>Ga0164318_10004202_pt1 | contig 13790 bp, 8 predicted proteins | sample GuaBasSedimGuay9_FD_113734 | JGI IMG/M metagenome (GOLD analysis project Ga0164318, IMG submission 113734) | Subseafloor sediment microbial communities from Guaymas Basin, Gulf of California, Mexico - Guay9, Core 4571-4, 0-3 cm | ecosystem: Environmental > Aquatic > Marine > Hydrothermal vents >...
CTCCCCCTCCACCACTGTTATTGAGATGTGATAGACCTCATCGTTGATGGTGGGGGGTGGTGTCACGTTGAGGTAGGGAGAGTCATAACTAGCCACACTGTCCGTGACGTTTATCTCAAACCCCTCAAAGGGCGTGTCTGAGTCTGTGATGATATCCCTCAAGTCAATGGAGATGTTCTGCCCTGCTTGAAGTGTGATGTTCCACTCCTGAGGTAGAGAGGGGGGGTCATTCACTGCTATGACCTCGAAGAGCACCCAGAAGGGAACCCTGTATACTGAGTCTGTGAGGTTCAACCTGATCAGCCCTCCCTCGGTGGAGTTCTCTGGTGGGGTGAAGGTGAACGCAAGGCCTCCTACAATCTCCACTGCTTCTCCTCCCTCTCCCCGGGATAGCTCCAGGGTGAGCTCCTCCCCATCAGGATCTTCTGCCCGGACGATGAATTCCTCCGGGGTGTCCTCCAGAACTGAGGCTATCCATGCGGTCACCACCTCACCACCCCCTATGCTCACCATCCTTTTTCCAAGGGGGGTCCCGTTCAGGTAGGTGACATTGAGAAGCACTGGTGGATCGGGGGAGGGCAGAACAGTGACCGTTATGTTGGAGGTCGTGTTCACACCCTCCACGGGGCATATCTCAATATAATCCTCCTCTTCAAGGGCAGAGAGGTTCCAGAACTCGTCCCTGACAGTGATGGTCACCCAGGATTCCCCGTGCCAATTACGCTGTGGCTTTATTGTTATGTTCTCCCCTTCCGTGGTGACGTTTATGCCCTCTCCCCACTCCGCCGAGAGAAGGGTCAGGTTCCCCACCCCGTCAGGGTCTGTGAAGAAGTCCTCCACAGTACCCCGCCATAATCCGTCCTCCTCTATCTCCAGAATGTTTATATTCGAGTAAGCGGGAAGGTTCATGGTGGGATACAAGTGGCGTTTCCACCATGAGGTCCCGGCGGTCTCAATCGTCACATGAAGGTACCCTCCGCCGGAGGTGAAGGTGAAGTTGTAGGGCTGGTAGTAGACAATTTGAGAACCTTGTTTGGAGAAGAGGGGCAGCCAGAGCTTCACGCTATCCTTTACATACCCCTCGAAGAAGGGGTCCTCCGGGGGAAAGCCGTATGGGACCACCGTAAGGTTGAAGGAGATGCTCCTTCCCATCTGATCCAGAGCACCCACGGTGATGTTTCGTAAGGCGGTGAAGGTGGTTAGTTCATCCTCCGTATGAATCCTCCTGCTGTCGGCGTAGGAGTCGTAATAGAACACGTCGCAGCGCCCCGGGGGAAGATGGCGGAAGTAGCTCCCGCCGTAGGAGTTCATATAGGAGCGGTTTGCATAGAGTCTTCCGCTGAAGGTGACGTTGAGGTCCATTCCGCAGTGTAAGGAAAAGGTACGGTTTATGTGAATGGTACCCACCCCCACAATCTGAAGGCCCGCCCTTAGGAATTCGGACCTGAAATAATCCACGAGAAAGTCGCTGAAAACCCCACCACCCCCCAGAAGTTGCATTCCTATCGTGGGATAGTTCGTTCCGTTGCCCCTCACCCTCACACCTTTGAGCAGGACCCCCCTCCCGCCGCCGGAGATGAGAACCCCCACATCCTTAACCTCGCTTATGTCTGCCCCGTCCAGAGTAAAATTGATGGGCCTCTCCACCACAATCCCCCGTCTAGACCCTATAACCGTTATGTCCCTCACCACCACATTTTCGGGGCTGTATATGGTGAGGGCGTCCTCCTGGACCTCCTCGAAAGTCACCCCTTCAGCCCTCATGGGTCCCTGCGAGAGTAGGCCCTTTTCGACAAACTTTATGGAGGAGTTGCGAACCTCCATGCTGCCCCCGGGGTATGAATAGAGGGCTATGGTAGAATTGGAGATGTAAGTGTTCCTCACTACTGCCCTCCCTGTGGAGTTCACCTGTATGTACCCCCAGGGAGAGGAGGAGGCGTTACCAAGATAGACAGGGGGGCCCGAATCATTGCCTGCTATGAGTGCCCCTTCCACGTAGATTCGAGCCCCCGGCAGGCCGTGACCAACGCTCCCCGAGGCTATTGTAAGAGTTGCCCCCGGGGCAACAGTCACATTGGCGAAGTGGAAGTTCCCTGCCCATGTGGTATCTGAATCTATGAGCCCCGAGAAGGGGACATCCCTTGTACCCTCCCCCCTCACATCTCCATGGGGAGGGAAGGACAAGATCAAAATCGACACTAAAAGGAGGGCCAACCCGTTTTTGAAGCACATATAAAACACTTCCTGAGATCGTATAAAATATGGCAGAATAAAGGGCATCATATTTAAGCTGATTGCCGACATATTACAGTGATTCCTCAAAGCCCTTGCCTGGGGACTCCCCCTCCCCCCTCCGCCTGCGGAGAAGAAGGAGGAAGGCTCCTCCGAGGAGAGCACAGGGGATGGCTGCCGCCACGATGATGATGGAGGAGATACCCCCTCCCCCACCGCCTTCCCCGGGGATCTCAGGCACAATGATTTCGGCGCGGAAGGTGTCCTGGTAGCCGTCGTCATCCCTAACGGTGAGTGTCACGCAGTACTTTCCGGGCCTGAACTTATGCGTCACGTTCACCCCCTCGGCACCCTCCCCATCGTCAAAATCCCAAAGGTAGATGAGCTTCTCTCTGTCGGAGGGAGTGTCCATGGAGGTTGAGGCGTTGAAGAAGTAGAGGGAGGGGGAGAGTCTCCCGTAGACGAAGTGCGCCACGGGCTGAAGATTGCTCACAGTCACCTTCAGTTCCGAGCGGCACGTAGCCCCGTCGTCGTCGGTGAGAAGCATTGTTAGAGTGTAGGTTCCTGAGGTGGGGAAGGATATGTTAAACTCCATCCCCTCTCCCGCCTCCTCACCATCCACCAGCCACTTCACACGGAGCGTTTCAAGGTCCGAGGGGGAGTCCTCAAGCTCCACAGCGCTGAGGCAGAGCACCTCATCCTCTATCAGCTGCGCAGAGGTCCTGTTAATCTCTCCTCGGGGGGGCAGGTTCTCAACGTATATGGTGCAGACATCCTCGGCAGTGAGCCCTTCGGGGTCTTTCACTTTAACTTTAAGGTTGTAGACCCCGCTCTTCTCAAAGCTCAGGGTTATAGAGCTGTTGGGTGAGAAGTCCCTGAGGAGCTCTCCGTTCAGAAGCCATTGGTAAAGAAGACTCTTGGAATCTGTGGGGGAGTCTTTTCCATCCGCCGCCAGGATCACAACCTCATCCTCGTAGGCGTCCACCCTGTTCCTTGAGAGGATGACCTCCGGCGGGGCGTTTGAGACAATTACCTGGAAGGCCACAGAGACTACATTCTCCGAATCGTCCTTTACAAAGAGTACTGCCTCGTATAGACCTGAGCTGTGATAGGTGTGCAGTGTGTTGGGGCTACCTCTCCAGTCGGTCGAGTTGCCGTCCCCGAAGTCCCACATAAAGGTGAGGTCGGAGGCGTCCGAGGGGTTATCTGTGACCTCTACAAGGCCGGAGAAGTGGATGGGAACGTCCTCCTCCCCCGTAAGGGGCTCCTCTGTTGTGGGGGTGACCACGGGCGGGGGGTCTGAGATGGAGATTACACTTGCTACGATGCTTTCAGCACCTAAGGGGTCCCTCGCATGGAGCTTCACGGTGTAGTTGCCGGCGTCGGTGTAGAGGTGATAGATCGGTGCAGGGTCATCCCAACTGGTTAAAGTGCCGTCGCCGAAGTCCCATCTAACGATGAGGGATGTGTTGTGAGAGGGTGTGTCCCTGATGTGTGGGTGGAATAATATAGAGTAGTCCTCCTGAAGCAGGCCTTCTACGGTGAAGTTCCCCCAGGGGGGTGGGTTCAAGATGCTCACATCTATCTCCAGCTCATTTACCGCCCCGTCATCGTCCTCCACAGTGACCCTTACAGTGTACTCCCCCGGATCTGAATATGTGTGGTTCACTGCAGTGAGAAGGGTCCCCTCGTCCCTCTCCCCGTCCCCGAAGTCCCAGCGGACCAGAAGCCCCGGGAGGTCTGAGGGTGTGTCCCAAACGTTAACAGATAATAGAAGAGGGGTCTCCATCTTCCCCGAGATGTTCTTTGAGCCGTTCACAGAGGGGGGGAGGTTTATTACCCTTAAGGTGAGGGGATAGAGCTCAACCCCCCTCCCCCCGCTGTCCAGCACCCAGAGCCTTATCCTTTTCAGGCCGCTTGAGGTGTAATTGGTGCTCACCGTGGGAGAGGTCCCAATGTGGTCCCAGCGGAGGTCCTCATCCAGATCCCACATGTATAGGGAGGGTGTGGGGTTCACCGAAACGCTGACCGTCACCTGCTGATCCTCCGAGGGGTCCTTTGGGGTCGCAGAGAAACTGCTCAAGGTGAAGCTGCTTCCCTCCTCCCTTATGATCAGCGTTGTGTTAGCGGTCCCCCGGGCGGGGAGCACAGTGACGCCGCCGGTTGGCCACCTCACCTCAACAGACTCCACCCTGCGGCCCCCCAGCCCGAAGTGCAGCTCCGGCGGGCCCTGATGACCGTGACAGCTCTCCCCGGCGGTCATTTCCCTGACCATGATCCCACCCCCCTCAAGCCTGAGCGTGACCCTAGCGCCCACGGCGTACCTGTTCATCCCGGCTCCCTCAAGCCTCACCTTGAGGTAAGCTCCTCCATGCTGATTTCTATAAAGATGCGTCTCGTAGTACTGTCTTGAGCCTACCATGAAGGGGGACTTCCCTCCAGTTATGAGGTCCAGGTCGCCATCGTTATCGTAATCGCAGAAGACCCCTCCGTAGGTGTTCCAGACTCTCACGCCCTTCTCCGCGGTGACATCCTCAAAGCTCATATTCCCCCGGTTCCTGTAGAGGTAGGAGTAGGCGTAGGAAAGGTTGTATATCTGGGGAATGAAAAGGTCTACGAGGCCATCGTTATCATAATCCCCTGCGGCCACCCCGGAGAAGAGTTCGTCCCCCTGATAGGCGGGAGGGACCCCTATAGGTTTTATGGGTATGGAGGAGTTCGCCCTCACGTCAATGAAGTTGAAATCGGGCGGGCCCATGTTCCTGTAAAGCTTTGAATCGTCGCAGACGTATCCTCTTATGTCATAGGGCATGGAGGGGATGGAGGTCGGGCCCACGTATTTATGGACCAGGTTGGCGGTGAAGAGGTCTAAAAGACCATCCCCATCAAGGTCGGAGAAGGAGGAACCTATGGTATGGCCGTATGTGGGGCCCCACCAGTACTGGCCGTAGTACCTTCCAGCTATATCGTCGTAGTAGCGGTGGGGATCGTACACCCCAGCCACACCTACATCCTCCGCCACGTCGGTGAAGGTTCCGTCACCGTTGTTTCTCCAGAGGTAATTGGGCTTGAGGCGGTAGTTGGAGACGTAGAGGTCAATCCAGCCGTCAAGATTATAATCACAGAGCTGAACACCTCTGCCGTAGGCAGGGTTTGATGAGGTGTCTACCCCGGCGGCGGTTACGTCCGTGAAAGTACCGTCCCCATTGTTTCGCCAGAGTACGTCTGGGAAGTGGCGGTAGTTCCCACCGTTCCAGTCCTCACCTTTGACCACGTAGAGGTCTAGGTCTCCGTCGCGGTCGTAGTCGAACCAGGTGGCTGCAGTGGTGGGATTGAGGTCCGTCTCCCCGAAGGCGATGCTGCTCACGTCAGTGAAGGTTCCATTCCCGTTGTTCTTAAGAAGGTGGTCCGGATAGCCCATGCGCCCCCCTATAAAGAGGTCCAGAAGGCCATCCCCGTCGTAGTCGCCCCAGACCCCCATGTAAGCACCCTCTACCGACCCCAGCCCAGAGCTCTGAGTGACATCTACAAAGGACCATTGAGGAGGCCCTGAGTTTCTATAGAGACGTTTTCCGTCCACGAGCAGGTCCCAGTACCCGTCCCCCTCTATGTCCCCCCAAGCGTAGAAGTTCCCCCTTCTAGTCAGGTTCACCTGATGGGAGACGTTCACGAACCCACCTTGGCGAATGGCAGTTTGAGAGGAGAGGCCCTGTGGGGAATCGTCAGGGCGACCTATCCCCCCCAGGGGGCAGATGGAGAGAAGAGATGAAGCCCAAAGTAGACCCAGGGAAAGCCATACAAGAACTCTGCAGGGGTTCATGTCTGTATAAGCCCTGGAAGGGTATAAAAAATTTTTCAAATCCACGTGCATTTGATTATGGAGAAGGTCAAAGTCGGGGTTTATATTAGAAGATGTTCACTGAAGTGGCTTTGAATATGAGGTAGACCACCCTCCCTCTCCGTATGCCCAGCTCCTCAACGCTCTGTCTTGTCAAATGGACCCTAAACAGGGTCCCTCTTACATCCACGGAAACCTCCACCACCCTGTGGTGGTCCGCAACCCCCACCACCCGCCCTTTAAGGACATTCCTGGCGCTTGTCTTGACGGGCTCCTTTGAGATTATTATCTCATCGGGCCTAATGGTGAGGTATCTTCCCTTGGCCCCCGGGGGTGTAGCTATCGGGACCCCGCCTACTGTGGCCCTGGCATCCTTCCACTCCACCGGGAAGACGTTTTTCAACTCCACGAACTCCGCCACGAAGAGGGAGCGGGGGCGGGAGAAGATCTCTTCGGGACTGCCCACCTGGATCACCTTTCCCTCCTCCATTACACAGATCCTGCTCGCCATCCTCACAGCCTCCTCTCTTGAGTGGGTGACGTGGATGGCGGTGAATCTATGTTTCGAGTGCAGTTCTTTAAGCAGATCCCGAATGCCGTTTCTGAAATTTGGGTCAAGGGAGGCGGTGGGCTCATCCAGAAGAAGCACCTTCGGCTCTGATACAAGAGCCCTTGCCAGGGCTACCCTCTGTCTCTCACCCCCGGAGAGGGTCTCCGGCCTTCTTCTCAGGAGGTGCTTCACTCCCACCTCCTCCGCTACCTCACGGACATCCCTACCGCTCCTGAACTTCAGGGGGTAGCGTATGTTCTCCTCAACGCTCATGTGAGGGAAGAGCTGGAAATCCTGGTAGACCACAGAGACTCCCCTCATGTGCGGGGGAAGGCGGGTCACGTCCATCCCATCCATCAGGATTTTGCCCCTCTGGGGACGAATGAAGCCGGCGATTGTTTCAAGGAGAACGCTCTTCCCCGCCCCAGTGGGACCCAGAATGACGAAATACTCTCCATCCTTGATTCTCAGATTCACGTCTCTTAAGCGGAACTCCCCGAGGTCCACGAAAAGGCCCTTGATCTCTATCGTGCCCCTCCCCCCTTAACTGTTATTCTAGCGAGAGCTATAACCATCAGGGAGATCACTGCCAGAAGGGATGTAGCCGAGGCAGAGCGCTCAAGTCCATAGGAGTTGAAGAGGCCGTAGATGTATGTGGAGACCACCTGAGGGTAGTAGGCGATCATGACAACCGCCCCGAACTCACTCATAGCTCTGGCCCACGCCATGACGGCCCCAGCAAGTATGGACCTCTTAACCTGGGGTAGAATCACATCCCTGAAGGCTGCCCAGGGCGGCGCCCCGAGACTTCTAGCTACCATCTCCTGTCTCACGGGGACCTTCTCGATACCTTCCCTTATCTGATTGACTATAAAGGGGGCGCTGATGAATAGCATAGCCACAAGGGTGCCGAGGAAGGTTTGATAGAAGGATATTCCCAGATCCTCGGCAGCGGCTCCCACAGGTCCGTAACGGCTGAAGAGGAGAAGAAGCATGATACCCGCCACGGTGTGGGGTATGACTATGGGGAGGTCCACAAGAGCCTCCAGTATACCCTTCCCCGGAAAATCCCTCCTTGCAAGGATGTAGGAGAGGGGTATTGATAGAAGGACCCCTAGGAGAGCTGCAGTACCCGCCGCCGCTGAAGTGAACGCGATGCTCTTCAAGAGAGCCTCATCGTGAAGGGCAGGCAGGGGAGAGTAGTGGGCGAGAACGTAAAGGAGCGGGAGGGAGAGCAGAAGAAGTAGGAGGAGGGAGAGTAGGAGCATCGCTGCCTCAAAGCCCTCGTATTCCTCCCTCGCTTTGTGGTAGTAGGAGAGGAGGGGCAAGACAAGTGAGAGAACGTGAAAAAGGGTTAAAGGGTAGAGGAGGAATATGGAGACGGTCAATATCTCAAGGGCGAATATTGTCGCTCGCACTCTACCTCTGGCCAGAAGTGCTGTGGTGAGGAGCAGAAGGAGTAAGCCGAGTAGTGGGAATGGAAGGGCAAGGAGAACGCCGAATACGAGGAGTGCCCCCTCAACCCATAAGTCTTGAGTCCTCGGGGACCGTAATGAGGTATTCCCCATCTTTCACCTCCGATTTTATTCCCGTTCTCTCCTCAAGCACCTTCATAATGCTGGAGGAGTAGTACAGATCTGCAAGTTGCATTACCATAACAGCCCTGTAGCCGCAGGGATCGTCGTTTGGTGAGGAGAATCCCACCACTACATCCTTCCTCAGTATTGTCCTGTACCAGTTATCCCTGTTTATTTCCTCATGGTGCCTGCTCTTCTCGGTATAGGCAAGGACAATGCTGTTCTTAGCAAAGGTTGCGTACCAAGAGGTATAATCCTCCATGAGTTCCGGGATCAATGTATAGTCTGCAGAGGCCACAACTGACGCATTTGTGTGCAGTTCAGTCACCTGCTTTATCGCCATGACAGACCCGTAAGCCTCCAGATAGACGCTGACTCCGGGGAATCTCCTCTCAAAAGCCTCTTTTAGCCTTTGAAAAGGAATGGAGAGGCTTCCTGCATGAACAACCCTTAATGTAATCTCTTTTGATGGGGGGGATGGGTCGGTTCCGTTAATTTCAGGAGGGGGCGTCCCGTGATAAGCAACACAGGGTTGCTGGCCAGCCTCAGACAATATTCCTCCTCCCACTTCACTGAGAAGCATCCTGACAAACGCCTCCGCATAGGGCCTCTCCTCATCACTCGGCCCATATCTGTCCGGGATGGTCACCCCATAAACAATAGGTTTTCCCCTAACCTCACCCCCATCAGCCCTCCTAACAACAACCTTGGAGTAGTTCTCCGCGAAGGTTGTATTGGAAAGGTTGATCTCATCCGGCAGTTCAACAAACTGGACTCCGTGCTGCTCAGCTACAGAACGGTAAATAAAGAGGTAGTCAATAGCCCCAGCCTCCAGATCCGCCATTAAATCCACCTCTTTTGGCTTTATGGAGAATTTAACCACTCCCTCTCCACTCCTGAAAAAGAGGTAGAGGGATGCGGTGAGAATCACGGCAACAGCAATGACGCCTATTAAAACACGGTACGTCTTCAACAGAACCACCGATATGAACAGTCATGCATAACGGGTATAAAAGCCCACCTGCGCCCTTACCTCTTCAGGACCCTCAGCACCCTGTGCTCCACGATCATGGCTACAACCTTTTTCCTCCCGGAGTGGAGAAGGCGCCATACCGTTCCCCGGGAGATGCCCATTCTCTCCGCTGCCTCCTTCTGTGTCAGCCCCTTGTAGTCCACAAGCCTAAGCGCCTCAATCTCATCTGGGTAGAGATCCACTATCCCCGTGGCGGTCCATTTGGGCAGAGGGGAGAAAAGATTCGCCTCGGGGTGGAAGGCGATGCACCTCTTCTTAATGGGTCTGCTCATGATGGCCGAACTCCCCTCTGCTTTTCCACTCCCTGTCAACGGAGAGATTGCCCTTTATGAACGCATTCACTACATCCCCCACCCTGCCTGAGGCGCCTGTGATCACCTTAATTCCCAGTTGCTGGAAGAAGCTGATAGCCCTCCCACCCATTCCGTAGGCTATGACAACCTCTCCCCCTCTCTCTTTTATGAAATTTGGAAGATCCCCGAGGCCGTGCTCTTCAAAGGGCACGGGAACCACCTCCACTCCCCTCACCTCTCCCCCAACCACATCTACGAAGGTGTAGAAGGGGCTCCTCCCGAAGTGGGGGCTTATCTCGCTCTTAAGCCCACTGTCGTCAATGCATGGAAGCGCCAGTCTCATACGATCACCGTTATGTGCATATGCACATAACCCATATTAATCTTCTCACTGCTGTGGGTTGCAAAGAAGGTCTGAGGCGGGTGAAGGGAAACCTTTTTCTCTCTCCGGGGCATCCAACAGTGAGGGATAACATGCCAAGGGATGCTATTATTGAGACGGATTTTGGAACAATACGCGTGAGGCTTGAGACGGAGAGGGCCCCCATAACCACCCAGAATTTTATAAGATTGGCCCAGGCGGGCTTCTACAACGGACTGACCTTCCACAGGGTCATCCCCAACTTCATGATCCAGGGTGGTTGCCCCCGGGGGGATGGAACGGGGGGCCCGGGTTACACGATTCCTGATGAGTTCCAACCGGAACTCAAGCACTACCGGGGCGCCCTCTCTATGGCTAATGCCGGCCCCAACACAGGGGGAAGCCAGTTTTTCATTGTCCAAGCGGAGGAAGGGGCTCACTGGCTGGATGGAAAGCACTCTGTTTTCGGCTACGTGGTGGAGGGAATGGAGGTGGTAGACAGGATAGCTTCCGTCCCCAGGGATACAAGAGACAGACCCTTGAAGCCTGTGCATATAAAGAGCATAAAGGTCCTCTAACCGCCCACCTTTACCGGGGGCTTTATGAGCCTTGCCCGGGGCTGCTTTCCTGAGAAGTCAAGGGCTCTGACGGAGAGGTCGTGGAGTCCCACAAGGGCCGCCCGGGCGGGTTGTGGCTGGATATTCCTCATGATCTGATATTCAGTCTGGCCCTGCCAAGCGGAGGCCTGGACCACCACTACGCCGCGATAGACCTCCACCTCAAAGCGGTGAACGTGGCCGCTGACGAAAATGTCGGGCACTTCTTCTATGGTGAGAAGATCTCTCTCAAGGGGAGCCATAGGGGTCCTTCCTCCGTAAATAGGGCAGAGGTGTCTCATCTTCAGCATGGCTATCTGGGCTGCTATTGGGTTCTCGTAGGATGCCCCCGGGACCTTGGTTATGAGGTCATCTAAGGACCTACCGTGGTAGGCCAGAATCCTAACCCCCTTGATGCTGATCAGCGACGGGCTCCCAAGGAAGAGGAAGCGCGAGGGGAAGAGGTTTCTAAACTCCTTCGGCAATGCAGGCTGGGGTTCGAGGACCCTCACGGCGTCGTGGTTCCCGGGAATTAGTATTACATCCATCCCTGAGGGGAGTGCTGAGAGGGCACCTGCAAGGGCCTCGTATTGTTCCATTATGTTTACAATCTCGAGGTCCTTGTCCTGATCCTTGTATATGCCGACGCCATCCACAAGGTCCCCCGCAATGAGAAGATACCTCACTCTCTCCGTTATGTCCTTGGGGAGTCCCTCCACCTTCACAGAGGAGTTGAGCCATGAGATGAAGGTGTTCCACTCCCTCCTCATAAAGGTCTTTGACCCCACGTGGGTGTCTGAGGTGATAAGGAGATATGCCTCATCCCTGCTCAGCCGGGTCTTCATCTCCCGCCTTGAGATGTCTGGACGATGAACCTCCTTTATGAACATGAGGTTTTTCTTCTCCCTGTGAAAATCACCCACCACAGCTACAACCTCGTCCTCTATCGGAGGTGGGTTGATCTTTCCAATGTTCCTTTTCATCACGATTCCGGTAACCTCACCTCTTCCATCCTCAAGGGTCATAACGAGGTTCCCGTTGCGACTAGTCCTCACATCCCTCACCATGGCGATGAATCCCACATCCCTTCCCCTCTCCTTAAGGGCCTCCGGGACCCCGGGGGTATTAATCACCTCGGGTATGTTCCTCCTCAATATCTTGGATAGGGTCTCATAACGGCTTCTGAACAGTGAGAGAAAACCGTCGATCTCTGCATTTCTCACGGGGTGTTCTGTGGGGTCTGAGAGGATCTCGATCTCGCCGTTTAAGGTGGTGTAACTGCCTTTGAGCCTCCATAGATCATCTGGGGTGATGAGGGAGGGGAGCCTCTGCCCTTCTCTCAGAGCGCTATAAAGGAGGGTTCTCAGAACATCATCGCTGCTTAAGAGCTTGGCAGCCTCCGGTCGGAGAAGGTGCCCTCTTCGAGCGAGGTCGCTGATAAAATCGGGTTGCATGACAGAAGAACCATTGAAAGGTTAGATTAAACCTTTACTGTAGGTGGGGCGAAGGTAAACTTACGAGAGTCAATCCTTTAGGGGAAGATTTTTATATCAGTATGGATGATTACCTTCCGGTTTTAGCGAGGTGGTATTTTGGAGCTCAGAAGGCGCCTAATAATCTGTGCTTTTTCGTTACTCTTCGTCTTCCCACCGGCCCTTCTCACCCTGCCAGAGGGCTCTGAGGGTACAATAACCGACAGCTTCGGCAGTGGGAAAAGCGTCATCGTCCGCTTTCCCTCAGACCCCGCCGAGGGGCGTGTCAATATAGATGCATCAAATTACGTCTCGGTGGACAGGAACTCAGCCATAGCCTCCTTCTCCCTCAACATCTCAACATATGACTCCGTGGGCGGGAACTACGTAACCTCCCCTGCTCTTGACATCGGTGCGGCGGGGGGAGATGTGGAGTGGATCTTTGAGGGACGGGGTTATGGCAAGTTCGGCCACCAGGAGTATCTGAGCTCCGGATTGAAAAAGGTGACCGTCACCTTCCCCTCTGGGGGCGGCAGCACCTCTTCTAACACTATACTTCTCCCGGAAAACACCGAGATTGCCTCGGCGGAGATCTCCGTGAGGGGGAGGTTCGTGGCCTCCTCCATTGAGAGGAAGACGCTTGCCAAGGATATATCTCCCCTAAACTATCGCCCTAGAAACCTCCATATAGGGGATTTGACAGGTGACGGATATCCGGACCTAATCATCGGAGACGTCTCAGGGGACAGGATAATCCTCTGCGAGAACCCCAGGAACATGAGCAGGAGTTGGAACTTCACGGTCATCGCCACAGGCATTGACAATCCGTGGGACTTTGAGGTCGTTGATCTGGACGAGGATGGGGATCTAGACATCGTTGTTGGGGGATATGGCTCATACCGCATCTACTGGATAAAGAACAACAACAACGCCTCCTTCACCAGAACCACAATCTATTCCTCCCTCAGATACTGCGGAGTCGTGAGGGTGGGCGATATAGATAAGGATGGCTTCAATGACATAGTCACAATCACTGAGAGGTACTACTACTGGTATAATAGGAACAAGTTCATACTCTGGTTCGAAGCCCCAGATAACTATGCCGGCTCATGGACCGTGCACACCATAAGGCCCCGGGCCCCCTATTACTATTATTTCTATACCTATTATGCCATGGACCTGGGGGATATAAACGGGGACGGATATCTTGACGTTGTATATGGGGGGAGTTACTACTCCTATAACGGAGTTTATTGGTGCAAAAACCCAGGCTCCACTGTGGGCTCCGCCACCTCCTGGACCCAGTACACTCTGGACTCCAGCTCGCATCCTTACGGGCTTAGGGTTGTCGACTTGGACGGTGACGATGATATGGATGTGGTGGTGGCAGAAAGCGGGGGCAACAACGACATCTTCTGGTTGAGAAATACTGGTGCCACCAGCAATTGGCCTTCGACAGTTATAGATTCTAACTTCCCTTCCGGAAGGTACGTGGAGGTTGCGGATATGGACGGAGACAACGACCTGGACGTCATAGCGAGTTGTAGCGGAGGCTCTCCGTACAGGACCTCCATCTATCTTCAGACAGGAACACCTTCTCAGACCTCCGGATGGACACGGAAGAATCTAGACACTGGCGTTGGAGAGGTGCACGGAATAGGTGTGGGGGACCTTGACAAAGACGGACACAATGATACCGTCATATCGGGTTATCACACTGCCCAGATAAAGGCCTTCTTTATAGACCCCTCTCCTACCTTTACCTGGGACGAGGTGTGGATAGACAAGGGTGGATACAGGAACATGAGAGGAGTGGATACCACTGACCTTGACGGTGA
>Ga0164318_10004203_pt1 | contig 13788 bp, 14 predicted proteins | sample GuaBasSedimGuay9_FD_113734 | JGI IMG/M metagenome (GOLD analysis project Ga0164318, IMG submission 113734) | Subseafloor sediment microbial communities from Guaymas Basin, Gulf of California, Mexico - Guay9, Core 4571-4, 0-3 cm | ecosystem: Environmental > Aquatic > Marine > Hydrothermal vents...
GTTTTGCGAGAAACTGTAGTTAATAACAGTAATAAATAATAAAAATAATATATTTCTCATAATTATAGAAAAAATAATAAGAAGCAGGAAGTAAGTCCTGCTTCTTACGAAATATTAAAAATAGATACTATTTTTTGATTAATTTATTATTATAAATTATATTATCTTCATCAAATAACTTAATAAAATAAATACCAGAATTAAGATCAGAAATATTTAACTTATTGGTGGAATTATTATTAATATTTCCACTTTGTAATAAACTACCTGTTATGGAATATATTTCATAGAAGATTATATTGTCATAGTCCCCTGAGATATCAATAGTATAATAATTATTGGCAGGATTTGGATAGGCATTCAAATAATCGGTTTTAGGATTATTTGTTTGAGTATTTGTACTGGTATTGCCCGTGCGAGCCACAGATGAGGGTGCGTTAATTGGCATATCAATAATATAAAGCCCTAATATTGCTCTGGCAAGATGCACTGCCTGACCACCTATGTTTGGATGATTATTGGCAATAATTAGTAAATTACTGCTGTCTGACGAGCTTAGACTATCAGTGGTTAAATACTGAATATACTTTTGATATGTAACCGAAGTGTAAATCTCTGCAAGGTTTTGTGGGCTGTAGTTTTGTAATACTTGAAGTGCATTGGTATAATTAGCCGCTTTAATATTGTTTTCGATATTATACTCTATGCCAATATTGCTGGCACCAATGCTAAAATTAAATGCATTATACATAGTATCGGATGCAATACCAAGAGTTGTTAAAAAACTATTATCCTGTAACTCATAATATGCACTACGTATAGTATTATAGCGTAATATGCTATTATAAATACCCTGAGGGTTGCTCATTGATAATGAATTGCTATTGGGTAAATTATTTATGGCATAGCCAATTTGTGCTTGCCTATAATTATCTTTATCAGTAGTGCTTTGGCTTATTAATGGTATATCACTAATGATTTTTTGTTGCTGACCACCTCCGCATTGTCCTCCTTGTTGTCCTGTCGTGGAGTAGCTAGTAAAAATTGAATAACTAGGAGGTCCTAATGGCACATCATATTGCGAGATATTTAAGCTAAACTCGGAGCCAGAGTTATTATAAAAGAAATCATGGTCATAAGTTTGAATACTTCCTTTAACTCTAGCATTGCTAACAGCAATATTATACCAAGAGTTATCGTAAGGGTCTGCATCATGACCAATTTCGAATATGCTACCATTGCTTTCTCCCCATATTGTATTATATAATTCAATGCCGTGGTATGAGTTGCTCATGTTATTGCATTTAATAATACCATTACTATTATTTTGTTTAAAATACATGGCATAACCACAGTTATCAATAGTGTTTTCAAGCACATCAGTATTAACACTATTTTCAATAGTAATGCCCACTACAGCCATTGGATTAGAAGAATTATATCCATTAAGGTCTATTTCGTTGCCTTTTATGGTATTATAGTGAGAGTTTATAACTGTAATGCCAGTTTTGGATGATAATACAGTACCTGCAGTGAAGGTGTTGTCGTTAACTGTTAAATAATTTCCTCCATAAGAGTATATACCATGTCCTGCATTAAGTGTAATAGTATTGTTATTAATTTCTATTATATCAGATGTGGTATTATAGAAGCCATACGTTGTATGATTAACCATATTATATTTGGAAACAATATCATGCGAATTTAGAGTATTAACTCCATAGGCACCATAAGTCATGTCATTATATTCTACCTTTATATCAAAACTATTTGCAATAGAAATATTAGCTCCATTAATAATATTATTGTTAAATTTTAAATAATTATTGTTTATTTTAATATTATTACTACTATTTCCTATCCTAATGCAATATGCAGTATTACTAGGTATTGTGCTTATTATATTTTGAGTAATACTATTCTTCTCAATATAAATATTTGATGAATTAATTAAATCAACACCTATACCTGTACTGTTAATTTTAAAAATATTTTTATTTGCATTAGAAAAACCATTACAATTATCAATTCGTAATCCATACCCTGAAGTACTGGTTGAGTTTGGAGAATAAAAAGTGTTATTTGAAATATTGATTGTTGAAGAATTATTGTCATTAATTAATGCACCATTATCAACGTAAGTAAAATCGTTATTGTCAATGTTTGTTTGTAAAGAATTTCCAGTGATTTGTAAACCCAAATATTGACTATTATTAAGTTTATTTGAAGTGTATTCTATCTCTCCATTGGAGTTAAATAATACAGTATGTGTATAATAGTTTTTTGAAGCAAATAAATTCTCGAAAATTTGCGCGTCAAAATTATTCATTGCAAAAACACTATGGTTTGCCATATTATTTCCTGTAGTATAAGTGGTTACATTATTAATAACTAATATTCTACGATTATTTGCAGTTGGCCCACCATCAAAAGTAATAGCCTCAATGCCTGCATCAAGATTAATGCTTGCATTAATGATTTCAACATCACTATTTACGCAATAGATGTTTAAATCTTCATAACCAGAGATAGTATTAGTTAAAGTACTACCTATTTGTCCAATAGTTAAAGTATGTATTGGTGTACTAGCCACAACATCCTCAATAAGTATTGCTGGAGAAGTTCCATTGCCACCGGGTAAAGGATTTTGTGACATACTCATATCGTTATCGTAGAATAATCCATAATGGTCTCCATTAAAGTCCTTAACAGTAAGTGCGTTTTCACATTTGTCGAAATTATTGGCATATATTTCATAATTACCACCATTGGTTGAATAAAATGTATTAATAGCATCCGTAATAGTATTACCTCCAGCAAATACAAAGCAATCTTGATTTATATATATTCCGTCCCATAAATAACTACCACAAGCTTCAATAATATTATTATCTAAATATAATTCTGCCCCATCATTGATAATGATTTTCGCATTTGGAGCCATATATAAATGTGACATATTAATAGATATTATAGCACCATTAGTTATAGTAATAGTGCCTGCAATTTCAATATCAGTATTACTGTAAGCTGCATTTGAGGTAAATGTACTATTTATCCACGTATCGGGTAATCCCAAATTACATACTTGTTGGCTTATGGCGCTGGTGCTAAAAAGTAGCAAAAAACCAAGAAGCACATAAGTTATTGATAGTGAATTCTTTATTGGGGGGGGGTAATCTTCTACTGTTTTTTTGTTTTTTGTAATGTGACATAATTTTAAAATTCATTAGTTAAATTAAATGTGATTAATTTGGTATTAATTTGGAGATTTTAATTCAAGAGCAAATATAATGAATTATTTTTAATATAATAAATATTTTTTGAGTAGGTTAGGGATAATTATTTTTCAATTTCATCTATAGCAGTTTCAAAGTCTTGGAATTTTTCATTGCCATTGGCTATTTTATCTAATCTTTCGTCAATAATATCCTTTTGCCACTGGTTTAACTCCGTGCTTTTATCAATTTCAATATTTTTTTGAATACTCTTTAATTTTTCAATTATAGAAACATCTTGAAGACTATAAATCCAACCAATAAGGTCTAGTTTTTCAGCTTGTATTTGTTGTGCATTCATTGGATTGAGTTTGATTACTATTATGAGTGCGGTCTAAGAAGCGTATTTATTGCCAAACTCATCGTTGTCAAGATTTTTTCAATCCTCATTAACACTATGTTAACTGTGGTAGAAATAATCTTTCCGCCTTGATTTCGATAAAAATCTATCTTTTTAGATTCGACTCAATTATGCAAAAATATAAAAAAATCATTGCAAAAAAAACGACCACCGAAGGCAGTCGTTTTTAGAATATGTTGTATCTTGATTATTATCCTCCAAAGTCATCAAAGGCTATCATTTCATCTGGTACACCAAGGTCTTCCAGCATTTTAAGAACAGCATCGTTCATCATTGGAGGTCCACAAAGGTAATACTCTATCTCTTCGGGTTCTTCCATTTTAGATAGGTAGTTATCCAATATAATTTGGTGGATAAATCCTACATAACCTTTCCAATTATCTTCTTTATCAGGCTCCGAAAGTCCGATATGGAATTTGAATTGTGGGTTATCTTTTTCGATAGCTCTAAACTCATCCACATAGAATAGTTCTCTTAAAGAGCGTCCACCATACCAGAAAGTAGCTTTACGATCTGTTTTCTGAGTTAAGTATTGATCAAATATATGCGAGCGCATAGGAGCCATTCCAGCACCACCACCAATAAACATCATCTCGCGCTTGGTATCTTTAATAAAGAACTCACCATAAGGTCCCGAAACCATAACTTTATCGCCAGGTTTAAGGTTAAAGATGTATGAAGAACAAATTCCTGGGTTTACCTTAGCAAAACCTTTATTCTTAGCATCCCAAGGTGGGGTAGCTACACGTATGTTAAGCTTAACAATATCACCTTCAGCAGGGTGGTTGGCCATAGAATATGCGCGGTATATTGGCTCTGGATTTTTCATTACCAAATCCCACATATTAAAGTTATCCCAATCTTTCTTATAATCATCACCAATAATTATATCCTTATAATTAACGGTAATTTTAGGAACATCAATTTGAATATATCCACCAGAGCGGAAATCCATATGTTCGCCTTCTGGAAGACGTACGGTAAATTCCTTAATGAATGTGGCCACTGATTCGTTAGAAACAACTTCACATTCCCACTTCTTAATACCAAATATCTCGGCTGGAACTTCTATTTCCATATCAGCTCTAACTTTTACTTGGCAGCCTAATCGCCAATCATTGGCAGCTTCTTTACGAGTAAAGAAGCCAGTTTCTGTAGGAAGTATATCTCCAGCGCCTTCGTGCACTTGTACCTTACACATGCCACAAGTACCACCACCACCGCAAGCCGATGGAAGAAAAATCTTTTCTTCAGTCATTTTAGTTAGAAGTGTGCCGTCAGGATCGGTTTCTATTTTGCGTTCCCCATTAATAGTAAGAGTTACACTTCCTTGAGGAGTAAGCTTTTTCTTTGCGTAAAGCAGTATGCTCACCAATAGTAGCATTACCCCTAGAAAGGCTGTAACACTAATTATTATCACAGTGGTTGTTGAAATTTCTGCTAATATCATATCTTTATATTATTATAATTTTATACCCATAAAAGTCATAAAAGCAATACCCATAAGTCCTGTAATTACGAAAGTAATACCTAGTCCACGAAGTGGAGCAGGAACATTTGAATATCGAATTTTTTCACGAATTGCTGCAATTGCCACAATAGCAAGGAACCAACCAATACCTGATCCTAAGCCGAAAGAAGTGGCTTCCCAGATACTTTGATATTCGCGTTGTTGCATAAATAAAGAACCTCCTAATATTGCACAATTTACGGCAATTAGAGGCAAGAAGATTCCTAATGAAGCATATAGTGTTGGAGAAAATTTCTCAACAATCATTTCCACAAGTTGTACCATTGAAGCTATAATAGCAATAAACATAATAAAGCTAAGGAAACTAAGGTCAACGCTAGCATACTCAGGCCCAAGCCATACTAATGCTCCAGGTGCTAAAAGGTATTTTACCATAAGATAGTCAACAGGTACAGTAATAATAAGTACAAATATTACTGCGGCACCAAGTCCTACTGAGGTTTTTACTGTTTTTGATACTGCCAAATAGGAACACATTCCAAGGAAGTACGCAAACACCATATTATCAACGAATATGGATTTTACAAATATATTTACTAATTCTTGCATATTAATTTCTTTAAAATGTTATCAAATTAATCTTCAACTAAGTCTTTATTACGAGAGCGCTGAACCCATATTATTGTTGCTACAGCAAATAATGCCATTGGAGGTAATAATACCAAACCATTATTTACATATCCTATTTCATAGAATGAATCTGGAATTATTTGAAGTCCCATAAGTGATCCTGTTCCGAATAATTCGCGGAAGAAAGCCACCGCCACAAGAATCCAAGCATAACCAAATGCATTGCCTAATCCATCAAGGAACGAAGGCCAAGGTTTGTTTGTCATGGCAAAAGCCTCGAAACGACCCATAATAATACAGTTGGTAATAATAAGACCAACAAATACCGATAATTGCTTACTTACGTTATAAGCATAGGCTTTAAGCACTTGGTCTACAAGAATTACTAATGCAGCAATTACAACTAATTGCACAATAATACGTATACGAGAAGGAATTCCATTTCGCATAAAAGAGATAATAACATTACCAAAAGATAGTACCACAAGTACTGATAATGACATTACTATTGCTGGCTCAAGTTTTACTGTTACTGCCAGTGCCGAACAAATTCCTAATACCTGCTTGGTAATAGGGTTATCCACATTTATTGGATTTGTTAGCAGTTTAATGTTCTTTGGTGAGAACATTGGTTCTTTTTCTTCTGCCATATCTATTTATCCTCCTGTTTTAAGTAATTTACATAATTAATCATACAATCATGAAGCATATTTGTTACTCCATCACAAGTAAGTGTACTTCCTGAAATAGCATCTACGCCATTCTCTTCAGCAACTTTAGTTTGCATATCTACACCGCCTTTTACAACGCTAACAGATTTAAACTCGCCATCTTTAAAAATTTGTTTATTCTTAAACTCATCAGTAAATGCTGGAAGAATAATTTCTGCTCCCAAACCTGGCGTTTCGCTATCGTGACCAAAGTTTACTGCAGCCACAGTGTTTTTATCCGATTCTATGGATATATTTCCATAAATAGGTCCCCAGAGTCCTTTTCCAAATAGAGGAATCACATAAAATGTTTCACCATCATTATCCATTACGAATAGTGGCATGGCTACTTCTCCTTTACTAGCATTATATAATGCAGTCTTTAGGTTTACACCAAAAGCACGTTTACTACCAGTAAGTTCTCCATTAGCATAAGTGCTAAGTTCTTCTCCATTCTCATTAATTATCACCTCTTTCTTTAGGTGCTTTGAGTATAGCTCTGATGCATTGCTTGCATCAGCATCAATTCCTATTGAGCTCAATAGGTTGATCATCTTTTCATTTTCTTTATTTTTATCCTGCAAAGGTTTTAGCGCAAGGTTGGCGGAGGTAAGTATTACCGCTACCAATACAACCATTACCGAAGCATAAATAAAAATGTATGAATTACTGTTCTTGTTCATATCTATAAATTATTTAATGGTTAAGCGCTAAGTTTAGCACGTTTAAGTCGTTTTTTAATATTTGAATCTACAACGTAGAAGTCGATTGTTGGAGCAAATACATTCATAAATAGTATTGCTAACATTACACCTTCAGGGTAAGCAGGGTTAAGTACACGTACTAGTATAGCAATAAAACCTGCTAAAAAGCCGTATATCCATTTTCCCATTTCTGTTTGTGCGGCTGTTACTGGGTCGGTAATCATAAATATACCACCAAATGCAAAACCACCAATAAGAATATGCTCCCATGGGCAAAGTTGTAAATATGTATTATCAGGAAAAGAATCGGCCAATCCATGAAGTATTCCTCCCATGGCTATTCCTCCTACGAAGAATGATAACATTAATTTCCAGTTTCCAACTCCTGTAGCCAATAAGATAAAAGCTCCTATTGCTAAAGCAATAATTGAGGTTTCTCCTACTGATCCTGCATAATTACCAATTATCATTTCCATATGGCTAATGCCAATATCATTACCAGCAGTTAGTTCTGCAAGTGGAGTTGCTCCAGAAAAAGCATCAGCTTTTTCAGCAATCCAAACCTTGTCACCACTCATTGCCGATGGGTAGGCAAAGAATAATACTGCTCTTGTTAGTAAAGCAGGGTTAACAATGTTCATTCCTGTGCCTCCAAAAACTTCTTTTCCAAAAACAACAGCAAAAGCTACTGCTACTGCTAACATCCATAGTGGAGTTGATACAGGTACAATTAATGGAATAAGCATTCCCGAAACAAAGAATCCTTCGTTTACTTCGTGGCCTCTGCCTTGTGCAAAAGCTATCTCAATACCCAAACCAACAATGTATGTTACTAATACGATAGGTAATACTTGAATAAAACCAAACCAAAAAGTATCCATAAAGCTTGCTGTTTCGCCAATGGATGCATAATGTAGGTTTCCAGCATTCCACATTCCAAAAAGTAGGGCGGGAATCATAGCAATTACCACAATAAACATTGAGCGTTTCATATCCACTCCATCTCTGATGTGACTTCCCGATGTTGTAACTACGTCGGGAGTATAAAATAAAGTATCAGCGGCATCAAACATGGAGTGAAAAGCCTGAAACTTTTCTCCTTTTTGCACATGAGGCTTTATATTGTCTAATATGTTTCTTATAAATTTCATCTATATATTGATTATCATTAATTAACTCATTTCTTTGCGTAATTCATCAAGTCCTTCTCTAAGTATTTTCTGAATGTCAATTTTTGAAGTACTTATATATTCGCATAATGCAAAGTCTTCTTCATCTACTTCGTAAATACCCAAATTTTCCATCATATCAATATCGTTAATCATGATAGATTTTATTAATTGAATAGGAAGTATGTCCATTGGGAATACTTTTTCCATTTGACCAGTAAAAACAAAAGCACGTTCGCCACCATTTAAATTGGTGTTTAGAGCGTATTCTTTTTTTGGCGTTAACCAAGAGAATGCTGTTCTGTAGAAACTATGCTTCTTTGGGCTTGGAATTAACCAACCAAAGAATTCAAATTTATTGCCCTCTGGAATTACTGTTATAGCATTATGATAATAAGATAATGCACCTTTATTACCAATATTATTACCGGTGAGTACATTCCCACTTATAATACGTAAACTATCATTAGTATTAAGTTTGTCTTTTATAATATCAGAAATGCATGAGCCACGGTTTATTTTATAATACTGCGGAGCAATTACTTCAGATCCTGCAAGTGCAATTGTTATTTCTGGCTTATACTCTCCAGTAAGAAACAAATCGCCAATAGTAGCTACATCTTGAGCTTGTACTATCCATACAGTTTCGCCTTTATTAATAGGAGAGGTATGATGAATCTGAATTCCTACATTTCCTGCTGGATGTGGTCCAGAGAATGTGTTAAGGTCTACATTCTTTATATTATTAAAGAAACCAGTGCTAGACTTAGCATTTATTCCAAGATTTACTTTTCCGTCTGTTAGTTTTGCTAATGCATCAACTCCAGCCTGAAAAGATTCTTCCTTACCACTTAGTATAAAATCAATATCAGCAGCCAATGGCGCTGTGTCAAATCCAGAAATATATATTGCTTTTGGCTTATCCTCTGGGTGAGCAACTACAGTATATGGTCGCTGACGAATTAATGACCATAAGCCACTTTCGATCAACTGTTCTGTAATTGCTTTAGAATCCATGGAAGAAGGTTGTGCTTTTGTATAAGATACAAATTCATCATTTGCATCAGCTTCAATCTTTATTTCAAGCATTTTTCGCTTTGCACCTCTTACTACCTCCGTGATAGTGCCACTTACAGGTGATGGGATTTTAATGTATTCTCTTTTTTTATCAAAGAAAATAGGAGTACCTCTTTTTACTTTATCTCCCACTCTTGCCAAAAGTTTTGGAAGTAATCCATGAAAGTCGGTTGGTTTTAATGCATAATGACTTATTGTAAGGTTTTGCACTTCTTTTTGCGCAATTCCTTTAAGTTTTATGTCATAACCTCTCTTGATTTTTATGTTCATTGTCATAAGAAAACTATGATTGTTAACGTTTTAACATATTTGCTATACATAACAAATGTGAATTATTTAATACTACAAATATGCTAAAAAAAAATAAGGAACTCTAACTTTTTTTGCTAATAAAAACATATATAAAACTAATAAATCTCATATATTATATTTATATAACTGAAAATCAATTAGTATGGGCGTAATATGTTAGTATAATAACACCTAAAAAGGTTTATAAAGTTTTCTTATTTAGAATAAAAATAAATACTGTTTTATGATGTTTTATATTTGAAGTTTAGGATAATAATTATACTTCCTATCGTTGTAGTATAATGCTGTTCTTTGGTTTTAGCCTATAATTCCAAGGTGTCTTATTATAGTATAATTACACTCTAAGGTTGGTGCTTTTTAATCTATAATAGCCATTTTCTAATCTAAAGTACTTATAGGTGTAAAACATAGATATATAGTGAATTAAGAAATAGATATATATATTGTTGGGAATTTATTGAGCTTAAAATTTATATTATTGCTTATATTTTTATATTAAATATCCTTTTTGTAGGCAAATAATTATGTTTTATTAAAACGGACTGTAAAGTTTACATTTTTAGACTAATTAAAATATGAGATAAGTCTTATTCTTATAGATTATCTATTCGTATATAAAATATCCAACATCATTCTAAATAAATTGTTATCGTGTTATTTTTCTTATTTTTGCTACTTGAATTTTTTGGATGTTTTGTGAAAGCTATTTTGATAATAGATAAACAAAATATTGAGTATGATTAATAACCATTAAAATCTTTAATTTATAATAAAAGTTTTATGAAAATTAAAAATATATTTGTTTCGTTTCTGGTAATTATGATAGGGTGGATGCTCTTGACTTGGTCATTGGATGTGAGCAGCGTTTTATTAGGAACAGGAATATCGCTTGCGTTATCAGTTGTACTATGTGGAAGCTGCACACTCTTTAATGAGATTAACCTAACGCCTAAAGCATTTGCTTATTTTTTCTGGTACATTATTGTATTTTTGATAGAATTGGTTAAGGCTAATATCGATGTAACTCGTAGAGTGCTTTCCCCTTCAATGCCTATTAATCCAGGTATTGTAAAAGTAAGTACTACACTTAAGTCGAAAATGGCTAGGCTGATTCTTGCCAACTCTATTACTTTAACACCAGGTACATTTACAATAGAGATAACAGATGATGCTTTATATATACATTGGATTGATGTAGAGGCAGAAGATGTTAAAGGTGCAACAAATGCAATAGTAAGGAAATTTGAAAAATTATTGGAGGTAATGTATGGATAATATAGTATTTTATATTTCAATAGCAATGTTGATGGTAACATTGCTAGCAGGACTGATTAGGTTTATAAAAGGGCCATCAGTAGTAGATCGTGTTGTAGCTTTTGATTCTATGACAGTAACATCATTAGTTATGATTGGTGTTATAGCTTTTTTGTCTAATCGTGCTATTTATTTAGATGTAGCAGTAGTATATGGCTTTCTAAGTTTCTTAGGGGTTATTATTGTTGCTAAATATATACAAGGAGGGTTATAATTATGAAAGAAACTATAGAAATAATAGGTCAGATATTTTTGCTGATGGGTTCGTTTAGTCTTTTGACTGCTGCAATAGGTTTACTTCGTATGCCGGATGTATATAATCGAGTACAAACAGGAACTAAAGCCTCTACTTTAGGTGCAATAATGTCGTTTATAGGATTGGCACTAATGGCTTTTGAGAATTGGGGTGAAATAAACTGGGTAGGAAGATTTGCTGTATTAGTAGTATTTATACTACTTACTAATCCTGTATCGTCACACGTATTAATGCGTGCTGCTTATGCAATGAAAATACCTTTATCAAAACTTACTTCTGTTGATAAATTAAGAGAAGATATTAATAATAAAATTGTGGAGGAACCTAAAGATGAATAACGAAATAATATATAGTGTAATAGCTATAGGAATTGGTGTTCTTATGGTGATAATGGCGGTAATAGCTATTCTTAATAATAAATTATCAGTGGCAATTGTTGCTGCTGGTGTTGTTAGTTTATTTGCTTCGGTGCTTTTCTTATTGATGGCGGCTCCTGATGTAGCAATGACTGAAGCTGCTATTGGTAGCGGATTATCAACATTAATTTTCTTTTATGTACTAAATAAAATCAAAAGACAAAATGCTTAGAAATTTTTTAATAGCGCTTGTTTTGGCCAGCTTTGGATTTATTTTTTATAATCTATACAATAGCTATGAGCCACATACCGAGCTTACAGGCATCGCAGCCCATTATGCAGAAAATGGAGCTAGTGAAGTAGGTGCAGCTAACCTTGTTACTGCAGTTGTAATTTCTTACCGATCGTTTGATACTTTAGGAGAAATTACAATACTTTTTCTTACTGCTGCAATTATCTCTTTCTTTTTGAAATTAAGTAAAGAGGACGAAGAGAAAGTAATTATTCATAGAGGTACTTCAGAACTACTGAAAACAGCTTCTCAACTATTAGTGCCAATAATGTTTCTTTTTGGTATTTATGTGTTTCTTAATGGTCACTTAACTCCTGGTGGAGGTTTTCAAGGGGGTGCAATTATAGCATCTGCTATAGTGTTGGCAATTATGGCTAACCCTAATATGACTATTAACCACTCCGTTATAATATGGGTTGAAAGTTTATCAGGTGTTTCAGTTGTTTTAATTGGTGTGTTAGGTATCCTTCTTGGAGGAGGTTTCTTGGATACTACTCTTGATGGATATGGTCTTGGAGAGTTTGGAACTATTTTTAGTGCAGGAACAATTCCTGTTATCTATAGCCTTGTTGGTTTAAAAGTAGGTGCTGAACTATCAAATATACTTAATATGTATCAAAAATCACAAAAAGAAGCATAGATATGGAAATTTTGGAATTAGGAAAAATAGGATTACTTATCGGTTTCTTGCTAGTTATAGTTGGATTCTGGGGTGTTCTTCAACAGAAAAATATTATTAAGATTATTGTAAGTTTTACAATTCTTAATACAGGTATAAATTTAGTGATGGTCGCCTTAGGTTATGTTAAAGGTCGTACTGCTCCTATTATTGATAGCTCTATTGATGGAGTTGTTGATAATAATGTTTTGAATGCTATTGTTGACCCTGTGCCTCAAGCATTAGTCCTAACGGCTATTGTTATTGGACTTGGTGTAACGTCATTGCTTTTAGCTTATGCAATGAAGTTGTTTAAAGCGAAGAAATCTCTAGAAATTAACGACTTTAATGATTTGAAATGGTAGATCCAATTTATATAGTGGCAGCCGCTCTAGGAGTTGGCTTCTTAATCGGAATTTTAGGAAAATTGGGAAAAACCTTTACTGGTGTATTGTCCCTTTTAACTATTGCTTTTATGACTTATGTTTCTAGTGGATGGCTTTGGGCCTTCTATTCAGGAAATCAAGTTGCAGAAGTAATAAGTACAGCAGGTTTTACTGCTCCATTCTCAATTAATTTGTTGATGGGGTATAATGAAGCCTTTTTAACTACTATAGTAAACTTTGTAGGGTTGCTTGGTGGAATATACTTATTCTTTAATTTTGGTAGAAAAGGTAGAAACGCTTATGTTGTATATATTGTTTTCCTAATGGGACTCAATGTTCTAATTATGAGTCGTGACCTTTTTAATCTTTTTGTATTCCTCGAAATTACTTCGATTGCTACAGCAGGACTTATTCTTATTGAGGATGGTAACCGTACCGTAGGTGCTGGTTTTAAATATATGCTTGCTACAAGTGCTATTTCTAGTATATTCCTTTTGGGAATTATATTTGTTTACTTTTTTACAGGCACGCTTTACCTTGATGATTTAATAGGTAATTCTGCATTGTTGGGAAAAGGTGGTAGTATAGCTTTGTTTTTGGTTATGATAGCAGCAATATTAGAAATGAAACCATTTCCTGCAAACGGATGGGGGCTTGATGTTTACGAAGGTTCGCATCAAGGTTTCTCAGCTTTAATATCTACGGCTACTGCAACAGCATCATATTATATGCTTTATAAGTTATTGCTTATTGCAGGTCCTCAATGGAATTATCCAATAGCTTTAATTGGTGCTTTTACTTTTGTTGGAGCTAA
>Ga0164318_10004205_pt1 | contig 13786 bp, 12 predicted proteins | sample GuaBasSedimGuay9_FD_113734 | JGI IMG/M metagenome (GOLD analysis project Ga0164318, IMG submission 113734) | Subseafloor sediment microbial communities from Guaymas Basin, Gulf of California, Mexico - Guay9, Core 4571-4, 0-3 cm | ecosystem: Environmental > Aquatic > Marine > Hydrothermal vents...
AGAGTTTATTATAAAATTTTTGTCGAATAAAAGATTCAACCAAAAAGTTCAGTGGTCATATTCTGAACAAAAAAGTTCTACAAGAACGTTTGCATTAGATTCAAAAGATAATATATTGAAAGATAAAGAAGGTAATATAGTGCTTCGCCCTGGGGGGCATGGTGCCTTATTAGAAAATTTAAATAATATAGAAAAAAAATTTATATTAATAAAAAATATAGATAATATTCCGGTAGAACGTCTTTGGGGTAAAAGAAATTTTTATCAAAGAATTTTATTAGGGATTGCAGCTGAAATTTTAAAAATATTTAAAGAAATAAGTAGAGAATTTATTACCAATAAAAATAGTAAAAATATTAAAGAAAAGATAGATTATTTAAATTCAAAATATTTTTTACAATTAGATTATAATGGAGATTTTTTAAAAAAACCTTTAAGAGTTGTAGGGGTGGTAAAAAACACAGGAGAGCCAGGAGGCGGGCCTTTTTGGGTGAAAAAAAATGGGCTATCTTATCTGGCTATATTGGAAAAACAACAGATAGATGGAGAATATAAAGAATTACTGTTAAAGTCCACTCATTTTAATCCTGTTGATATGGTAGTCTGTCCTTATTCAGTATATGGTGAAAAATTTGACTTATCTAAATTTATTGATAATGGACAATTTCTTATTGCCAATAAAACTTACCTTGGAGAGACAATAAAAATTATAGAATATCCTGGCTTATGGAATGGTTCTATGTTTTATTATAATACAGTTTTTGTCGACATTCCTTTAGAAACTTTTGCACCTGTAAAAAATATCCTGGATCTGCTTAGACCGGAACATCAAGTATAAAAAGTATAAATGAAATTTATTTTTGTTTTATTATGCCAATAATTGTTATTAATAATAGGATTAGTAATAGAAGTATTCGGTAATTAAATATAAAACCAAAACTGTAATTTAAAATTTCTGTTAGTAGAGCGGTTAGTGATAATATTAGAATTATAGCTCCAACAAATGAAGTTATTAGTTTTATAAAAAAGTCGTAGATTATCATTGAAATTAGCATTCCAACAGCTATAAATAGAACCCAAAAAGCCCAGAAGTTGGGAAGAATATAAAAAGAAATTAGTAAATATGAAACAAGAAAACCTAATAAAGCTCCCAATAATAAAATAATAGTTTTTCTTATAACAAAAGCCAGTACTATAGCAATAATTCCGCAAATAATTCCAAATGTAAATGGAGAAATATTTGTATGTTGGATGCTTTCAGATACCCAGTTATATAAAAAAGAACTTGAAAAGTAGAAGCCCCCGATAAATGATAGAGCAATTATGCTGAAGACTTCTATTTTTTTACCGTATAAAATTAGCGCCAGGGCTAAGATAAGATATAAAAGTAATACAATAATTTGTTGACCAAAAAAATAGTTTCCATAACTATTTAATAAATTTATCATTGATGGGTTCCTTGTTTTTCTTGTTCTTTAATAAAATATAATAATGTCAAATATATTCCTAAAAATACTAAAAATAGTCCAATATAGACCTTAGCAGGGTATTTATAGTCCCATACAGTATTATTCATTAGCCATAAATAGGAAGGAATTCCTATACATAATCCTTCAACAAGTCTTTTATATTCAATTTTGTTAACAATAGCAGATAATATTTTGGAAATTCCTAATATTAAAAGAAAAACAGGATAAAAATCGACAAAATTGTATGGACCAAAGTAATCTCTTTGATAAAAGTACCAGAATGCGGCAAATAATATTAAGTAAAATCCAAAAGTTGTTTTTTTAGGAAAACCAGAAACAACGGCAATAGCACCTAATAATGCCAGTGCAACTTGCATTACACTTGGGAAATTTTCTCTGATAGCTATATTTATGTGAAAAAAGTTATTAATCAGGATGAGGCTGCCGACTAATATTAGAATAATTCCCCAAAAATAACTTTGTTTCATTGCATGCCCCCATCTTTATTATAGTTTTCTGTATCATCATTATAGCTTTTTGTATCCTTTTGAGGATTATTTTTATTTTCAGTGGAGGTAGAAGAAAATGAATGAGAGTCTATTTTTGGAGGAGCAGTTGGTATTAATATAGAGGCTATAAAATAAGTAATTAATCCTAAAAAGCCCCCAGAACTTAATATGATAACGACTACCAACAATCTTATTAATGTAGAGTCAACATCGAAATATTCTGCTATACCTCCACAAAGGCCTGTTAATTTTTTATCACTTAAACTGCGGTATAATTTTTTTGATTGCGTATTTGTTTTGTCTGCTGAATATTTATTTTCTTTGTTTTTTGTATTATATTTTGAGTCTATATTAGTATAATCCATAGTGTCTTGCTCACCTTCTGTTCTTTTTTTGTGTTCAAAAATTAGATACAATCCTATTAATATCAAAAGACCAGGTAAGAAAAGTTTTTTAAAATAAAGTTTTACTATATGTAAATAATCTGGAAAAATCATTATATTAAGCCTGTCAATAGAAATTAAAATGCCTAACAAAATAATAATCAACCCGGCATATAAAAGCATTTGATTTGATTTAGACATATTCGAAGATCTTCTATTATCTATATCAATATTGTTCAGTTCTGTTTCTTTAGGAATAATAAAAATACCAATAAGGTATAAAATAATCCCAGTACCGCCCCCCATTATAGTAATTATAATAAAAATCAATCGCACAATAATTGGATCAATGTCAAAATAATCTGCTAATCCGCCGCAGACTCCTGCGAGGACCCTATTGTAAACAGATCTATATAATCTTTTGCCTGGCATACTGCCCTCCTTGTTTTAGGTTCTATTAAACCTTACGAGAGAAATTATATAAATGTTTCATTTATATAGAAAAAAATAAAATAAATTTTTACTTATTTAGTTTTTGTACTAAGTTTAAGGTAGCTTTTGCTCTATGACTGATAAGGCATTTTTCATCATCTGAAAGTTCTGCCATTGTTTTCTTGAGCTGTGGTATATAAAATATAGGATCATAACCAAAGCCATTATCTCCAACAGGAGTATCGACTATAATTCCCTCACATTCTCCTCTAACTATAATTTGTTTATTTGAATCTTTATATGCTAAAGTACAAACAAATTTAGCTTTTCGTTCTTTTGTAGATAGTCCTTTAAGTTTATCAATAATATAATTAAATCGTTCTCTATAGGATATATGTTCTCCTAAAAATCGCGCAGATTTTATACCCGGAGTATTATTTAAAGCTTCAATTTCAAGTCCAGAATCATCTGTAACTAATGGTAATAAATTGAATTTAGAATAGGCTTTTAATTTTATAATAGCATTTTCTTCATAGGTTGCCCCATTTTCTTCAATATTTTCTACATTATAGGGAAATTTTATAAATTCAAACCCCTGAATTTTATTTACCTTTAGAATATGGTTAAATTCAAAAATTTTATGTTTGTTAGAAGAACCTATGTAAATTTTTGTCATATTAGAAATTTCTCTCTGTGTAAACCAATTAAAGTTATATCATCATCGAAAGATGCATTATTTCCAATAAATTCTCTGGCAGATTCCACAATCATATCTAACAGTCTGCAATCACAAGGATTATTTAAAATTATATCTTCTATTCTTTTTATTGAAAACAATTCTTTTGAATTTTGTGGATTTGCAGCCTCTGGGATTCCATCAGTATAAAGAAAGATGCATTCTCCCTTATCTAAACTTGCAGAGTGTTCACTATATTCAAAATTTTCAAAGAGTCCTAACATTGTTCCATTAGATTTTAGATGCTCAACAGTATTATCGTTATGTAAAATAAGTCCATCAGGGTGAGCAGCATTGGAATAAATAATCTCCGCTTTTTTTAGATTTACTTTCATCAAAAAAGCTGTGATAAAATTATTATCTATATTGCCGCATAAATTATTATTAAGATAAAAAAACATCTCAGCAACAGATGTTGTTTTGTTTGCATGATACATAAACATCATTTTAAACATAGCGGTGACTAAAGAAGCTGATACTCCATGCCCTGATACATCTGCAATAATAAAAAAGAATTCGTCATCATTAATTGGATATATATCAAAAAAATCACCACCTATATGAGAAGAAGGTTGATATTTAAAATTGAATTTAAAAAAATCATTATAAATAAATTCCTTAGGGAGTAAATTTTTTTGTAGTTTAGAAGCCATTCTAAGTTCACGATCGATTTTTTCGGAATATTTTATAATAGTTTCATTAGCTTCTAATAATTTATCAAGGGTATTAACTAATTTATCAGATTGTTCTTCATATTTTTCTTTAAAAACTTCTGCTTCTTCCAGGGCATTTGCTAATTCATCTGTAGTCTCAATAAGGTCTTTTTCATATAGAGCTCGTTCTGTAAAGTCTAAAAAAGCAATTAGAATATTATTATTTTCAAGTGCTTTATAGTTCATCCATAATGAATTAGAATCTATATCTATTTTAAATGTATTATATTGAGTATTATTGAGGATTTCATTTAAAATATAGGGCGGTAATTCATTTTTTCTGAAAAAATTATTTGCATATTCATTTTTATTAAGAATGATTCCTGCTGGAGATATTTCTAATATTCCAATTAAATCATTATAATTATTTTTCATTTGTTCAAAATTTTTATGGTTGCATCTGGTCTTTTTATATAATCCAGATAATTTTCAATTTTACTTGAATAAGAAATAGCTAATTGGTTACATAAAAACACATCTGCATAAAATTTAGATAAAGAAATTACATCTAACCAATCGGCACAATTTTCATAATAATTTTGATATTTGGGAGGTATAGAATCAGTTGTAATAACGCGGTTTAAAACTTTTTCTTCAAAAATAGCTTTTTTCATTTTTTCTTCGCCGGGCAGTAATAGCCCAGTACTTTTATCAAAAGATGGACTAAAAAGACCGTGTGTAGCAAATGCATATACTCCTTTTGCGCCTCTTTTTTTTAAAGCTCGTGCTATTTCGATTAATGTTCCGCCAGAATCTATCATATCATCAATTAGATAGCACCATTTGTCTTTTACTTCTCCAACAATAGATACAATTTCTGCTTTGCCGTGTTCTGGTCTTCTTTTATCACCTGTACAATATGAAGATAGCCCTAATAATTTAGAGAAAAATCGCGCTTTTTTAGCAGCGCCTGCATCCGGTGCAACAACGGCCATTTCATTTTGATTATGTTTCAAAACAGATTTAACATATAAGGCAAAAGAAGGTATTGCAGTGATTTCATCAATTGGACCATCAAAATGAGCCATTGCCTGTCTCGCATGTAAATCAGCTGTTACTATTCGTTTTAATTTATTTCCACAGGAATTTATTATCTGGTTAAAAACCAATTTTGCAGTTAAAGGCACACGGCTTTCGTCTTTTTTATCCTGTCTTTGATAAGGTAAATATGGTGTATATATTGTGATTGTCTTTGCACCAGCTCTATTAGCCGCATCATTTAAAATTAAAAGTTCCTGAAAATCATCATTTTTATCATTAAAACATTGAAAAATATGGACATCTTTTTCTCTGATATTTGTTCTGATTTGAGCATATATTTCGCCATCATTATGATTTTTTATAAATACAGGAGAAACTTTTATAACATCTTCCTTAAGCTCTCGATATATTTTTTGAATACGAGAACTGCAATCTGAAAAAACCTCTTCCAATTTTTTTTTGATTTCATATACTGTTCTGTGGGCAAATTCGCCACCGCTACGTCCGCTTATAATAACAATATTATCCAATTTTAAAAGACGTGCCATATCTCTAAAATCTTTCAAATTATCAATTTGATCAAGCATCATCTCCCCTTGGTTTTTTCTTTTTATTATACAAAAAATATTATATATAGTCAATAAATTTTTATGTTAACTGGTAGGAAAATAAATTACTTGACAAATATTATAAAAAGAATTTACTTTAGGTAAGTCTGGTGAAATGAATTCTTCTTTAATAATTATAATTTATATGAATTGAAAGGATAGCAATATGAAAAAAATATTGATTTTGTTTGTTTTGGTAGGGATATATTTAAATATTTATTCTTTTTCTTTTATCTCAGTTAACCAGGAAAATGATCAAGTAATTTCAATAATTGATACAGATTATCATATGGATTATGGTTTCAAAATACCATTGACATATAAAGTACAGTTTAATTCAGAGAGCACTAATTTATTTGCTCAATTTAAATATTCATATATAAATGACTGGGAAGTAATAAAAGAATACAATAAAGAAGATTTTTTTAATAATGAAATAGCAGTTCGTTTTGATTATGAAAATAAATTTGCATATATTTCTATACCTTATGGGGAATCGACTGATACTGTATTTATTAGAATTGTTGATCAAAATGAACAAAAAGTTGGAATAACTTTTTTGGAAATTACTAAATTTTATGATAATAGAGATATGGCTGTAATAGGAAGTGCCGATGATATGGCTGAATGGTCAAGAACAAAATTTAATACATCAATAAAGCACACTCGAGAACGTAATTTGTGGCTTACTATTGGGATTAATCCTGATGGCTGCAATTCTACTACGTGGTATTTTATCCAACGGCAAATGGTATTAGGATATGTAGAACCTGCAAGTCATACAAATAATCATCCGAATCCCAATCAATATGGTCATTATGGAGCAGATAAAAAATATGATTATGAATATGAAATTTTAAACTCAAAAGAAAAAATTATTCAAAATTTACAAATGACGGATTTGTTCTCTTGTAAGGGGAGAAGATATGTTTATACCTTTATTGCTCCTAATGGCTATACAGATAATATTATAGATTCATTGGTAGGGGCCGGTAAATATCTCGTTAATCGGTTATATTATCCTGGATATTATGGTTTTTCAGAATGGGATTCTGTAAAAAATAGTTTTTATCCAATAGGAGTGGGTGTTGCTATTGATCCTCCACGTGAACAATTAGGCTGGGGGATAGGGTGTAATAACCTTGATTCATTAAATGCTGCGTTTGATTATGCATTATCTAAGAATACAGTATATCATTTTATGTTTCATCCAAATGTTGTAGAGTGGGATAAAGCTTATACATTGGAACATTTAGATTATATTTCAAACAGGAAAAATGTGTGGTATACTTCTGTTGGGCATTTGTATTTATATCATTTTGCGCAGATTAATTATATTTCATCTGTAGATACGCAGGAACAAAATCATATATTATCAGTTCCTCTTATTTCATTAATAAAATCTTATCCAAATCCGACGTCTTCAACTTATAATATAAAGTATATGCTTTTTTCAAATTCAGATATTAATTTGTATATTTTTAATAATGTAGGGCAAGTTGTATTTAAAGGAGTATATTTAAATCAAAATGAAGGTACACATGTAATCAATATTAATTTAACTGATTTGCCGAGTGGAATTTATTTTTATTCTATACAAGCAAAAGATAAAATAAAAACGGGTAAAGTAGTTAAAATACAGTAGAATAAGCAAAAAAATTGGAACTTTTATATATTTTAATCAATTATATAGAGTAATCAAACAACTTTAAAAACCTAAATCAGGAGTGGGTATTATGATCGTTATTGACAATTTAGTAAAGTATTATGGTTCGTTTCTCGCTGTTGATCAAATAAGTTTTGAAGTGAGAAAAGGTGAAATTTTAGGTTTTTTAGGTCCTAATGGGGCGGGGAAAACAACAACAATGAAAATTATAACGGGTTATATGCCGCCCAGTGCTGGTAATGTTTATGTTGATGGTATGAGTGTTACTGAACATTCGTTAGATATCCGAAAGAAAATAGGTTATCTTCCAGAACATAATGCACTATATCCTGATATGGGAATTATGGAGTATTTACAATTTATAATGGATGCAAGAGAAATCCCAAAAGATAAGCAGTCCAAACAAATGCAATATGCAATTGAGGTTTGTGGTTTAACAGATGTATTGTCTAAAAACATAGGAGAATTGTCAAAAGGTTATAAACAACGTGTTGGTTTAGCACAGGCTTTAATACATAATCCTGATATCTTAATTTTAGATGAACCTACTGTTGGTCTTGACCCAAACCAAATAATTGAAATAAGAAATTTAATTAAAAAAATAGGAGAAGAAAAAACAGTTATTTTATCTACTCATATATTACCAGAAGTAGAGGTTACATGTGATAGAGTAGTAATTATAAATAAAGGAAAAATAGCGGCTATTGGGACTACTGATGATTTGCAAAAAACTTTTAAGGGTAATGATAAAATAGAAATTATTTTAAAAGATAAAATAGATGAAAGTATTAAAGAAAAAATTCAAAAAATAGATGGGATTTTAAATATTACTTCACATAATACAGAAGAGGATCAATCAATTATAAAAATTGAAGTTGAAAAAGGTAAAGATCCAAGATATGATATTTTTCAGTTTATAGTCCAGGAAAAACTGCCTTTGCTTGAATTGAAAAGAGAGCAAATTAGTCTTGAAGATATATTTAGAGAACTTACAGTTCAGGAAAATCTAAATAATTAATAACAGGAGTATGACTATGAATTTTAAAACTATTATTGCTATCTATAAAAAGGAACTCAAAAGTTATTTTTATTCGGCAACTGCTTATGTTGTTAATGTTCTATTTTTGCTTATAATTGGTTGGTTTTTTACAGCAACATTATTTATAAATGGTGGCGAAGCAACAATGCGCCCTGTTTATAGTTATGTTCCATTATTATTTTTGTTCTTTATACCGGCGATTACAATGAAAACCATTGCCGAGGAGAAAAAATCTAATACCTTTGAATTGCTTGTTACTATGCCGATTAATGATATTGAGATAATTTTAGGTAAATTTTTTGCTGCCTTGACATTAGTTTTAATATCTGTTTTACTTACTTTTATATATGTAATTACTTTATCTATGTTTGGAGATGTTGATACTGGAGAGATAATAGGTGGTTATTTAGGGCTTATTTTTATGGCCAGTGCTTATATTTCCTTAGGTATTTTCGCGTCAAGTCTAACGGATAATCAGATTGTAGCATTTATTATTGCATTTATTTTTGCATTTTTCTTTTTTATAATTAATAAAATAACTTTATTTTTACCAGTTGGATTAAGTCGTTTTTTTGAATATATTAGTATTGATTATCATTTTTCAAATATTTCCAAAGGAATTATTGATTCAAGGGATATTATTTATTATTTATCGATTACTGTGCTTGGTTTGTACTTTGCTAATTTTGTGCTTGAATCAAGAAAAAATGATTAATAAGGGGATGGAAATATGAAAAAGAATTTAAATTATAATAAAATTGTTAATGCTATTCTTTTAGTAGCATTGATTATTTTAATAAATATATTTTCTTTAAATGTGTTTACAAGGTTGGATTTGACAGATAATAATATTTTTTCATTATCAGATGCTTCTAAAAATATTTTGAAAAAAATTGATGACAGAGTTACGATTAAGGCTTATTTTACTAAGAACTTACCAGCTCCTTATAGTTCTGTTTCAAGATATGTAAAGGATATTTTAGAAGAATATGAAGCGTATGGAAGAGGCAAAATTTATTTTGAATTTATAAATCCAGGAGATGATAAGAAGTTAGAAAAAGAAGCATTAGAATTTCGTGTGCCACCTGTTCAGATTAATGCTTTAGAAAATGATAAATTAGAAATTAAAAAAGTTTATATGGGGTTGGTTTTTCTTTACCATGATAAAAAAGAGGTTCTTCCTGTAATAAGTAAGACAGCAGGGCTTGAATATGATATTACAAGTACAATTAAAAAACTTATCGAGAAAAATAAGAAGAAGATTGGTATAATTCAGGGACATGGTGAGCCTGATTTTAACAATCAATTGAGTACTCTTACAGCAGTATTTAATAAACAATATGATGTAAAGCCTATTAATTTGCCAAATGTTAATTCTATTGAAGCTGATGCCATTTTATGGATTTCTCCATCGGATACTATTTCTAAAAGTGATCTTTATAAAATTGACCAATTTATTATGAAGGGCGGGAAAGTTGGATTATTTCTTAATAATTATGATGTTAAGTTAGAAAAAGGTATTGCGTTTCCTAAAAGGTTAAATATTTCAAATTTCTTAGAAAATTATGGAATTAAAATTAATAATGATATGGTAATGGATTTACAATGCGCTCCTGTAAGTGTATCGCAGAGGCAGGGATTTTTTCAAATTGTTAATCAGATTAATTATCCATATTTCCCAATAATAACAGATTTTAATAAAGATGAGATTTTAGTAAAAGATTTAGAACGAACTGTACATTTTTTCCCATCATCAATTGATACTGCTTTTGCTGGTAAAATTGGTATAAAATTTTTGTATTTAGAAAAAACTTCAGATAAGTCAAAATTGGAGTTAAGACCTTATAATGTTAGCCCACTACAAAAGTTCCTACCTGCGACATTTAATAAAAAAGGTTTGATTATATCAGGAATTTATACAGGCAAATTTAAAAGTTTTTTTCAGAAAGATAGCATACCTTCTGAATTTGATAAAAATTTATATTTGGGGGAATCCGATACTAATAGGATTATAGTTTTTACAGAAGGGCGATTTTTACAGGATGATTATCTTGCATCTGCACGTGAAAATTTAATACTTGCTTCAAATATTGTTGATTGGCTTTCACAAGATGAGGATTTAATTGCGATTAGATCAAAGCAAGTTACAGCAAGGCCTTTACATGCTCCTGAAAGCAATGTTACCAGAAATATTATAAAATGGTTGAATATTTTAATTCCACCTGTACTTATGATTATTTTAGGTTTTGTAATATCCGTATGGAGAAAATCTAATAGAAATAAAACAATTGCTTTAATTATAAATAAAACGGAGGGATAAGATGAAAAAATCTAATTGGATATTGTTATTCATTATAATAATTTTATCAATTCTTGTATACATAAATAATAGAGAAGAGAGTAAAACTGAAAAATCTACAATTAATACTTCATTTACAACATGTGATACTTCTTTAATTGATAAATTTGAAATGAAAACTTCTGATGATGAAGATATTATTCTTGTAAAAGATGCCGGCAAATGGTATATTAATCAGCCTATTCACTATCCTGCAAATTCAAGTATTATCCAGACTTTGTTAGAAAAAATAGCAAATTTTAAAGTAGAAAATTTAATTAGTACTAAAAAATTTGAAATTTCGGCTGATGGTAAAGATACTACAGATTTATTTAAAAAGTTTGAAGTTGATTCTGCAACAGGTTTTCCAGTAAAAATTTATCAAAATGGGGAACTTAAAACTAATTTCATTTTAGGTAAAATTGATAATGACTATAGTCATACTTACATTAGGGAAACAAATCATAATGAAGTATATTTATTAACTGATAATGTTAAGTATGCTTTTAAAAGAAGATTGAAAGATTGGAGAGATAAGACCATCTTAAAACTTGATAAAGATATTATTTCTAAAGTTTATATTAAAAATCCAGAAGGTGAGTTTATTTTAACAAAAAACGATACGTTATGGAATATTGATGTTAATGGTAAAACAGAAAGAGCAAAGAAATCAAGTGTAAATCTGATACTGTCAAATCTTTCAAATTTGTTAACAGCTGATTTTAATGATACAACAAAAGTTTCTTTTGATAAACCAGATCTTTTATTAAAAGTAGATTTGGTTGGTGGTAAAAATGTTGAATTAAGAGCAGTTAAAAAAGATAAAGAAGGAAATAAATATTATATTCAGACTAGTGATAAAAGACAGGTTTTTGAAGTTTATAAAGGCACAATATCTGTATTCTTAAATAAGCCAGAATATTTTGTTGAAAAGAAAAAAGAAGAACAAAATAAAGGTAAAAATAATGAACAAAAATAAATTTTATAATTACTTTGATGAATTGCCATTGTTGACTGATTTATATCAATTGACAATGAGTTATGGTTATTGGAAGAACGGAATTGCAGAAAATGATGTTGTATTTAATTTATATTTTAGGCAAAATCCATTTAATGGAGGGTATACAGTAGCTGCAGGTCTTGAATATGTTATAAAATTTTTGAAAAATTATCATTTTAATGAGAATGCTTTAGATTATTTATCTACTCTAAAAAATTCAGATGGGACAAAAATATTCGAGATAGAGTTTTTAGATTATTTAAAAAATATCAAATTGGAATTAGATATTGATGCAATAGAAGAGGGAAAATTAGTCTTCCCTCTTGAACCGTTAATAAGAGTTCGAGGTCCTATAATACAAGCACAACTAATTGAAACAACCCTTTTAAATATTGTTAATTTTCAAACGTTGATAGCAACAAAGGCATGTAGAATTGTTCTTGCTGCGGAGGGTAGACCTATTGCAGAATTTGGTTTGAGACGAGCACAGGGATTTGATGGAGGTATATCTGCTACCCGTGCTGCTTATATTGGAGGATGCAGTGGAACTTCGAATGTATTGGCTGCAAAAATATTTAATATTCCTCCAATAGGAACTCATTCACATTCATGGGTGATGTTTTTTAATAATGAAAAAGAAGCTTTTGATGCTTATATTCATGCTTTACCTTCAAATTGTACATTGTTAGTTGATACTTATAATACAATAAACGGTGTTAAAAATGCCATCGAAGCTGTTAAAAATAAGAAAAATGTTATATTGAAAGGGATCAGGCTTGATTCAGGCGATCTTGCTTATCTTTCTCAAAAAACAAGAGAACTTTTAGACGAGGCTGGACTAAAAGATACAAAGATAATTGCTTCCAATGATTTAGATGAATATATAATAGAAAGTTTGATAGATCAGAAAGCCAATATAGATATATTTGGAGTTGGTACTAATTTAGTAACAGCAAAAGATCAGCCTGCATTAGGTGGAATTTATAAACTCACAGCAATTAAAAATAATAATAGATGGGTTCCAAAAATTAAAATTTCAGAACAACCAATTAAAATTAATATTCCTGGAATTCAGAAAGTAAAAAGATTTTATGATAAAGATGGTTTGATGTCTATTGATTTAATATATGATGTTACTGAAAATATTGAAGATATAGAGTATGCAATTGATCCTTTTTTTGAGTATAGAAGAAAAAAAATAACTGACTTTGAAGAATCAGAAGATTTATTAATACCTATTTTCAAGAAAGGGGAATTAGTATATAATTTGCCGACGATTAGTGACATTAGAGAAAAACTCCAAAAAGATCTTAGAAGGTTGCATTATTCTCATAAAAGATTGAAAAATCCCCATATTTATCCTGTGGGTATAAGTCATTATCTTTTTAATTTGAAGAAAAGATTAATAATGGAGGCAAAAGGCTATGAATAAAAATGCCTTAATAATTGTGGATGTACAAAATGATTTTTGTAGCGGTGGAGCATTAGAAGTTAAAAATGCTGAATCTATTATTCCTGTTATCAATCAAATCCGTGAAAAATTTGATTACGTATTTTTAACAAAAGATTGGCATCCTCTTAATCATGTTAGTTTTGCTAAAAATCATAATAAAAATCCAGGTGAGATAATTGAATTAAAAAATGGAGTCAAGCAAATTTTATGGCCTGTACATTGTGTACAAAATAGTAAAGGCGCTGATTTTCATCCGGATTTAATAGTTAAAAACACTGATATTATTATTTATAAAGGAGAAGATCCTGAAATAGATAGCTATAGTGGTTTTTATGACAACGGACATTTGAAATCCACCGGATTAGCTGAAAAGTTGAGAGAATTTGGTATAAATAAAATATTTATCACAGGACTTGCAACAGATTATTGTGTGAAATTTACCACAATTGATGGAATAAA
>Ga0164318_10004206_pt1 | contig 13785 bp, 16 predicted proteins | sample GuaBasSedimGuay9_FD_113734 | JGI IMG/M metagenome (GOLD analysis project Ga0164318, IMG submission 113734) | Subseafloor sediment microbial communities from Guaymas Basin, Gulf of California, Mexico - Guay9, Core 4571-4, 0-3 cm | ecosystem: Environmental > Aquatic > Marine > Hydrothermal vents...
AGCCGTTCTTTGTTGTTGAGTATATGACTTACATCTGATGATTTCATTAAAAATATGCCCGTTTTGCTTAATATATTGCGATTATAACATAAAAAATTATTGCAATTTTTATATCTACTTTTTAAGGTTTACATAGTTTATTTTACACTCTCTGAAAAAGGGAACCATTATAATTCAACACTCCTGTAAATTAATTTACAAGCAGTGTATATAAATTCAGAAAACCTCTCTTCTTAAATATTTCTTACAAAACGGTCTTTAGATCAAAATGACCGAATCATTTCTCTCTTTAGTGACCGAACTGGCTCCATCTTAGTGATAAATTTGAACCGTTTTTTTGCAGTAATCTTCAACATTGTCTAAATCTATAATTATATCTACTAAATTCAATATATCTTTATCATGGGTTACAAATATAATTAATTTTTCTTTATATAATACTAATAGATTTTTTACTATTTTGATTCTTGTATCTATATCTAAAGCATTAATACTTTCATCTAAAATTAGCACATCAGGATTTCTTAAAATTGCTCGTGCTATATTTAACCTTTGCTTTTGTCCACCAGATATATTTGTACCTTTATAATTTAACATATGATTTAAACCATCAGTAAAATCATTAATCATATCTTCTAAATTTACTAACTTTAACACATCCATAATATTTTTATCTGGATATTTTTTGTCCATAAGAAGGTTATTTTTTATGGTGTCATTAAAAATTATTGATTCTTGGCTAATATATATTACTTTTTCTTTTAACGATTTAGTATTAAGATTTTTTGTATCTATATTGTTCATAAGTACTGTACCGCTACTTGGTTCAATAAAGTCCATCATTAAATCTATTAAAGTTGATTTACCACTCCCTGTTTTACCTATTATCGCATAGCTATTATTATATTTAAATTCTATATTTAAATTTAAAAATATATCTTTAGATTTATCATAACTAAAATCAACTGATTTCAGTAAAATTGACCTTATATCAAAGATATCTTCTTTATGAGTTTTGCATTTAATTGGTTTTGATATAAATTCAATGATGTTACTAGTAGCCTTTATATTTCCAACTACTTTATTAATTGTATGTAATAAATCTCCCAAATTTAATAAAAACCTCATAAGAATAAAAAATATAGATAGAAGATAACTAGAAGATAACGTATTATTGTTAAAATAATCTAAAATAACATATATATTTAATAATATTATTAATGTAATTAGAGGGAATAATGCATTTAATAATGATAAAAAATATATTTTATAATTAATTGATTGATACTCCTCAACAGCTATTTTATATTTATTATGTATAAATGTTTCTATTCCAAATGATTTTACAGTTTTAAGTCCATTTAATGCATCTATAAAAATACTTCCATGCTCTCTACTTTTTACAGCACTCAAGCTGCCTAGATACGTAGATTTTTTCAATATTACTTTAACAACAATAGAAGATAATAAAAATAATATAGCTAAAATAATAAAAACATTACTATCGATATAATAAATCATTATTATATACAGAACAAACAATACAAAAGAATTAAATATTTTCAGTACTGAGTTTAGTAGTTCAGATGCTCTTGATGTTTCATCACCACCCATAGCTATAAAAAATCCAATTTCTTTTTTTTCTACCTCTAATAATGGATATAAAAGTGTTTTATAAAGTGACTCACTTGATAAAAATGCTTGAAACCTTCTTGCTATAAATACTTGATATTTATCTATAAAAAAAATACTTACAAAACGTATAGTAAACAATATTAAAATAATACTAAAAAGTATATTTTTATCTGTAGAGGATAAGGTAGATTCAAATAAAAAATATTTATCGTTAGATATTGATGTTACTAAACTCATAGCAACTATTTCTGTAAAAACCGACAATAATGATAAAAATAAAATTAGATACAGTTTTGGATATTTTTCAAATCCTAGTTTTATAATCTTGATTAAAGAAATAATATCTAATTTATTAATCATTTATATTCTTTAATTGATTAATAAATATTTTAAACTCTTTATTCTCTTTAATCCGTTGATGTAACACATTATATTCTATATCCTTTTTGTTCTCAAAATTAAAATTTCTTAGTTCTGACAAGTACTGTAATAATTTTAATTTATCTTCACTCTTGTTTAAACTATGCATATAATAAAATGACGCAACCTCTCTTTTTGCATTACTTATTAATTTCAAATCTAAATAATCTCTTATTAAAGAACTATATTCATCTTTAGTTCTAGCTTCATAACAAAAGCTATAGCTACTATGTGGATTATCCCCACATAGAATTATAGGTATACCCATATATACAAGTTCATGGGCAACTGTACCATATACACTTATACCAATTTTCATACCACTACTTACTAGTTGTTTATTTGTGATTTTCGTTGATAAAAATCTTGCTTTCGGATATTTATTTTTAAGCATTTCAATAACTTTTGCACTATCTCCTATTTGATTTGGGTGTGGTTTAAGAAAATATGGGATATTATTTTCTTCAAAAATTTTTATAGTAAATTCAATCCATTCTAAAAAATCTAGAAATATCATACTTTTATATACATGTGGGCTATCAAAAAAATCATGTAAAAACACTATAACACTACCTTTTACATTCGGTACTTTTTCATCTGTTAATTTATATGATGATTCTTTCATATAAGCTGTTGCGTTATCAATATCACCACTTAATCTTTTTTGCAAAGCAACTTTAGCTTGATATAAAAGTTTTTCTTTATTTTGTAATATTTCAAAACTTTCTTTATAATTCCTAAAATTTGCTGTATGATAAAAATCTTTCTTCGCAAGTTCTTTTTCAAACTCTTGATAATTTCCAAAAGAATAAACTTTAGTATTAAAACTAACTGCAACTCTAACAGCAATACCATGTTGAATATATGTACTATATGATGTCAGCAATACTGATGGTTTTTTATCTTCAAAATATTGCCTTGTCATATTTATTGTTTTTATAGTCTGCCATATAATAATACATAAATAAAAATTATTTATATTTATAGTTGCTGCTGGTTTAAATCGTAAATAGCTATCATAAACTAAATCACCGATTTTAATATTATCTACTGTTAGGGCTATAACATCATCTTTTGATTTTATAGCATTATAAATTCTATACGCTTTAAAAAATGATTTAATATTTACAGAAAACTTACCACCACTATGCCTATATGCTATATTATCACAATAGGAACTATAAAGTTTTATCCATTTACTATCTCTAAATCTATTATGAAATAAAATACTTTTTATTGCACCATATATACTGCTTGTTTCTCCTAAAACAAGATTTCTCAAGGTATATTGTTCTACCTGAATATTTTGTTTTTGTTTTAACGACTTAATAATTTCACCAAATAAGCTAAAATAATATAAATCCTCTACACACTGAACAAGAATTATTTTTTTATTTAAAGAATTATTTTTTTTAATTTTAAAAAAGTTATATAATTTTTTTTCACTAAAAGATAAGCAAAAAATATTATAAAATTTAGCGAAAAATTTATTTTTCAAATCTATCCCCAAAATTATACTCTTTATCAGCCACCTGACCTAAAACATCCTTTAAATATTTAGGATGCATACCATACCCAGGTCTTACACTCCGTATATTATCTTCTGTAAAAACTTCACCTTTTTTTATATCTTTAGCAACATAAAGGCTTCTTGAAAATTGTCGACTTTTTTTCTTTTTTTCTGTCATACTATAATCAACTTTCCCAAGTAACTTTTCAGCGTCTCTTACAGCTTGTATCATCTCTGCAAATTCTTCTTTATCTAATGAAAAATCAGCGTCTGCTCCACCAATGGATTTATCTAATATAAAATGTTTTTCTATAACTTTAGCTCCTAGAGTTGTTGCAACAACAGGAGCAGTCATACCAAGTGTATGGTCAGAAAAACCACTAATAACACCAAAGGTCTCTGCTAGGTTAGGAATAGTCATTAAATTTGCATCTTCCAATGCAGCAGGATATGCACTTGTACACTTTAAAAGTACTATATCATTATTTCCAACACTTTTACATATATCAACGGCATCTTGTATCTCATCTATTGTTGCGATTCCTGTAGAAATAATAATTGGTTTCATTTTAGAAGCTGTATATCTTATAAGTTCATAATCAGATATTTCAAATGATGCTATTTTATAAACAGATGGATTAAATTGCTCTAAGAAATCCACAGCACTTTTATCAAACGGGGATGAAAAAATATCAATTCCAATCTCTCTTGCATAATCAAAAAGTTTTTTATGCCATTCCCATGGAGTTGTTGCCCATTGATAAAGTTCATATAAACTTTTTCCATCCCAAAGAGTTCCACCTTTTACAATAAAATCATTTTTATCACAATTTAGTGTCATTGTATCTGCTGTATATGTTTGGATTTTTATAGCATTTGCACCAATATCTTTTGCCACCTTAATTGTTTCTAATGCTACTTCTAAATTTCCATTATGATTTGCGCTAAGTTCTGCAATTATATATGTACCATCAGTATTTAAATCAAATTTACCTAATTTCATTATCTACCTCTTCAATTTTTATTTTATATTCTTTATTATTAATTTTAAAAAAAGCTGGATAACTTTCATTGTCAACTATTCTTAATAAATTAAATTGTTCTTTTAAAGACTTGTTTACATTAAGTTCACTATCTTTTACAGTTCTTTTTGAATAGAAACTTTCAATTCCATTTTGTTTTACAGGAATTTTATACTTTTCATAATTATTTAAAAATTCTAAACACATTCCAATCGTAAAGTCTGCCTGTTTTTTTCTCAGCTCACTATTTAATTCATACCCTGTAAGCTTAAGAATTTTTTGCATATAAATATCGCCATTATCTACTCCTTGTGATGCTTCAAACATAGTAAACGGTATCTTATTTTCACCATCTAGTACTTGCCAAAACATTGGTGCCCACCCTTTACCTTTTGGTAAAGCACTTTCATGAATTACTAGATTATATTTATGAGCCTTTAAATACTTATCTTCAATTAAATTATGATAACTTAAAATAAAAACAATATCAAAACTCTCATCTATTTCTTTATGAGTAAAAAATAATTTTGCATTTTGTATTTTCATTTCTAATTCTTTGGCATAAGGTATAAACCATTGATTTGTTGATGTCAATATTGCCACTTTCATTATCTGACAACTCTTATAGTTTTAAAAGCTTCAACATATTTTTTACCAATCCTCATACCTTGATACTTAGCATTTAACTCTATTCCTTCTAAACTTCTTGGATGAGGGTATTCACATAATTCTGAAGTATATTCTTTCATCGCATCTATTTTTAAATCAATAGTATCACTTATATCAAAATAAGTATCCGGAGAAAAAGAAAGTGGATAATTCCACTCAGTAGAAGAAAGTATCTCAAAACTATATATCTCTTTTACACATTCATTTTCCATTGGTCTAGTAGCTGTTATGACTGCTTTATATGTTATTTGATGATCTATATTCAAATCATGTTCATAATGAGTAAATATAATATCTGGCTGAACTTTATCTTTTACTTTTGAAATTATTTTGATAATATCAAGTAAATCAACACTATCAAATCTATTATCTGGGAAACTTTCAACAAATACTTTTTGAATTCCTATTACATTATTTGCATTTTTTATCTCATTATTAAGTAGCGTGATTTCATCTTTTTTATTTTCTACTTGTCGTTCTTTATCCCTACTCGTCTTTCCTTCCCCAAGTATTAATGTATATGCTTCATATCCTTCACGGATCAGTCTAGCCACAGTTCCAAAACAACCTAAAACTTCATCATCAGGATGTGCCGCAACTATTAATATTTTCTTACTCATTTTCAGTCACCTCAAATCTTCCAACTAATGTATTGTTTTTTAAATTTACTTCGCTAAATTCAAGCCTAATATCATCTAATTTCAAATAAGCTTTAGGGTACCCTTCTGCATCAAGCATTCTAATAAAATCATATAGCTTATTCAATGACTTATCTTTTAAAATGTTAATGTTACTTTCTGCAGGTATTCTTCTTTTAAAATTAACTATATCACCTACTTGCTTGGTAGGTATTAAATTTGAAGTTAAAAACTTAGGTATCATTTTATTAAAAACAATATTTGAAAGTTTCATAAAATTTTCTTCTGCACTTCCTAAAGAGACATTAAAATCTTCTTTTAAATATATATCTCCAGTATCCATTCCATCATCTACTTTCAACGCAGATATTTTTGTATCATAAACTTCCCTAACTATTAAGTTCTGCATGGGACTACCTCCTCTACCATAAGGCAAATCAGTCATATGAAAAACTACACAATCAAAATTATTATAAATTTCCTTTGGAATTATCCAAGACCAATGAGGAAAGAATATATACTTAGGGTTTAACTTATTAATATATTCTTCTGTCAACTCATCTTTATTAGTTAATAAATGAAAATTAAAATCATTTTTATATAATTGTTTCAATTTAAAATAATTAGATATATTCCACTCTTTGATTGTTGCTATAACGATATCATTCATCTTTATCCAATTTTTTTATCATTTTGCTAACACTTGATTTTAGCCTATTTTTATTAAATCTACTTAAGGCTACATACTTTTCTTTTTTAATAAATTCATATATATCTTCTTGATTAGAAGCAGTTTTTATTGCTATAAATGTAACTTGCATAAAATAAATCTCATTAAGAGTCACACTTGGTGTAACGATAGCAAAATCACTTTTTCTCATAAGTTTTCCTATTTTATTTGAGTTAATATGTAAGGTTATCCACTTTTTATTCTTAACATATTTTTTTAACTCTTTTATATTTTTATTTGCGGTTGTAGTTACTAAGTTAATTTTCAAATTATCAATTTTTTGAAGTACTTTTAAAATTTCTATATTTATATTACTATGATCTGCTCCACCCATAGCTAAAAATATAGTTTTATCTTTTCTGTTTGCTTCTTGTTTGTTTTTCTTTTTTTCTTTTATAAACTCATCTCTTAAAAGAGTATATTTAGCTCCACATCTAAGCTCACAATTTTTAGGTACTAAACCTTTATACCTTTTTTTATCAGCACTTATATTATGATTTAAAAGTATGTCACAGTAATGTTTTTCATAGGTATCATCTAATGACAATATTTTCACACCTGTTCGCTTTTTTAACTTCTTCTCATATCCATAGTCAATACCATAATGGTCAATCACTACCATATTTATATTGTATTTATTTACTAATTCTGTCACTTCATTTAAAGCATTTGATTTTAATAACTCTACTTTATAGCCAGATTCTTTAATTCTTTCATTTATATTTCCATCTAAATCTTGAACAGCAAATATGATATTAGCATCTTTATATTGACTAGCCAATACTAAGTCTCTCATAATATGCCCTGTACCAATAATAGATGATGAATCTGCACGAAAAAGTATGTTTTTTATTTTCATCTAAATTCTCAATCCTTCTATAAATTCAGATAAATCAATATCTATCTTAGAAAAAGCAAATACTTTTTTACCTAAATCTTTTAAACTAGCTCCCAAATGATAAATAAATTTTTCATCTATTATCATAAATCTGTTATGATATTTATTAGACTTGCTGATTGTTAAGTTATTATACTGTTTTTTATATTTTTCAATATCTAGTTTTAAGTGCTTTGATATTGATTGTGTGATTATTGTAAATTTTATAGTTGGGTATTTACTGAATAAAGTCAATATACTTTCATCTATATAGTTATCTACTAAAGTTACTTCTAGTGTAGCACCTTTGAGTAAATTATTTATAAATATATATGCATCAAAAATTTGTCCATCAAAAAATATACCTTGTTTTATCTCCAATGTATTATCTTTAATATTTAATTTTATAAATTTCATATCATTTTCTAGGTTTAATAATCTTTTCTCTGTTATTTTATGAGTATTTATTGCATAGCCATTTGATATATACTCTTTTAAAACAGTTGTTGACCATTGGCGAAATTTTGTTGCTTTTTTTAGAGTTTACTCTATATCCAACAGATATAACTATGTCTAAATTGTAATAATTTAGTTTTCTTTTTTTACCATCTTTTGCAATCTGTTCCAAAATGGAACAAGTTGTAGATTGTATAAATTCTTCATCTTTATATATATTTCCAATATGTTTTACAACTGCTGGTCTTTGCACACCAAATAAAGAAGCTATATCTTCAGCCGATAACCAAATTGTATTTTTTTCTATGGTGATTTCTAATTCTATCTCTCCATCGTTGTATTTTATTAATTCATTCATCTTTTATTTGCTTCTTCTCTGTCAAATTTAAAGTCTTTCGTATCTATTTAAATAACATCAAAAACTGCAAGAGAATCAGCATTCTTTTTCTTTAAAATTTCGTACATAAACTCTGCTCGTTCCCAATCTTCTAAAGTATCAATATCTTGCACTAAATGTCTAGGAAGTATGATAGGAATGCTAATATCACTAAATACAATACTATTATTAGATGCTTTAGCTAACTTTCTATTTTCCCAATAAAACTGTCCTGCATCTTGATATGCTTCTTCTAAATCTTGACTTCTTGTCGTATAATGTTCAGGCGTGAACATTTCACATCTACCATTATTATCTAATTTAAAAGTTCGTTGAATTGGAAAAGGCATAGAAGTGGCACTAAAAGCATTTATGGCATCACTTTGTTTTAGTTTTTCATACCCTTCTATCAAATACTCTTTTTGTAAAAGTGGAGCAGTAGCATAGATAGTACAAATATACTCATAATTTTCACCTTGAGATTCAAGATAATCAATCGTATGCTTTATCACTTCTTGCGTTCCTGTAAAATCATCACTTAGTTCAGTGGGTCTTATAAAAGGAACTTCTGCCCCATACTCTTTAGCAATTGTAGCTATTTGTTTATCATCTGTAGTTACAATTACTTTTTCAAATAAATTTGATGCAAGTGCTACTTCAATACTATATGCAATAAGAGGTTTTCCAAAAAAATCTTTTATATTCTTTTTTGGTATTCTTTTACTTCCACCTCTTGCAGGGATAATAGCTATAGCATTTTTTATCATTTATTTTAATACCTCAAATAAACTTTTAACAACATACTCTTGTTCTTCATCACTTAATAGTGGATATATAGGAAGAGAAAAACATTCACTGTAATATTTATCCATATTTGGAGTACTTTCATTACCGTAACCAAGCGACTTATAGTATGGTTGCTTATTTATTGGCATATAGTGTATCTGCAATGCTATATTGTACCTGTTTCTTAGTTCATTATATAATTCAATCTTTGTAATATTTATCTTTGCAAAATCTACTTGCACTACATACAAATGATAAGATGATTTTCTATTAAATTTATATAGTGGTTTTATGATACTATTTTCAAATGCATTATCATATGTTTTTGCAATTTCTATTCTTCTATTAATAAACTCTGGTAATCTTTTTAATTGAGATAATCCTAATGCACATTGAAAATCTGTAATCCGCCCATTAAATCCTAAATCAACCATCTCATATTCCCATGGTGCCAAACCATCTCTTCTTGTTATTCCATGATTTCTCAACATTAACAGCTTTTCATACATCTCTTTACTATTTGTTGTAATAACTCCACCTTCACCTGTTGTCATATGTTTTACAGGATGAAAAGAAAATATACTACAGTCAGAGTTTTTACAACTTCCTGCTTTTACACCATCATACACTGCACCTATAGCATGAGCATTGTCTTCTAGTATTTTAATCTTATAAGTTTCTTTAAGATATTTTAATTTTTCTTGATTTATCATATTTCCACTAAATGCTACAGCATATATGGCTTTAATGCTTTTATCTTTTTTTAACTCTTTTTCACATAAATCTAAATCTATATTTCCATCTTCTTTGATATCAATAAATATAGGTTTTGCTCCTACATACAATAAACTATTTGATGTTGCTAAAAATGAATTTGGTGTTGTTAAGACCTTATCATCTTTTTTCAAAAGCACTAAAGATGCTAAATGTAATGCTACAGTTCCATTTGATACTGCTACACAATATTTTGCATTACAATACTTGGCAATATTATCTTCAAATTCTTTTGTAACTGGGCCCGTCGTAATTAATTTTGCGTTTAATACACTAGATACTGCATCCATATCATTTTGATTTATCGTTTGCTGCCCATAATATATAATTTTTTTCATTCTTTGTTTACCTTAAACTTAAATATACGTTTTCATTATTTAATATTATTGAGTTTCTTTTTTAAAATAATCTTTCCACTCTCAACACCAGGTTGGTCATAAGCATTTATGTACATAAACTTAGCACAAACAGATGTCAGCAGTTCATACTCATACATTAAACTCGCTATTGCACTCTCTGAAACGCCATCTATTGTTATCACATCACACGGAATATCATTTAAATTGTTTATAGATGTGATTGTGGCATCTGCTTGCTTATTTATGAGTGAAGAGAACTCTATGTTGTCTAAGTAGTCTAACTCCTCTAGTCCATCTAGTTTTATGTTTGGTATTACTAGGTCACTATCAAAGTCATCTACTTTTATGACTGTAACAGTTTTATCTCTTTTTCCTTCTACGATTAGTTGTAAAAAGGAGTGTTGGTCTATTGGTCCTATGATACCTATAGGGGTTAGTCCTTGTCTTGTGGAGTTTATATCTATCTTACCTAGAGACTCTCCCCATAGTTGGATGTACCATTTGTTGAAACCTTCTAATCTTGATGAGTATGAAAATACTACGTTTATGTTGAAGCTGTGTTTGTACTCTGTTATGAATCTGGCTTTTTTTAGGAGTCTTTGTTTTGCCGAAGCCAAGGCATCGGTTCCTGATTTGTTTGTTGAAGTTGGGGTATCCATTATTTTTTTGAAGAATGCATCATTTACTTCTTTGGCTCCTTTTAGTAGTTCATCTATGTCTATACCTACTATTGCAAGTGGGAGGAGTCCTACTGCGCTGAAGACTGAAAATCTTCCGCCTACATCTTTTGGAATTTCAAAAGTTTGCATCTCGTTTATTCTTGCGTAATTATTTAGTTTTGAATCATGTTCAGTAATGATTACTGTATTAGTGTTGTCAATCTTTACCAAAGAGTGGATATATTTAAAAATTGAGATAGTCTCAACTGTTGTTCCTGACTTTGATATCACCACAAAAAGTGTATCACTTAAATCTATCGCTTCTACTTTAGATTTGATATCTATAGGATCTGTTGTTTCTAAAAAGTAGAGCTGCTTTGTTAAAGTTTTTGAGTGCTTTAAAAACTTATATATAGCGTAAGTTCCAAGAGTACTTCCACCTATTCCTATAACTACTATATTTTTCTGTTTTACAGTTTTAGCGTACTCTTTAAACGCAGTGGTATCTTGAGAGACAAGGTTATAGTACCCTATATGCTCTTTCTCTTTGAGTATCTCTTCAAAAAGGTCTTCGTCTGATATGGTTGGATTGAAGTTGTGTTTGTATTTCATTATCTAATATTCCTAGTATTTAGCAAATCTATAGCTTTAACTGTTGATTTTTTCATTTTCTCACTCTTAAAAATACTGGAAATCTGGGGTTCCCTTTTGATGTTAAACCGTAATACTTAAATGTTATTATAGCACCAATTTCTGGAGGATTTTTTCTTTGTTCATTTTTAAAACCAGTTCCAATCTTAATAACTTTATCATTTTTCATTTTACACAGTAGTGAACCCATCATATATTTGTATTTTCCATTACCTTTGTTGTGCCCTACTACCTCACACTCTTCATCTATATAACTTTTTACTTTTAGTGCGTTGTCATTTCGTCCTGTGTAATATTTTAGACTTCCATTACGAACAACTACACCCTCTCCACCTTTGTTCTCAATCTCTTTTAAAAATTGCTCAAGGTGTTTTTTATTTTTTACTTTTATCTGTTTGATTACTCTTAAATATTTAGATTCTTTTACTTTTGAGAGTCTCTGGGTTAGGTTTCCTACTGCGTTTGGGACTTCAAAGATATTGTAGGTAAGATGTTGCCAAGCGTCATGAGGTAATTTTTTATTGACAATAGAAGAAACATTTGAAAAGTCACTGCGTTTACTCCAAAGTTCACCATCTAATTTAATTTTAGGATAAGCTTTTGTAAAAAACTTTGGGGCTGGAAAAATGTTACCTGAACGCGAGATAAGCTTCTCACCATCCCAATAAGCACGAACGCCATCAAGTTTTTCACTCATATACCATGATGTTACATTTATATCATCAGAGTAGTTGTTTAAAAGTAGTAAGTCAGGTTTTTTTGCTTCTAAAGATAGAAATAAAAAGAGCAATAAAAAAAGTTTCATTTAGAATTTTGTTTTACTAGAAGTATCTTTAATCTGTTTTATAATCAAACTAAATTCATCACTAAAATTATCTAAAAAATCTTCATCTATTAAATTTATGTTTTTCAATAAAGACACAGGAAATGTTTTTAGTCTTGTTATAAGATCTTCACTTGCAAATCCAGCTTTTTTATGCGCAACCTCTAAAATAACACTCCAATCAAAATTATAAAACTTGTTTATCAAGTATATATCGAAAATATCCTTTGGATTATCTCTACCAACAACTGCTGTAAGCTTATTTGCCAAAATATTTTCTATGTTATCAACTTTTCTATTGTTAATATTATTTGTTTTGCCATGCCTATAAACTCTGTCGTTTACAAAATCTACTTGCAAAGTATCCGAAACTAAAAATCTTATAAAATCTTTACTTTCTACCTCTATTTTTACGCTATATACTTTTTCAATAGCAAATTTCAATCTTCTAACTGCTACATTAAATCTATAATTATCATGTGTAAAAAAGTCCAAATCGTCAGAATATCTTTTATCTTGATAGAATCTACTAAGGGCAGTCCCCCCTGTTAAGTAGAATATATTTTCTTCTTGAAATACAATATCTAATACTTTATCTTGAAGTTCATAAAGTTTTTGATAGTCTATGCTGTCCATCTCAACTCATCTACTAATAATTCTTTATCTAAGAAATAGACTTCTGCAACATTTTTTCTCTTAAAAATATAATCATAATTAAAACTTGAAACTTGAAATTCATTAATAAACTGCTCTAAATCATCATGACAAAATATCTCTAAATCTTGAAACATTTCAGTAGAATTCAAAAGTATCTTAGCAAATAAGAATTTTTTTTCTCTTATATTATCACCTTCTGCTATTTTTAGTATCTCTTCATTTTTAAAATGATAATCCCAAAAGCACTCTTTATTAATTCTGCCAAGATTATACATTTTTACTTTCCCTTATTATAAAAATAATTAGTAGCCTCTACAAACCCATCAACACTTCCACAATCAAATCTCTTGCCTTTAAACTTATAAGCTATTACATTCCCTTGTTTTGCTTGAGTTAAGAGTGCATCGGTTATCTGAATCTCTCCACCTTTTCCTGGTTTAGTCTCTTTTATGATGTCAAAAATATCGGGAGTTAGGATATAACGACCTATGATTGCTAGGTTTGATGGGGCATCTTTTGGGTCTGGTTTTTCTACCATGTCTGTTACGCGGTAGAGGTTAGATCCCCGGGTCAAGCCCGAGGATGACGGAGTGCTCAAGTCTGAGGGTGACGAAACACTATCGTTCCCAGCCCACATTTCGTCATTCTCAGCTTGACTGGGAATCTCCTCACCAGCGATTACACCATACTTATTACTATCTTCTGGTCGTATCTCTTCTACTGCTACTATAGAGCATTGTTAC
>Ga0164318_10004207_pt1 | contig 13783 bp, 9 predicted proteins | sample GuaBasSedimGuay9_FD_113734 | JGI IMG/M metagenome (GOLD analysis project Ga0164318, IMG submission 113734) | Subseafloor sediment microbial communities from Guaymas Basin, Gulf of California, Mexico - Guay9, Core 4571-4, 0-3 cm | ecosystem: Environmental > Aquatic > Marine > Hydrothermal vents >...
AAATTAATATATACCAGTCTGATTTATATATAAATTCTCAGATAACTTGATGTGTCGAACTTTAGTTAAAATAATAAAGATTTTAAGATGAAAATTCTAAAATAAAATCTATGAAGTTTACTAAAACTAATGCAATAATATTGTTTATAATAATTGCAGGAGCAAGCATCTCTGGTCTAGGTATCGGACTATGGTTTATATTTAATATGCAAAGTAACAATGCACTTGCAAATGCAGATGTCTCCGTTGATTCCGCCGAAGTCTCAGGTGTTAATAACGACACAATGGAAGTAAAAATCAGCGGGACTATTACAAACCCTTCTGGAATTAATGCAATATTGCACCCAATGTCTTTTACTATTAAATATTTAAATCTTGAATTGGGGACTGGTCAGATCACCGAAATAAGTATTACCGGAGTCACAACTCATTTCAACCAGACTGTTAATATAACCGTTAAAAATAATAACAATTTCAATATGTTTGTCAATGATTTCATTACAAATGCGACCGTTAAAGTTGAATTGACTGGCAATGCTTTTATTACTGCTTTAGGTTTCTCAATAACCAAGCCTGTTTCAAAAACAATTTCTCTTAACGGTATGAATAACCAGTTAAATTTTACAATAGTTAGTTTTTCTATTCTCAACGCTAGCTCTACAAAATTCAGAGCAAACATAACGACTGAAATAGAAAATCCGTCCACTCTAAAACTCAACTTAAATGATGTCCATTTTAATATTTCATGGCAAAATGAAATTTTAGGTGAACTTATAATACCTCAACTTTCAATTCAAGAAGGTATTAAAAATATCACCATAATTGGCATAGTTTCTCTTGTAAATTCTACGCGTTTTGATAATATGGTAGACCAGCTATTAAACAATACTGATATCTTATTAAACATTACCGGAATTCCCAGTAAAAATAATATATTATTGTATTATATTAGTAAATTAAATTTGTCTGTTTTAATGCCAGGTCTGGAAGCATTTGATTGCGTAATTTTAGCAATAAATCTAACTGATTGCTCAAATGATTCATTTGACTTAGATGTCATGTTGGAAATATATAACCCAACAAGTGGACCTGTTAATATCTCTAATATCTATTTTAATACCTCCTACAATGGTGAACAACTTGGTACAGTCTCATTTCCAAATTTAACTGTTTATAGCGGGACTGAAAAATATTTGGTAAATGTAACATTTACATTGACCAATGCAACTTTATTATCTAATATCTTAACTAATTACTTGTCTGGGACAGAAATTAATATTACTTTTATTGGTGTCGCTAACGGCTCTAATGTGATTTCTAATATGGTCGATGGATATAAAAAGAACATAACTCTTCCTGCTAGTCCTCCCTTTAATTATGGAATAAATAGTATTAGTTTGACCAACTCAACTGCAAAAACTCTAACCTTAAATGCCACTCTTATGGTAAATAATCCAACCCCCTTATCTGTGTCCTTAAATGCAACATTAAACACGACTTATAAGACCGAATGGATTGGAAACCTTACTGCTAAATCAATTAATTTAATTCCCGGAAATAGTAACATTCCCGTCCAAATCATAATATCTGGTGAAAAAAATATGAGTGCTGTCGAAGACCTCCTGTCCCAGCATATTAATAGAAATACCATCGAACTCGTACTAAATGGGACTATTAACATTAAGGTGGACGGAATGAAAAGTACTGTGAACACATCTTATAATTCAATAGTCAACTTGACGGGTATCCATGACGATTTGATAACTCAAGTAAGATTAAATTTCATTGAGTTAAAAGTCGATTGGAGTTCGTATCCATCAATTTCTTATTCAATGAACGCTTATGTCAATGCAACTATATATAACCCATTCGATTTCTCAATTAATATTACTTATTTAGAATATAGTATCTATTTTGACGACCCGGATGGCTGTTCAGTCAATGCTTTGGGCGGACTTGTATCCATTAATTATAATCCAAAATATCACATTAACATCGCTAATATTACAAAAAACTATACTGCTAATCCACCACCAATAAAATTGAATAATGTCAGTTATAAAAACATCTCTGAAACAATATCAAGTTCCGATCATGAATTATGTTCGAGATTATATGATGATTACTATCAGGATAATGACCTAACAATTGACATTACTAATGGTAAGATGCAGGTTAAAATCGGTGACTTTAAAGTCTGGATTTCTTTTGAATTCCTAGATGTCCCTGTTCCTCAGACCTAGAAATTATATTTTTTCTTTTTTTATAATCAAGGGGAACTTAATTTCAATGCCAAAATCAATATGTTATTAAATTTCGAATTGCTATTTTTTTTATTTAGGTTTAATTTATTATGATGTTTTATGTAGATTTATAGTTGTTTTTATGCTAAATGTATTTTAAAAGTAGTTTTTTTAGAGGATATGTTCAATTAATTTATTTTTTAAAGTGATCTTTTTCTATTAGTTTTTCATATGAAAAAAGCATTAAGAAAGATTAATAATCTAAAAAAAGGAAGTAAAAATCGGTTTATATGCGAATATTACTTATCAATCCAACAACTCGTAATTATAGTAAAGGTATTACGATAGCTGCAGCAGCACCATTGGGGCTATTAAGTTTGGCTTCTGTTTTAAGGGAAGCTGGACATAAAGTTATGATTTATGACCATAATGTTGAGAATGATGGATTTAAAGAATGTAAAAAATTTGATCCTGAAATGGTAGGTATAACATCATTTACGGGGCCAATGATTTTAGATGCATTAAGAATGTCTGGGTATTACCATGATCAAGGTATACCTATAGTTTGGGGTGGAATTCATCCATCGTTATTACCAATTCAAACTATTAAAAATTCTAAAATTGATATGGTAGTTGTTGGGGAGGGTGAGGAAACAATAGTTGATTTGGCCAATTCCATTGAAAATCACCGAAATTTAGAAAATGTTAAGGGACTTATTTGGAAAGAAACAAAAGATGATGGAATTAAAATCAGAGAAAATGCGCCCAGAAAATTTATAGAGGATTTAGATTCGCTTCCATTTCCAGCTTGGGAACTTATAGATGTTAGAAAATATAAAAATACTTTAATGGGCTGGGAAAATAACGCATCTGAAATTTTTTCAATCCAGACTTCTCGAGGTTGTCCGTTTAGGTGTGGCTTTTGCTATAATACGATATTCAACAATAGAAAATGGCGGTCAAAAAGCGCTGACAGAGTAATTGAAGAGATTTCTTTTTTAAAGGAGAAATTTAAAATAGATAAAATTAATTTTAGGGACGATAATTTTGTTGTGAATAATAAACGGGTAATGGATATTTGTAGAAATATATATAAAAATAAATTAGATATAACATTCGCTATAGATTGTCGAGTTGACCTTTTAACCAGAAATATGGCAAGATTATTAAAGATTGCTGGTTGTAATCAAATTTATTTTGGAATTGAGTCAGGTTCACCAAGAATTTTGAATTTTATTAAAAAAGACATTACGCTTCAACAAGCAATGGACGCAGTTAATCTATGTAAAAAAGTAAAAATTAAAAGTTCAACATCGTTTATTCTAGGTCTTCCGACCGAAAAACAGACTGATTTACTACTTACAAGGAAATTTATTTACAAATTAATGCCTGATAATCTTTTGGTTAAAATCTTTGTTCCATATCCGGGGACTTTTCTTTATGATTATGTCATTAAAAATGGACTTTTTAATCCACCATTGAAATTAGAGGATTGGGGCTTAGATTGGATGAATTTCGAATTTAAATTATCCGATACGAACCCAAAAGTCCTTAAAAATATAATGAAAAATTTATATATCAAGCATTTTATACTTAAGTTTCCTAAATTTGCATTTAACCTTATTAAAACATCATTAACAAAATTTTATTTACATAAATTATTATTAAATGGCTTAAGAAATTTGTCTGCCTCTAAATAATTACTTTCAAAATATTAAAAATCTTGAAACTTCACTTAATAAATCAAATACTATTCAATTTTTTCAAAATTGATTTTTTGGACTTGAAAAAATTATATATAATAATTTGGATCAGTTCTTTTAGAATTAAATCTTTTCTATCAAATATCTCAAAATTTTATTATCCATAGTATTTAGAAGTGATTGGTGATGAGTTTAAGGAAAGATGAAACTGCTGAAATTGGTATAATTGGTGGGACTGGCGTATATGACCCAGAATTACTTGAGGATGCGATAGACCTAAAAGTTTATACACCATATGGAAGAACTTCTGATTTAATAACTGTTGGAATTTTTAAGGGTAAAAAAGTTGCCTTTATTCCAAGGCATGGTAGGGGGCATAAAATTCCTCCACATAAAGTCCCTAATAGGGCGAATTTATGGGCTTTAAAGGAATTGGGAGTTACAAGGGTTATAGGTCCCGGGGCTGTAGGGAGTTTAAGGTTAGGATTTGATACGGGTGATTTTGTTATTACAGACCAATTTATTGACAGGACAAAAAAAAGATTAGACACATTTTACGAAGGCGGACAGGTTTGTCATATAGATGTTGCTGCTCCATTCTGTCCTGAATTACGAGAAATATGTTATAATGAAGCGAAAGCTTTAGGAATTAAAGTCCATAATAGTGGGACTTATGTCTGTATTGAAGGGCCAAGATTTTCGACCAGGGCTGAGTCCAAGATGTTTAGACAATGGGGTGGCGATATTATTGGTATGACGGTATATCCAGAAGTTGCATTAGCTCGAGAATTGGAATTATGTTATGTCTCTATTGCAACAATCACTGATTATGATGTCTGGGCAGGAATTTGTGAAAAATGTGGCGTTGTTGAATATGCCGATAAATGTCCAAATTGTGGCGGAGATGTCAAACGTTATAGCGTCTCTATTGAAGAAATTTTGGCTGTCATGGAAAAAAATGCCGAAAATCTAAAAAAATTGCTAGAACGAGTTATACCCAAAATTCCAACAGAACGTACATGTCCATGTAAAGATTTATTAAAAACTGCGCTATTATAAATAATTTATTTCACTAATTCAAGCCATTTTTTCTCTCAATATATTATATTATTTTATTAATTTTAGTTAAACTTTTTATACTGATTTTTAATTAATTAAAAATTCTATATTTTAGACTTTTAATTATCAATCCTTTTTATTAATAATGATACATATCTAGAATATAATTTTAATTTCATAATATCATCTAAACTCATTTTTCTAATACAGACAAACTTAGATTAATTCATTTTTTAAATTTTATATCATATAACCCAAATTTTTTCACTGATCTTATTTCTTTTTTTCCCTTTTTTCTTGAAAACCTTAATTATTCTTTTAAAATAACGAAATATGAAAAAAAATTTGACTAACCAATTGATTAAAATTAAAAACAAATTAATTCTTATCTTTATTTAAATTTTAAATGGAGAAAAAATCACAATAATTATTATTTGAAAAAAAATATTAATTAAAAATGTGATAAAAAATTAATAAATCTAGATTCTAAATAATTTTTAATAAAAAAAACAGATGATATTATGGAAAAAAAATCTATTAAAGTGGGTAATACTACTGTTTCTATTTGTTATTGCGATATTACTACTTTAAAAACTGATGTGGTTGTAAATTCAGATGATATAAAACTTACTATGAATGATGGGGTCGCTAGGGCTATTTTAGATAAGGCAGGAGAAAAAATCAAAAAAGAAGCTTTAGAAAAATTGAAAAATCAAAAGGTTAGACTTGGGTCTATTATTATTACCGATGCTTATAATTTAAAGCCTGTTAAAAAGGTTTTTCATGCTATTACATTCGATGAAGAAAAAGGAGATGTAGTCACACCGTTTGGTGTTTCGCTAGCTACTTATTATTGTTTGAAAAAAGCTGATGAATTAGGATTTCATAGCATTGCTTTCCCAGCTATGGGTACCGGCAAAGGTCAGAATAATAGTGAGGCTGTTAGTCAATCAATGATCCAAAAAGTATTTGATTATTTAAATTCTTCCACTAATTTAACTGAAATTATATTTTCTCTCTATAACTATGGTGATTGGAACAAATTTTTTGAGAATTTCGTTTTTCAAGCTGCAAAATTAAAAATTGAAAAATCATTTCCAATAAGATTAAGCGTTTTAAGAAAAGGTAATATTAATTATATTGATCTTACAACTAATGAAACAATTTCTGTAATTCAAGAAAAAAATATTTCAAATAAACAACTTAAAATTTTCTCAAATGCATTAAAAGACTTCGTATTATTTGGTAAATCTGAAAATTTCTCAGGAATCAAGGATTTAGGTGCTTCGATTTATAATATTTTGCTGGACAAAGTTTCGGATCGCTTAAAAAAGTTTTCATCGGAGAATATTTTCTTAAAATTGGACGATAATCTCTTAAATATACCTTGGGAGTTATGTTATGATGGTAGTGATTTTTTTGGTCTAAAATATAACATTGGACGGCAAGTCGTAGTTTCTCCAAAATTTTATATCCAAAGTTCTACCACGCGGAGTTTATCATATCCATTAAATGTCCTATTAATTGCAGACCCAACTGAAACCTTAGAAGGAGCTATTAAGGAATGTGATGCAATATATAAAGCATTATCAAAAATAGATGGGATAAATATTACATATAGAAAAGGTAAAGAAGTGAACACTCAATTATTATTTTCTGATTTGACTACCTATGATTTAGTCCATTATGCTGGGCATTCCTATTTCAATAAAAATAATCCCAGTGAAAGTGGGTGGGTAATTGATATAAAAACAAATGAAATTTTGAAGGCTTCTGATATGGCATTAATAAATGCACCCCCGATTGTATTTGCAAATGCCTGCGAATCCGGTGCAGAATCAATTGGTGATACTAAAAAATTTCAGAGTGAAATCTTTGGAATTGCATCCGGCTTTTTAATGGGTGGAATTAAAAATTATATTGGGACATTTACATATGTTAATGACGATATCAGTATTGATTTCGCTATAGAATTCTATAAAAACTTAGTTTCAAGGGAGCACTCTGTCGGAAGCGCCCTAAGATATGCTAGAAAAATGATTGTAAATAAATATGGGCTAAACGAAATTCTCTGGGCTAGTTATATGCTATATGGTGATCCACTATTCAAATTACACCTTTAAAATTGAGCCTCAAATTTTTAATTTTTATTTTTCCATGATCAAGTTAAAATCTATAATTTAGATTAAAATGAAATAACTATTTCGTTTTTATAGTTGTTCCTCGATATTTACATTTTAAAATAATTGAAAACGTCTATAATCTATTAATAACAATTGATATTTCAAAATTAAAAATGAAATATTTCATTTATTATCATTTGTTGCTGTAATTAATAATTTCTTAAAATTAATTCTTTACCAAAATCTTTTTTCTGAAAATTTGTAATTTGGTTTTGATATTTTTTATATATAATTTAAAGGGCAAATTTGTCTTCATTATAGTAAAATTTTTATATTAATTTCTATATATTAAACTTGTAAATTTGATTAATTCATATAAACTATTAATGTGCGTCTATGAGTGGAAAAATTGATTGATTAAATTTCAATTTAAAGCTGTTTGAAATGAACCCAACCTTACTATATTTTAAAGAAATAAACTGACTATCAATCAGTTCCACTCTTTTTACATAAATTAACTTTAGATTGGGATCTTTCCACAGTTTTGATATACATTTACGTCAATTGACTCTCTATTATTATAAAATTACAGTAGGTGATTTCGATTATTCCGTCAGATTTTCAAAATACTCCACAATTTAAAGATGAACCAAATGAATTCGAGTCCGACAATTTATTTACTATAAGAGATGTTTATACAAAAGACAATACTTATAGTATTAGTGAAAGTACACAAAAACTTATTCTCTATAAAGAAAAATTCCCGATAACCAAATGCTTAATAATTGCTGCTGGCAGGGGAAGTAGACTATCTGATGTCTGCGAGTCAAAACCTTTATTGTCTATCTTAGGACTAAAATTGATTGAACGGGTCATATTGAGCGCTAAAGAAGCAGGCCTAACTGACTTTTATATTGTTATTGGCTATAACGACCATAAAGTACGCGAATTTCTGGACAAATTGAGCATAAAAAAGGATATTAAAATAAATTACTTGTATAATTTTGAATGGAAAAAAGGAAACGGCATATCTGTGCTTAAATCAAAAAAATACCTCAACGAAAATTTTGTATTATTAATGTCTGACCACATTTTCGACCCATCTATCTTGGTAGATTTATTGAAGGAAGATATTGAAGACGAAGAAATTAAACTCGTTGTTGACTATAATATCGATTCCAATAGAAACATAGACATTGATGATGTTACTAAAGTATTAGTATATGATGATTTAATTCTGGATATTGGCAAAAATATTGACAATTTTAATGCTTTTGATACTGGGATCTTTCTTTGTTCTCCAATCATCTTTGATGCTCTTGAAGAATCTATAGAAAATGGTGATGACTCATTATCCGGCGGAATTAAAATTCTCGCTGAAAGAGGTAATGCCAAAGTTTTTGATATTAAGGATAAATATTGGATTGACATCGACGACAAACTCTCTTACAAAAAGGCAAAAAGACTATTAATCTCAAATCTTAAAAAGAAATCCGATGGACCGGTATCTCGTTATATTAATAGACCAATCTCTACAAAAATTACAAAATTACTTTTAAAAACAAATATAACTCCCAATATAATTTCTTTGTTTACATTTCTCTTAGCTGCTATTGGTTCCATTTTCTTCTTTTTAGGTGGTTATCCCAACTTAATCATTGGCGCAGTATTTGCTCAATTTGCTTCTATAATTGATGGTTGTGATGGCGAAATAGCCCGATTAAAAATGCAGACCTCTGAATTTGGCGGTTGGTTTGATGCTGTTCTCGACCGGTACGCTGATGCTCTATTACTTTTTGGACTAACAATCTTTGTGTTCAATTTATCCCCGAATTTTGTTATGTTATTAATTGGGTTTCTTGCTATTATTGGGTCTTTTATGAACAGCTATACTGCTGATAAATATGATGGCTTAATGAAAAAACTGACCACTCCTAATTCCTCTTATTTCAGGTTAGGCAGGGATGTCCGGATGATTATAATCCTGATAGGTGCTCTATTGTATGTTCCCTTTATAGTATTAATTATAATTGCAGTACTAATGAATGTTGAAAATATTCGGAGAATTTTGCTATTTCACAAACATTATCAAATGATATCAAGTCAATTACCCAAATTAAATATACCAATGGAATATACTCATGAAGATATTTAATTAATCACAACTTATCTTTTTTTTTAAAATATTTTTTTGGATAATATTTTTATTTTAAATTTAACTTTTCTCAAAAATAATACTTTATTTTATAAGAAAAATGGTAAAACTAAATATTTTACTTGGTTCACTCCTTTTATTCCTCTAATCCTACCTATCAGATCACTGACTTCTGAATTTCTTCCTTCGGCTAGAAAAATTTCGATGCAATACTGCTCTTTTATATGTCGATGAATATCTTCAATAATTAAATTGTTAAATTCGTGTCTTAATTTGGACAACCTAATTTCGACATCCTCTCGGACAAAATCATTTACTACAATGATCATAGCAAAGACCATATCCTCATTTTTTAAAGACAAGTCATAGTCGAGTAGCATAGCTCTAATGGCATCTCTTATAGCTTCAGACCTGCTATAATAACCTCTTTTTTTAATTAACTTTTCTAAATCATTTAATATCGTACTAGTGAGCGATACACTTACAATTGGCATTTTTGTTCCTCTAATTATGGTTTAAAATTAATTTTACAAATTTTTATTATTAATTAAATAATATATTCTTAATAATATAATATTAATATTTGTTATTTTCTTAGCATTAATTTAATAAACAATTGATTTTTTTATTAAATTGGTGCAAATATTGGAAATTAAATATTGTGAAATCTGCGAAAAAAATATTGCTCTGGATAAAAAAATCGAGCATTATACTAGAAAAAAAAGCATATTTATTATAATAATTTCGAGCATTTTCTTATTTTTATCAATTCTTTTTGGTAATTTTTTAAATTTATTCATATTTAGCCAGATTTTTGCTGCTGTTGCAGTTATAGTAAGTGGTTATAATATAGTAAAAGAAGGTATTTCAAATTTAATTGACCACAAAATCACTATTAACATCTTAATGACAATTGCTGCAATTGGGTCTTTTTTAATTGGTCATGGAGGCGAAGGTGCGAGTGTAATGTTCCTATTTTTTATTGCAGAATTCCTTGAAAATTATGCTACAGACCGGTCAAAAAATTCAATTACTTCATTGATGAAAATTGCGCCTGATATTGCTGTGGTAAAAATTAGTGGGTCATTTAAAGAGATGCATACTCACAGCGTTAAAGTAGGCGATATTATCCAAATAAAACCTGGAAACAGCATCCCTCTGGACGGAATAATTATAAAAGGGGCTTCTACAATTAATGAATCTTCTCTTACCGGTGAATCAATTCCTGTTTTTAAGCAAATTGGGGACACTGTATTTGCAGGTACTATTAATTTTGAGGGATATTTAGAAGTCCAAGTTACTAAAAGTTCAGACCAAACACTCCTTGCCAAAATAAAAGAGATAATTGATAATGCTCGAAATAAGCAGAGTAAAACTCAGCGGTTTATAGATAAATTCTCTAAATATTATACACCTATAATGATTTTTCTTGCAATTTTTATGATGCTAATTCCACCTTTAATTTTTCAATTACCAATTAATGAATGGGTTTATAAAGGACTTATCATTTTAGTGATCTCATGTCCATGTGCACTTGCATTATCTATGCCAATTTCAATGATTTCTGCTTTGACTAGTGGCGCAAAAAACGGAATACTTATTAAAGGTGGGAAATTTATCGAAGACCTCAATAAATTACAGATAATAGCATTTGATAAAACTGGCACTCTGACTAAAGGTTCTCTTGAAGTTAAAGATATTATTTCACTCAATAATGACTTTGATCAATGGTTTAAAATTGCTGCCTCTTTAGAAAACCTCTCTGAACACCCTATTTCAAGAGCAATTGTATCTGGTGCAGAAAAAAGAGGGATATCACCTGAAATACCCATCGAATCTTTTAAATCTATTATCGGAAAAGGTATTTCAGGTTCAGTTAATGGAAATAGATTTTATGTTGGAAATAAATCTCTCTTTGATGAACTAAAAATATCCGTTCCAGAAAAATTATTAAATCGATATCAAAATGAGGGAAAAACTGTAGTCTTGTTTGGAAATAGTCGTCAAATCATTGGTTTAATTTCACTCCGGGATACAATACGTGATTATTCCCAGCAAGTAATCCATGAACTAAAAGCTAGAAATATTAAAACAATCATGATTTCAGGAGATAATAAAAATACTGTCAGAGCATTGCAAAAAGAACTTGGAATAGACCAAGTTTTTTATGAGCTAAAACCTGATGAAAAACAAGAGACTATTAAAAACCTTATTAATAAAAATAAAACAGTTGCAATGGTCGGTGATGGTATCAATGATGCCCCTGCTCTAGCCTCTGCAGATATTGGGATCGCAATGGGTGGAATTGGAAGTGATATTTCGCTAGAAACTGCTGATGTTATTTTAATGAATGACAACATCGGAAAAATTATAACTTTACTTGACATAAGCAAAAAGACAAATAAGATTATGAAAGAAAATATCTATTCCACAATTGTTTTAAAATTTCTATTTATAATTCTAACATTTCTAGGACTGATGACTCTATGGATGGCTGTTGGGATAGGAGACCTTGGAATTACTTTATTAGTTATAATCAATACATTCAGAATTTCATTTGTTAAGAAACGATTTGATGAAGTGATCTAATTTATTCGAAATCAGATCTATTTAGAAGCAAGATTATATACAAACTTAAACCTCATACATAAAATAATCAAATACCCCAAATTATTATTGATTTTTATGTGTGCCACTTAATATATAGTAAAAGTCCATAAAAATGCTCTCATAATGGTCTATCTTAAATTTAGAAGCAATATATGGTATGACCTCCCGCCTGTAGTCTATTCGAGCAGATATACTAATTTTTTCCAATAAAAAATTAAATATTTTATACGGATATCTTTTACTTAACTTCATTCCGATAATTGCAATTCTACCATTTGGTGCTAAAAGGTCATGCATTTTATCAATAGTCTTTTTATAGTCCGGCACGATCGTTAATGCATAAGTACATAATATGGCATCAAATTTAATTCTGGGATTATATCTCGTAATACTCGTATTAATAAGCTCCATATTTGTCCAGTTATTGTATTTAACCTTCCCATTAGCTATAGCCAATGAATTTGATGAAATATCAATCGCCACATAATGTCCTTTTCCTTTTAAATAACTTTGTACTATTTTAAAATTATATCCAATACCACATGCTATTTCTAATACTGAAGAATTTGATGTCAAGTTTAATAACGAAATAGCTCTCTTCCTATAAACCGAATTTTCAGTAGACCTCCCAAATAGAGCATCTAATTCCATAAAAGCCAAATATTTTGAAGCATTATCATATATTTTTTGTATATCCGATTCTGAAAATTTCATCGTTATCAAATATTTTTATAAATTTAACAAATATAAAATCTTTCATAATTTTTTTTCAAAAATTTATAAAAAGAAAGTGATTTTAAGTTAAAAAACATCATTTCTCTTTTTTATAAACTTAAAACTTCTCTAAAATCCTATCAAACCATGTCAATATTCTTATATAAGACCATATCTAAGGAGCAGTATTTTATTTTAAGATATGTAACTTTTTTTACAGAATAATTAAAACAATTTTTTTTACTACAATTTAAAATTCATATTTGGATATCTGTAATTCTCTTGGTACAATTAATCAGAATGAGGAACGAATATTAATGATGTTAGAAAACGATAGAACAAGGATATATAAATAAATTGAAAAAGTTTAATTAATATGAGAGATGTAAAGATTTAGTAGAAAAGCAAAAGAGCGAAAACGTCTTTAGTATAATAAAAAGAATTCTATTATTAATTGGTAATATTTAATCAATTATAACTAGTTTTACTTTGAATTTAACCTATACTCCCCCCGTTACTTGGATATCTAGAGTATTTCCGACAATATTTATATCTGAATCTGTTATTTCTTTCATTTTCAATGTTTTTGCATTACTTGATGGAATCTTAGTACTGAAAGAAAATGAAAAAGGAGAAATTACTTCCTTAATTATTGGAATAATTGGGATCATTATTGTCTTAATCGGTGTAAATCCTTTTTTATATATTAAAAATCTCGGCGGATATATCGAAATAATTGGTCTGTTTGCATGTTAATTGATGGCGTATTATATCAAATCTTAAAAGACAATTATTAAGAAAATCTATAAATTCTCTTCTTGTATTTTTTTATAATCTTAAGGAAAGAAGGTGTTATTTAAATAATAAAAACTTAAAATAATTTTGTCGAATATATAATATTTAATTCCTATTTGATTAATATACCAAAAAATTATAATAAATAAATAATATATACGGGATACGATCCATAAGCGAAAATAAAATTGGAGTTCAATTAATAAAACAATTAGAAAATAAAAGAAATAGTAAAGTGATCGTATATTTCACTAGAGATCGCAAGCCATTTGGTTCTAGAATAGCTGAAGACGTGGTAAGATCATTGTATGACCACTTGATCAATTTAGAACTACCAGAAAAGAATAAAAAAATTGACATATTCATATATAGTAGAGGCGC
>Ga0164318_10004208_pt1 | contig 13783 bp, 9 predicted proteins | sample GuaBasSedimGuay9_FD_113734 | JGI IMG/M metagenome (GOLD analysis project Ga0164318, IMG submission 113734) | Subseafloor sediment microbial communities from Guaymas Basin, Gulf of California, Mexico - Guay9, Core 4571-4, 0-3 cm | ecosystem: Environmental > Aquatic > Marine > Hydrothermal vents >...
CGCTTTTTAATGGTCTTGTTTTCAAACTGCCGGCTCAGTGCCACGACCGATTGTTTTGTCTTTGCCACAAGCAATAACCCCGATGTGGGAAAATCCAAACGATGAACAGGTTTGGGCCAGGCCATGGTTTCGACAGAGGTGGAGGCCTGCAGGTTATACATCAAAGCATTTTGGATGGTAACATACTTGTTGCCACTCACTGATATACCGGCTGGTTTTTTGACAACTGCCATCTGGTCATCTTCAAAAATAATCTCCAACTTCATGGGTAAGATTTTCGGAGGTTTCAACTCCGGATCAAACAATTCCAGTTTCATTTCCGGCTTAACCCACCAGCCTGAAGGCCGTTGTTCGCCATCAACAAGCACAACTCCCTTTTTCAAGGCTTTTTTAGTACTGCTACGGGTGGTCATTTCAGGAAATATTTCCAAAACATAATCCAGCAGCCGAACAGGTTCTGTTCCGGCAGGGATGATATGGGTTTTAAGGAGAATCATGGTAACCTTTACTTACTTCATCAAAACAAACTCGTAAGTAATGGTGCCGCGCTGCTGACTTGGGGCAGTAGGGTCTTGTGCAAAGGTGGAGTTTCTGGCGGCATCAACGGCAATTTTTCGCAAGCTGTTATCAAGCACGGTAGTACCTTTAGGGTTAACCTGGGCACGAACTACTTTGCCATCGGAATCAACCCAAATAGAAACTACTACTGTGCCTGTTTCGGTAAATTTGGCACTAGGTTTTTCGAGATATTTAGCACCACGGCCACCGAGGCTAAAGGCCACACCATTTCCCTTACCACCCTGCCCGTCGTAGCGGTTAGAGTCTTTGTAACCGTGTGGCTTTCCCTGATCGCCGCCGCCCGTCGTACTTCCCTGGCTTTGTCCTGTTTTGTTTTTTGAGCTTCCTTTAAACAATGCGCGCTGGTTGACAGTAGGCTTGGGTTTCTCTTTGGGCTTTTCCTGTATCAAGGGGGCTGTTTCAGTATTAGAGGTAACCGTATCTTTTGTTTTTTGTTTTGGCTCTTTTTTAGGTTTCTGTTCGGGTTTCTTTTTTATTTCCGGTTTCTTTTTCTCCGGTTTTGTTTTCTCCTTTAGTGATGGTGCTTTTTCAGTATCCTGAGTAAGGTTGTCTTCCTTTTGTTTGGTCTCTTGTTGTTTGGGTTTTGGAGGTACAGGTTTTGTTTTTTTTGCTGGAGTGGGCTTTGCTTTTGGAGGAGGATTATCTTTTTGAATAAGCCCTTTTCCGGTATTATCATAACCAAAGTTTACCTCTACACCCTCTTCGCCGGGCAATGGCAAGGGTGTGCGCAAGGCAATGAAAAGCAGGGCTATAATTAATAGCAGGTGAACCAGAATGGTTCCAATCAGGCCTTTACGTTGATCTTTGGTTAGTTTTTTCATTGGAGGCTTATCGTTTTGGTTTGGTGGCCAAAATTACTTTGTGCTTTGTGTTATGTTTTCGGTTGATAGTATTTACGGCATCAATAACTGTAACGATGTCCTGTACCGGTACTGTTTTGTCAGCTCTTAACACCACCGATGCTTCATGTTCATTACGGATTTTACTGTAAATGGCATTTTCGAGATTAGAAGATTTTACCTTGCGCTCTTCCAAATAAAAGTTTCTGCTTTTGTTAATGTACACCGTAATGGTTTGTTTCGACATGGTTTTACTGCTGCTGTTGGGCAACAGTAATTTGATAGCGTTGGGAGCTACCAAGGTGGAGGTTAGCATGAAAAAGATTAGCAACAGAAACACCAAATCCGACATGGAGGCTGTGCTGAATCCGGGGTCTCTTTTATTTCGCATTTGAATGGCCATGGCTATTATTATATTTACTTGTCGTTTAACTCGTTATTGTTCAAAATTTCAATAATCAAATAAGCATTAATCATAAAATCCTCATCTTCCTGTATCTTACTCAAAACTAATGACTAATAGAGATTGGCGAATTTCTAACTTGCCGGTTCGTGCAGTACATCCATAAATTCGGTGGCGGTAATTTCAAGCTTGTACACCACCTTTTCGATTTTAGCTACCAAAATGTTGTAAAAAATATAGGCTGTAATACCTACAATCAAACCACCTACCGTAGTAATCATAGCCTGATAAATACCTTGCGAAAGCAGCTCGATGTTGATGTTGTTGCCGGCCATTGCCATATCGTAAAAAGCCCGTATCATCCCTATTACCGTTCCCAGAAAACCAAGCATGGGAGCGGCACCGGCAATGGTGGCCAATCCGGCAACGTTTTTCTCCAGTCTTGAAATTTCAAGTTTTCCCACATTCTCGATGGCAGCATTAATATCGTTTAATGGTTTGCCAATACGCGACAACCCTTTGTCAATCATGCGTCCTATGGGCGAGTTGTTACTCACGCAAAGGGCCTTGGCCGAATCAAGCTTTCCTTCTTTGATAAATTTATTGATGTTGTTCATAAAGCTCTTGTCTTCTTTCGAGGCTTTAGAAATAACGAAATACCGTTCGATAAATATGTAAACAGTAATAACCGACAACAGGCCTAAAATTGCCATTATCCATCCGCCTTTAATTACCAGGTCGATAATGGGGAGGGTAATCTCTTTTTCATTTCCTGTTACAAGCACTTGCGATGCCGTTTCCTGCACCTGAAGGATAATTCCTGGAATCATAGCTTTTTACTTTTATTTTGAGGTTGTAAAATTACGACAACTATTGTGCAAAGTTAGGTTGCACTCATTGTTTTTAAACATTTTGCTGTTAAATATAACTTAATTTTTGTCTGTTTATTTTGCGGTTGGTAAAATGAATGGACAGAACAGATATAAGTATGGACTAAACAGTAGGTTAGGATATGATCATTATTTAGATACATTATAAATTTCAACACATGTTTTCGTGGCACATATTTAGAATCTATTATAAGAATGTTTAATTAAATTTGCCGCCAATATTAACCCCGTAAAATAAAATAATATGAGCATCTTTATTCTCATGGTTGTTATCTTTATTATTGGATATACAATTATTGCTCTTGAGCATCCCCTAAAAATTGATAAAGCAGCCACTGCGTTATTAATGGGTACCGTTCTTTGGGCCGTTTATGCTTTAAACGGAGCTACCGTATTAGAGTTAGGCTTTAGCACATCATGGCATCATTTTGTTGAGGAGAATAACCTCGGTACTATGCTTGCAAGCTTTAAAAACGGATCGCTTTCCGGTATAGATTTAGAGCACTTTTCCTCAAGTGTTAAAGAGTTTATTACGCAGCATGAGGTGCTGGAACATCTGGCTAATATTTCTACTATTTTATTCTTTTTGTTGGGTGCTATGACTATTGTTGAAACGGTTGACCAGCACGAAGGGTTTAAAATTATTACCGATAAAATTAAAACCACCAACAAAGTAAAATTGTTGTGGGTGTTGAGTTTTCTCACCTTTTTCATGTCGGCAGTCCTCGATAACCTTACCACTACAATTGTTATTATAGCTTTGCTGCGTAAACTTATCGATGATCCTAAAACTCGCTGGTTTTATGCTGCTATGGTAGTGGTTGCCGCCAATGCCGGAGGAGCCTTTTCTCCCATTGGGGATGTTACCACCATTATGCTTTGGATTGGTGGCCAGGTAACCACGGCTAATATTATAGCTAAATTATTCCTGCCCAGCCTGCTAACCATGGTAATCCCGTTAATTTTACTTTCTTTCACACAAAAAGGAAATGTAACCCGTCCTATAGTGGATAAGAATGAAGCGTCGATTACCACTTCAAAACAACAAGCTATTCTTTTAATTATGGGTGTTTCCGCTTTGCTGTTTGTTCCTGTTTTTAAAACATATACACACTTACCTCCTTACTTAGGCATGTTGTTTGGACTGAGTATCATTTGGATTACTACCGAGTTAATGCACAAAGAGATCAAACAAAAAGTTCCCGGCTTTAGATTAACCGTAAACGAAGTGTTACGTAAAGTTGATATTCCAACCATCTTTTTCTTCCTCGGTATTTTGAGTGCCGTTGCTGCACTGGAATCAGCCGGACACCTCGATCTGTTAGCCCACTCTTTAAAAGAAGCAGGGTTGGGCGTTTACGCGGTTAGTACTATTATAGGTCTGCTCTCATCAGTGGTTGATAATGTGCCATTGGTTGCTGCTTCCATGGGTATGTATCCTATCGATCCTTTCCATATTCAGTATATGCAGGATGGTATTTTCTGGGAACTGATTGCGTATACAGCCGGTACAGGTGGTAGTATTCTTATTATTGGTTCAGCTGCCGGTGTGGCCGCTATGGGACTTGAAAAAATCGATTTTATCTGGTACATGAAAAAGATCTCACTATTAGCCATGTTAGGTTACTTTGCAGGAATCGGAACCTATTATATACAGGAATCGTTTATGCAGGAAAAACTGGAAATAAAACCGGTTTCTCAAAAAGAGCTCCCGCCAACCGTAAATACTTATCTGAACGATAAATATGCCAACTATCAGATTGAAGCGGTAAATTATTACGTTAAACATGATGAGCCTATAGGTTGGGCAATCGATTTAAAAGATGGTAGCAACACCATTGAAGCACAATTTTTGGCTAACGGTCGCTTTTTCGATGAAAAATCGATGGAGGAAATCAACGCTGAGAACCACGCTGAATAGAGCCGTATTACATTTTAAAAAAGCCTCACTTTAAAATGAAGTGAGGCTTTTTTTATTCCATTCTAAAAGTGTACTTTTGTGTGCTTCATAAACAGAAATAATTATGATAAAACAGGCATCAGCTAAATATTCCAAAAAAATAAGGGTAGCCATTACCCATGGCGACTTTAATGGGATTAGCTACGAGGTAATTATAAAGGCTTTACAAGATAACCGGTTGTTGGAAATGTTTACTCCTGTAATTTTCGGTCTGTCGAAAGTACTGGCCTTTCACCGTAAAAATTTTAATTTCCACGATTTTAACTACAATATTATCACCCATACAGGTCAGGTTAATCCCAATAAGGTGAATATTTTGAATTTAACCAACGATCAGGTAGATATTGATTTTGGAAAGTCAAAGCCTGAAGCCGGAAAGTATGCCATCGAAGCACTCGAAAAGGCTATCGATAGTATTAATGAGGCAAAGGCCGACGTGTTGGTTACAGCACCATTGAATAAAAGTAATGTTGTGTCCGACAGTTTTCCGTTCGCGGGTCATACAGGCTATCTTGCCGATAAGTTCAAAAGCAGCCAAGTGGTAATGTTAATGGTTCATGGCAATCTCAGGGTGGGAACAGTTACGGGTCATATCCCTCTAAAAGAAGTTCCCGCGGCAATATCGGAAGATAATATAGCCTCAAATTTGGCAGTACTGGAGCGGTCGTTAAAACGTGACTTTGCCATACCCAAACCAAAAATTGCCGTGCTGGGGTTAAATCCGCACGCGGGTGATGATGGCGTTATTGGAAAGGAAGACAAGCATATTATCTATCCCGCCATTTTGAAAATTAAAAAACAAGGTTCGCTTGTTTATGGTCCGTTTCCTGCTGATGGGTTTTTCGGGTCAGGCGAATATGCCAGGTATGATGCCGTGTTGGCCATGTATCACGACCAGGGGCTAATACCGTTTAAAACCATCGCGGCAAAACATGGCGTTAATTTTACGGCAGGATTGCCTATTGTTCGTACCTCTCCCGCGCATGGAACGGCCTATAATATTGCAGGAAAAAATAGGGCATCAGCTGAATCGATGCGCGAAGCCATTTATCTTGCCATTGATATTTACAACAACCGACGAACCTTTGACGAAAACAACGCAAACCCTTTGCCAGTTGATGCTTCGTAGCAGGTTAAATCTATTCCCAAATGTTACATAAAGGATATTCAGGCAAACAGATTGCCGAAATTATTGATGCCAGGTTGATCTCTGAAAATCCGGATGCAGTAATGGTACAGGATATATTAATCGACAGCCGCCGGTTGATATCGCCGGAAAACCTGCTGTTCTTCGCCTTGGTTAGTAAACGAAATAACGGGCATTTTTATATTAAAGAGCTGCTTAAAAAGGGGGTTCGCTATTTTGTCGTTTCCGAAACGCTGGCTGATTTTGAGATTCCTGAATATGCAGCCTTTTTTGTTGTTGACAACACGCTTGAAGCGCTTCAAAAGCTAACAGCCTTTCACAGGGATCAATTCGATTTGCCGGTAATCGGTATTACAGGCAGTAACGGGAAAACAGTAATTAAAGAGTGGCTATATCAACTACTCAGTACCGATAAACAGGTTATCAGAAGTCCTAAAAGTTATAACTCGCAAATAGGTGTCCCCCTATCGGTATGGCAAATAAGTGACATCCACGATTTTGGTATTTTTGAAGCAGGCATTTCGCAACCGGATGAAATGCAACGGCTGCAACCCATCATCAATCCTGACATTGGAATTTTTACCAATATTGGCGATGCCCACAACGAAAATTTTCTAAACATTTATCAAAAAATCGGTGAAAAGCTGAAACTCTTTACCAAAGCAAAAATGCTTATCTACAGCTCAAACCATAAAGAGCTAAAAGAGATTTTGATTAAATCGGAAATATTAAAAAATCTTGATTCGTTTTCGTGGGGATACGATGATGAAGATAATCTTGTTATTAACAATATTTCTAAAAAAAACAAGCAAACGGTTATTGGTGCTGATTACAAAGGGGAATCGCTTCAAATAGAGATACCCTTTATCGATGATGCCTCGGTAGAAAATGCCATGCACTGCTGGGCAACTTTGTTGTACCTCGGTTATAAACAACCTGTAATTGCCAATAAAATAAAACATCTTCAGCCCGTGGCTATGCGACTGGAGCTAAAAGAAGGAATTAATAACTGCACGGTTATTAACGACTCTTACAACTCTGATATTAATTCGTTAAGCATAGCCATTGATTTTACCAACCAACAAAATCAGCATAATGAAAAGGTGGTTGTTTTGTCGGATATATTACAAAGTGGCCGATCCGATATCGACCTCTATACCGAAGTTAACAACATGCTGGTAAAGAATAATGTTTCGCGTTTGATTGGTATTGGCCCTGCTATTTCGCGACAAGCAGCACGGTTTGAGCTGGAGGCACATTTTTTTGAATCCACTTCCGAATTTATTTCCAATTACTCCTTTACAAACTTTGCTAATCAAACCATCCTGTTAAAGGGAGCAAGGGTTTTTGAGTTTGAACAGATTAACAAACTGCTGCAACAAAAAGTGCATGAAACGGTGTTCGAGATTAATTTGAACGCACTCATTAACAACCTCAACTATTACCGCTCTCTTCTAAAACCGGAAACCCTTGTAATGGCCATGGTAAAAGCCTTTTCGTATGGAAGCGGAAGTTTTGAAATTGCCAACGTGTTACAATATCATCAGGTAAACTACCTCGCTGTTGCATACGCCGACGAAGGCGTTGAACTACGTAAATCGGGGATTAATTTGCCCATCATGGTGATGAACCCCGAGGCGTACGCTTTCGATACGATGATTAAACACCAGTTAGAACCGGAGATTTTTAATTTCAGAGCCCTGGAACTACTGGAAAAAACTATAAAAAGCAGCTCTATTCCGTTGAATAAACCCGTTAAAATTCACCTTAAGTTTGATACAGGGATGCACCGCCTTGGATTTGGGCCTGACGAAATAGACAGCCTTATCAGTCGGCTTAAAAAGAATGAACAGATTTATGTTCAGTCGGTATTTTCACATCTGGCAGCCAGCGATAAACCTTCACTTGACGATTTTACCCACGAACAAATCAACCTGTTTAATACAATGGCTCACAAGGTTAGTAATGCCACCAATCATCCGGTTTTAAAACACATCGTCAATTCAGCCGGCATCGAAAGGTTTCCGGAAGCTCATTTTGACATGGTACGACTTGGAATCGGACTTTACGGAACAGAATCTGTGGCTAAAGGCAAACTGGAGAACGTTGTCTGCCTCCGCTCGTCACTTTCGCAGATAAAAAAAGTTAAAAAGGGCGAATCGGTTAGTTACAACCGGAGTTGGGTGGCTAAAAAAGATACTGTTGTCGGAATTGTTTCGGTGGGCTATGCCGACGGGTTAATGCGTAATCTGGGTAACGGCAAACTTAATCTCTGGATAAAAAACCAGCCGGCCAAAATTATTGGCGACATCTGTATGGATATGTGCATGGTCGATCTCACCGGCATGGATGCTTCGGAAGGAGATGATGTGGTGGTTTTTGACGGAGAACATGCCATTAGGGAACTTGCTGAAAAGTCAGGCACCATTACCTACGAAATTTTGAGCCGTATTTCGCGGAGGGTAAAAAGGGTTTATTATTACGAATAAAAGCGGCCTGAAACATCAGACCGCTTTCTACTAAACTATTTTCTTTATTCTTTACAGACGATAACCAACCGAAAGGCCAATCATTTTGTTGTGAGAGGAATCGTCGTTTTTACTGTAATTTGTCAGACCAAGATTTAGCCTGAGATCCATGTAAATGGAGTGGCTTCCTACGGGCTGTTCGACTCCTATTCCCATTATTGCCCCGGCTTCCATGTCGTTAGAGTCCGATTTCAAATCGATAGTCGCATCCGAAGTTTCGCTCTCGGCATTTACTAAATAAGAGGCAAAAGGCCCTGCGTTCAAATGCATTTTTGTTCCGCTTTGATCAGAGAGTTTAAACGAATAATCAAACAATACCGGTAAGGTGATGTAATCGTACCTGTCCGTTACTTCGTCTGTTTTTCTTCCTTTCTGATCGTAGGTTAACTCCGACCGCAAAGCCAGGTTGTCGTTAAAAGCATAGCTTCCTGCTAGTCCTGCATGCAAGCCTACACGAATATCACTATTGTCGTAATACTCGGCAATGCCACTCTGAACAGCAAAGTTTGTTCCTGCTGTTATTCCGTAATGAAACTTTTGCGCGTTAGCCGATGTGGCAACAAATACCATCAACGCGATTAATAAAGCACTAAATTTTAAATTTTTCATCGTTTTTTGTTTTTAAAATTAATATGCCTCGATATTGTCAAAAAGCATGCCTTTTTGAACTATTTACGTTTATTAGTCATATTTTGACATTAAACATGAATTAATGTCATGTGATGAATATGCGTATTTTGTCGGGTTAAAACCTGAAATCTTTTTTTATTGTTTGATAATAAGATGTATTACATAGATAATACAGGATATTGTAGCTGACATAATAAGAACTGAAGAAATGACCGAAAACCAAATATGGTATAAATAAATTAAGTAATTCTGTCGTATTTTACAATCAATTACAAATTTTAGCTTAAAAAACTACCTGTTAAGCCAATGGTAGTGTTATTCGGATAAATCGGATATGGAACATCCAAACGAATCCTTACTTAACTTTCGCAAGCTAATAGACATAGGGAAACAGCCGCGAATGCGCTAATGAAGAAGTAAAGCCTTCGCTTTTTACTTTTTCACCTTTAGTGAAAAAGTAAATTATTCGCCAATGTTTTTTTATCTTGTTAACCAAAATGGACAGAAAACAGGCAAAAGGTTTTCTTACAACTTAACGATTTTTACCACGCCATTAATTTGATGGGCTGATTTTGATACAACTATATAAACACCCGTTTTCAAGTCAGAAACATCAATACTAACCTTAGAATAGCTTTCTGATGTTATCAGTTTTTTAACCAGTTCGCCGGAAACAGAATAAAACTCCAACAATTGCCAGTTTGGCTTTACATCAATAAAATCAACAATAAGTTTGTTGGCAACGGGATTGGGATAGCAGGTAATACCGAAATTGTTAGTTTCTGTAAATTGGTTTTCAGGTACATCAACCATCCCCCCGGAATAGGTTTTGAAAATAATGCTATTATCACCCATTACCAACCCTTCGTCCGCAGAAAAGAAAGCCAGGGCATTGGGTGTTGAGGTGGTTTCCATCAAACCAATAGGAGCCCAGTTGCCGCCCCCGTCAACAGTTTTTAAAAGGGTTTCTTCATTATCTGATGCAGTTATGTAGCCAACCTGATTAGTGGGAAAATCAATATCGGTAAAAGATATACTTCCTTCACAGCCATCGGGAACCTCAGTCCATGTATCACCCCCGTTAATGGTTTTCAGTATTTTATTACCAATGGCAAAGCCGGTATCAGCATTAATAAAGTATAGCTTGTTGGCAAAAATGGAAACATCAAATGTATCTGTTACCCATGTTGCTCCCTGATCGCCTGTCCGAAGAAACATATCCGGCAAATAGCCTACAGCAAAACCTGTTGAATCATCAGAAAAAGTTAAATCCTTAATGCCGTTTAACACGTAATTGTCGAGACAAGTTTCCCATGTTTCGCAACCATCCGTTGTTTTATAGATTATATCTTCTCCTCCCACGAAACCTATTTGTTCATTAATAAAACAGAGATACAGGGGATTGAAATTATAAATGTCAATTTCGTGTTCTGCCCAATTATTACCGCCATCGGTTGTTTTATATACAGCTCCGTATGCATCGCTTGCCGCAACACCAAAATCGCTATTTACAAAAACGAGTGAATTGAATGGCCACAGATTCAATAACCGACTCCAGGAATAACCACCGTCAGTCGTTTTGTAAATACACCCTGAAAGCACACCGCCACCCGCAAGTGTCGTAGTGGCAATAAAAGCAGCAGATTGATTTACTACTGTTGCCGCGTTAATTTTTGAGTTGTCGATAACCCTTTGATACCCGATATTCCAATTTTCACCCCAGTCAGTACTTTTAATAATCTGGCCGTAACTTCCTATTGATATACCCTTTCCGTCAGGCAAAAAAGCTAAACTGTTTAAATTACACCAGTTATAACCCGATAAAGTAGTTTCATGCCAGGTAATACCACCATCATCCGTTTTCAAAATCATATTGTCGTACATAATCCGTGGCCCTACTGTAAACCCGGTTAGCGAGTCGAAAAAATAGATGTTTTTAATACTATTAAAACTGTGCGAGTAAACTTCGCTCCATGTTTCACCACCATCATCAGTTCGAAAGATTAAGTAATAGGAATAAGAAATATTATAAATCTCGCCACTAATAATACCAATATTTTCATCAAGAAATTTGATGGCACTAAGCGAGATGTTTTCAGTGTCTGTAACTATAGTAGTCGAATCCCAGCTGTCGCCACCATCCGTTGTTTTAAAATAATAGGAGCCGTTCGTGTTCCCCAGGAATCCTGTAGTATCGTTAATAAAATGAAGGTGTTTGGGATAGTACCGCCAAGTTTTTAATTGTGTTTGAACCCAGGTACTTCCACCATCCGTTGTTTTCATCACAGTATCATACTTTGTGACAAAACCTGTTTGTTCATCCATAAAGTAAACATCCAGAAAATCCATGTTACCGGCAGGAGAGATATCAACCCAGCTTGCCCCGCTGTTGGTGGTTTTAAGAAGAGTTGAATGATTTCCCACTACGAAACCCAAATCGGAATTAACAAAATGAATGGCATTCAGGTTTGTCATCCGGGAGATACCGGCCGGTTTATAACTGATAATCCACGAAGCGCCCTCATTGTCGCTGTACATTATGGTTGCTCCGCTTCCGACTGCCATTAAACGATTACTGCCCGGTATGTTCACGATTTCATTCAGGGAACTCTCGATAGGATTTGGGTTAATCCTATACCAGGGTACTGCCTGGCCAAAAAGAACGGAGCTATTCAACCAAAGCATCATCAATAAAAGAGGTATGGTTTTCATTGTTTTGAATTAAACCATAAAGATACTGAAAACCGGAATAAATATGAAAAAAAAAAAGCAAGAAGGAGTTTTCAGCAATCAAGGGGCTAATTCTTATTTATATGCACTACGAATAACCTAATTCAAAATCATCCATTCATGTAAAAGAACCACGAAGTGGCTCAATGTAAATGAGGTTGTTACCTTACAATCACTTTATTCACGTTTATCCGATTACCAACCAAGGTTTTTATTATGTAAACTCCCGATTGTAACAGGCTAACATCAAAAGAAGTGTTAACCCAACCGGCCGGTTGAGTACCCAAATTTTGAGCCGTCACTTTTTTACCGGTCAAATCGTAAATTTCAACTGAAATGTTTTTGCTATCGCTAAGCATTAACGACATTGAAATTTTATCTGTTGCAGGATTTGGAAAAATATTTAAACTATTTACTGCAGCATCATTTTCATCAACACCGACAATGTCATAAGTAATTTCATTAACATCTTTATCACTAAAATCACCTCCTACAAATGCCGTTGAGTTGGTGCCGTACACCACCTGATAAAAACCATTGCCCGTAAGGCCGTCGTTACCTGAATCATAGACCTCAAGACGATAGCAGCTGGAGGAGGTAAATCCCAGAATAATGGTTTTAATGCTATTAGGATCAGAATAAGGGCCTCCTTCCTGAACAACATCTCCCAAAAAATTAAAAAGTTTCCAGGTAGTTTGTTCCGGGTTATCATCCAGCCCTAAAAACATAACGGCAGGTTCGCCCAAAATATCAGCACGGTAAAACTCATGGTTGATGGTGTTGTTATCCGAATAATCGTCACTTGTTCCGTTTACCGAGGTAATCTCAACCACAAAATGGTTGGTGTCTTCCAAAGGAAACGACAATTGTGGAAGCTGAATTTCGACATCATCCAAGAAGTTAAGATTACCGGTCCAATCAATATCAGTAGTATCTCCACCATTAATAAAATAGCGAATATTCATCGAGGTAATGGCATCGGAACCATTGTTTCTAATTTTAAATTTTGGTGTCATAGTACCACTACAATTTTTATCGGTAGCATAATAAACATTGGTAAGCTCAGCATCGTTGGCAAATAAAGGTGTTAAGGCGCTGGTTGAGCTTACAGCTGTTTGATAGACCTCTTTAGTGGCATAATTCTGAATAAATACCACAACAGCCAGTTCATCGTTATCGTAAACATTTTCCAAGGCCCACTTGTTGGTTAAAATCATGTATTGGCCGGTAGTGAAAGACGACGGAAGAGCATGCCCGGCATTGGTAGGCAGCATTTTTTTCATCACGTTGTAAAAATCGCGCTCTCCATTGGTTCCGGGAGGAGAATTAAAATGGATGTGTTTTTCAATCACAACCACAAATACCCTCAAATCTCCCGAAGAAATATTGTCGGTGGCATTGATAAGCGTGGTTATATATATGGAATCGGCATTAGACGATAACTGATGCTGAACCTGAATGCTAAAAGGCGATGGGATGGCAGCTGCCATATTAATTCTGGCCTGATTTACCTGCGAAGGCATTCCGTTCCACCAACCGCCATCCATGTGAACATGAGGAACCGAATTAATTCCATAATAAGCACGCCTGGCATTATTATCATTCGGATTCTGTAAATACATGGGGTCGTTTCCAGGCGAGGGCCAGCTCATGTGATATTTAATGGATGTAATAATATCCGGATTTTGGGCAAGCAAAGCATCAAATGCCGGATTCTGACTGGCACACGGGCCACAAGTAGCACTGGTAAACTCTTCGGCGAGTACCATGCGTTGTGACTGACCAAAAGCTATTGCTGTTACCAAAAGGGTGGACATAAATAAGAGAGAAAATTTTTTCATGAATAAAGAAGGTTTTATGATTAACTATTTTTCGTTGCTAAAATACGCAAACTAGCCTTATGACAATCAGTATATGCAAAAGGTTGATTATGTTTCTCAAAATGTAACAAGAATTTCTCAAAATGAACCTGACAGGCAACCATAATTAATGACCTGATGTCTGCTTAGTAACCCGAAATTCGTTAAATTTGCTTAAGATTAAGATTGAAATAGGGCTATTTATAAATTTTGGAATA
>Ga0164318_10004209_pt1 | contig 13781 bp, 12 predicted proteins | sample GuaBasSedimGuay9_FD_113734 | JGI IMG/M metagenome (GOLD analysis project Ga0164318, IMG submission 113734) | Subseafloor sediment microbial communities from Guaymas Basin, Gulf of California, Mexico - Guay9, Core 4571-4, 0-3 cm | ecosystem: Environmental > Aquatic > Marine > Hydrothermal vents...
GATAAAGGGGCTGCAGAAGAAAATTCGTGAGGATGAGACAATTGCTACAGCGATAAATATGCTACGGGAATCCCTTACCAAAAATAGGAAAAGATACTCATTTAGTTAAGCCTGACCCCATTTATGACACCATTTTCATTTAATCGAGGCGGACGGGCATCTCGCGCAAGTCTCGGCATGGCGTGATATTGTCAAATAGCTCATGAGATGTCAGGTACGTTCTGCACGAACGTTTTACGGAACCTTCACTGTTAGATTACTACAACCAGTATGGCTCATCCCACAGGGTTAGCTTCTGACCAATATTTTCCTCCAGCGCCCTCTTATAAATCGTATAGCTCCACGCCAAATCTTCAATAGCCATTCCACCAGTTATAAAAACTATCCTTTCTTGTTTATTTTTCTTTACTTTACGTGCATCCGAAGTTATTTGTCCGAGCTCTAAAATATCTTCGTCCTTGAGTTCACCCTTGCCAATCAACTCATGGATGGATGAATACATTATTCGACTCTTAAATCCCCCAGGGAGTCTTTTGAAATCTTCACGCCAATCAAGATGCATCTTCCAATTATCCGCAACTATCTTAGAAGTTCTCCAAAGGTCATCTGAAAATTCTGCCTCTGATGACAAGGTAATAAACGAGCCTTCTTTAAGCCACTCAGTCTTTATAAACGGTTTTTTCGCTCCGGATGTGGCGAAGCTAATCGCATCCGAATTTCTTACTGCCTCTTCCAAAGTATCCACTGGATGAACATTTATACTCAATTCTTTGCTCATTTCCGCGGAAAAGATCTGCGCCTTGCTTTGCGATACATCAAATACCTTCACTTCCTTCAGATTCTTTAAACCAACAGATAACGCCATGAGACATGTTCTACTAATGACACCAGCCGCTATTATTCCAGCAACTTCAGCGTTTCTCTTAGCTAAATATTTTGCACCCAAACCTACAACCGCTCCAGTTCTCATTGCACTTACAAGATTTCCCTCCATTATTGCCAGTGGCACTGCTGTGACTGGATCATTTAAAGTTATTAAAAGCACCGATCTAGGCAAACTATATTTCAGGGGATTTTCTATATTTGACCCATACCACTTCTGACCACATATATTGAATTCACCACCAAGATACGCAATCAGCGATAGAAAGCGCCGATCTGGTGCGTCAACAGGCATGTTTGGCCCCCTCGGTTTGTAAGGAAACCACAATTTAATACCATGGCTATTCCCAGAGGGACCGCCCATGATATAATCACCTTTCCCGAGTAGCTTAAATGCCTTATCCATGACCTTTACACATTTGTGCATGTCTAGAACTCCTGCTCTCAACATGTCTTTCTGGGACAAGAACAAAAAATCCATATTCCCCTCCTTTATGTTTTTTCTCCCATTTAGTATAGAGCTATATTAAAAACAATATTCGCTCCTTACATTATCAAGATAATCTTAACACAGCATTAGAGACTTTGCGTTTTGGCAGCATAAACATAGAGTACTTCGGCTATTCGATCAAACACGATCTCCTTCATTGAACAGATGACAAGATACTTCGCGACCGTCACTTAGTGTCACCGTCTCAGGTGCTTTTTCCTTACAAATGGACATCGCGTGGGGGCATCGATGGTGAAAAAAGCAACCCGATGGCAAATCGATCGGACTAGGCACATCGCCTGTTAAAGAAATCTTAACCCTATCTCTAGATCTTGATTTAGGAATAGGAATAGCCGCCATAAGAGCCTTGGTATAAGGATGCTGGGGATTCTGACAGATTTCCGTATCCTTTGCGAGCTCCACGATCTTTCCCAAATACATGACTGCAATCCGGTCTGCTACATGTTCGACCACGCCAATATCGTGAGAAATAAAGAGATAACTTAACCCGAACTTCTTCTTAAGTTTGTCGAAGAGGTTAAGAATTTGGGCCTGAATGCTAACATCAAGGGCCGATACAGGCTCGTCGCATATGATCAGGGAAGGGTTAAGCGCCAGAGCCCTGGCAACAGCAATACGTTGCCTTTGACCCCCAGAAAATTCATGAGGGTACCTGGTACTATGTTCGGGGCGCAAGCCGACGATTTCCAAAAGCTCGAAAACCCTGTCGCGTCTCTCATTGGTGCTCATTTTGTTATAGAGCTTAAGAGGTTCGCTCAACATGGCCTCGACAGACATTCGTGGATTTAGGGTTGAATAGGGATCCTGGAATATCATTTGAAACTGGGGCCGAATTTTTCTTAATTTCTTGTTGTCCAGTCCACCAAGGTTAACACCATTAAAAATGATTTCGCCTCGCGTCGGTTCGTATAAAAAGACAATGCACTTTCCTAAAGTACTTTTGCCGCATCCGGATTCTCCCACCAGCCCAAATGATTCCTTTTTCCTAATCTTGAAGGAAACACCGTTGATCGCGTGAACGAGGCCGACGGTCCTTTTCAAAACCCCTTTTTTTATCGGAAAATGCTTTTCCAGATCAATAACATTAAGGATATAGTCTTCTTTCACAGTCATACCCATTTCTCAACAGCTTTCCAGCATGCGACTTTGTGTCCCTTCTCAGTTTCTACCAATTCGGGAGCTTGTTTCCGGCAAATATCTTTCGCCCATCTACATCTCGGGTGGAAGACGCAACCTTCCGGAAGTTCATACATGCTTGGTACAATGCCGGGAATCTCCTGCAATGGTTTTTTGCCAAGGAGAGATTTTCTGCCAGGAAAGGGAATGCAGCCGATAAGCCCTCTGGTATAAGGATGAAGGGGCTTATCAAAAATGCTATCCACATCAGCATCTTCTACCGCATGTCCTAAATACATCACGATCACCCTGTCGGCCATCTCCGCCACCACTCCGAAGTTATGGGTTATCAGGAGGATGGCTGCACCCGTGCTGGCTTGGAGATCTCTCATAAGGTTGAGTATCTGGTTCTGGATCGTCACATCCACGGCCGTAGTGGGCTCGTCCGCAATGAGGAGCCTAGGACTGCAGGCCAAGGCCATGGCAATCATTGCTCTTTGCCTCATGCCTCCGCTCATCTCATGGATGTATTCATGTGCGCGTTCTTCCGGAGAAGGAATGCCCACTTTTCCCAGAATATTAACAGAGTTGTCCCAGGCATCTTTATAATTGTATCCTTTGTGCTCTAAATAGACTTCTGAGATTTGATTTCCCACAGTATACAGTGGGTTGAGCGAGGTCATAGGTTCTTGGAAGATCATAGCAATCTTGTTGCCCCTTATTTCCCGCATCTTGCTCATCGGCAATTTGAGCAGATCCACTCCCTCAAAGTTGATATTCCCACTCACAATTTTGCCTGGCGGATCCGGAATCAATCTCATTATCGAAAGCGCAGTCACGCTTTTGCCGCAGCCTGACTCACCTATTATACTCAGGGTTTCGCCGGCCTGAATATTGAAATTAACATTATTAACAGCCGGAACAACCCCTTCTGGGATATGAAACTCCGTTCTCAGATGTGTGATTTTAACAAGTTCCTTTGGCAGATTCGTCATTTGCGTTTATTTAACAGAGACTATGATAGATTTTAGTTGATAGGAAGTCCCTCATAGGCTAATAAGCCTGAAGAAAAAACTATTAAAAAAGGAGGAACTTCCCATGGCTATTAAAGTACAAAGAAACAAGATTAATTTCAAAGGAAAAATGATTAACATCGGTATTGACATGCACAAACGCTTTTGGCACATAACCGCCCTTGTTGAAGGGGATATAGTTTTAGCTTTAACCCTTTCCAGGCCAAACTATGATTCTTTCATGCAAATAATTTCCAAATTTGTTGGTAATTACCTCCGGATCGTCTATGAAGCCGGACCCGGAGGTTTTGACCTCTATGACAGACTTACTGCTGATGGCATTGAATGTATTGTCACTCCTCCATCCCTGATCCCGACAGAAAGTGGCAACAAGGTGAAAACAGATAAGAAAGATAGTTATAAACTGGCCAGACTGCTTGAGAGCAATATGCTCAAGAAAGTATGGGTGCTTACTCCTGAAGAGAGGGCACACAGGCAACTGGTGAGGACGCGCCGTCAGATTGTGAACCATCGTTCAGACGTGATGCGCCAGATAAAGAGCCTTCTGCTCTTTTATAGCATTGAAGTGCCTTTTTCGAGTCACCAGCAGTGGACTGGATCTTTTATAAAGTGGCTTCATGAGCTTGATCTTAAAGATGAATACCTCAATAAATCTCTCAAGGCCCTGGTTCACCTTTTCGACTATCTGAGTAGTGAGAAAAGAAGGCTGACCCATGAGGTCATTCAACTGGCCAGGGAAAAAAATATGCATCCAGAGTAAGTCTCCTTAAGAGCATACCAGGTATTGGAGCTCTAAGCGCTATGGAGATCCTGGTTGAGATTCAGGATATGGGCCGTTTTGAGACCGCTGATGAGCTTGCTGCATACCATGGTTTGACCCCTTCTCAGTACTCCAGTGGCGAGCATATCCGAATGGGACATATAACCCATATGGGTAATAGCCGGGTACGAAACACCCTGATAGAGTCTTCATGGATTTTAATTAATAAGGATCAGCAGATGAGACAGAAATACGAAAATATCAAATATAGAGCTGGTGGAAAAAGAGCAATCGTTGCAATAGCCAGAATCCTTATTGCCCGTATCAGAAGGATGTTACTTAACGAGCTACCTTATAAGATCGGTTTTGAAAAGGCAGCTTAAAAATACCCTATAACCATCAGGGTTAATAAAAATTATCAAAGAGCGTGTTTAGAGCATAAATCATCAAATGAAAATATTATCCATTTATCAATTTGGAACAAAATACCCTTTTAATCAGGTGACCGTGCGCCCGCCCTTGTAGCCTTTAAAGGGAGGCCTCGTTTAACAGGATACGGCGCCTGGAGCTTTATAACGAGGAAATCTCTTGTGGCTTTTGACCACGAATACCAGGCTGGGTAAAAGTCGTTACATTTTGGTTAATGCAAAGATAATATATGGATAGATAAAGATTTATCATTAAATATATGGCCCGCAGGTTTGTACTTCCTCTGCTCCGGCGAGCTCAATAATGGCCCATTCTCGCACAGGAAGTACAAACCTGCTACCCCATGCCGTTAATCGAATCCGGAGTCACAAAAACTGGAGAAAAGGAGGGCTTCCTAAAAATAAACTTGACAATCTACATAGCAGGTTGGCCTTTGTCTTGAATGAATAATGTTCACCCATAATTTTACGGGCCATGCTCACATCGGAAAAGCTATTATTACTCTCTCAATTTTGGGTCCATGATATCTCTTAATCCGTCGCCAAGCAGATTAAAACCGATCACGGTGACGAAGATCGCGAGACCAGAATAAACGCTGACCCAATATGCATGGCTGAGAAAGTTTATTCCCTCCTTGACCATCCTTCCCCAACTGGGTATCGGTGGTGGGACGCCAAGGCCTATAAAGCTCAGGCTCGCCTCAAAAATAATTATGGCGCCTACCCAAAGAGTCCCCATAACTATCATATCCCCAATGACGTTAGGCAAAATATGGCGAAACATGATTCTCGCATTGGTCATGCCCATGGATCTGGCTGCTTGCACGAAGTCGTTTTCTTTCACACCCAGCACAGAACCACGGCAAATTCGCACAAAGCGAGGGGTCATGGCAATACCAATAGCAATAATAAGGCTTCTCATTCCGGATCCAAGGGCCGCCATGAACAGGATACCAAGGATAAGCGTGGGGAAACACATTAGCACATCGATGATCCGCATTGTTATGTTGTCGGTATACCCGCCCTTATAACCAGCTACTAGTCCGATAATGGTCCCTAGGATCATAGCAACACCGACAGATAACACCCCAACCATCATGCTGATTCTCCCCCCCCAAATAATCCTGCTTAAGACATCTCGACCAAAGTTGTCCGTACCAAGGGGATAATTTTTCCCTGGTGGACGGAATCTGTTGGCCATGGACTGGTCTATGGGGTCCGGGATGGGCAAAAAAGGTGCCGACACACAAATCACAACCACAATAATCGATATTGCTAAGCCAAATAAAGCCGCTTTATTATTGAAAAAAGTCCTAACGGTTCTCTTTCTTAAGTCACTGTTCATTATCATGACTACTCGTACCTTATTCTTGGATCAATCAATCCATAACTCAGATCTGTTATCAGATTAATGATAATGACAATTGCTGCGTAGATCGTCATAACGGATGTGATAAGGATATAGTCCCGGTTAAACATGGCTCCCACAATAAGGCTGCCCAAGCCGGGACGGCTAAAGACGATTTCGGTCATCACTGATGAGCCAATCAAAATACTGGCATAAAGACCCACGACCGTGATAAGTGAAATACTGGCATTCTTAAGCGCATGTTTGAAGATGACCTTTTTTAACTTCAATCCTTTGGCATGCGCCGTTCGAATGTAATCGGCATTGAGGACATCGAGTATGGAGGATCGGGTGATCCTCGTCATGTATGACATCATCAGCAACCCTAAAGTGAGGGAAGGCAGAATAAGGTGCTGGATACGACTTGCAAAGTTGCCTTCTTCGCCGACCCCCATAACCGGAAGCAGGTCGCATTTGATACTAAAAAGTAGAATCAACAAGACGGCGGTGTAAAAGACAGGAAACGAGAGGCCGGCTAGGGAGAAAAATCTCCCCAGGTAATCCACAATACTATTCCTCTTCAGGGCGAGAAACACACCTAGAGGGATTCCGGTCACAATACCGACCAAAAGACCCAATAAAGTCAATTCGAGGGTATGAGGAAGAGCGCTCTTGATCTCCTCGATAACCGAGCATCCCGTGATCAATGATTTGCCGAAATCTCCTCGACAAAAGCCATACAAATATTCTACATACTGCTCAATCAGGGGCCTGTCTAGGCCCATCTGATGCTTGAGGGTTTGTACACCCTCCTCGGAGATATAATCACCCATGATGGCCGCGCTGGGGTCCCCTGGGATCACTCTTACGAGGATAAAAATCATCGTAAGAGCGACCCACAGCGTGGGAATGGCCGCCAATACTCTTCTGACTGTATAAGCAAACACAGTCCCCCTCCCAAATTATCTCTTTAAATCAGTCTTTTCAGTGATTTGATAGTGTAAGGTGATATTGGACTTCAAGTCATAACCCAGATCAACATACTTTTTCCTGGCAAGGACAACATATGTTACGCGCAAGGGATATGCAGGCACATCTTTCATAATTTTTTTCTGTGCCTTGACCCAAAGTGCCTTTTGCTTTTCAAGATTGGGCTCAACTCTCGCAGCATCAATTAAATCATCCACTCCGGGGATGACTTCCCCGTAATGGCTGAAGTTCGTGATGCCAGTCGATTTACCCACAATGGATTCACTGTGATAAAACTGTGTGAGGTATTGATCGGCTATTGGGAATCTACAGCAGCCATACGGGACGATCGGATTGACATCTTCTCTGATCATCTTGTGCATGGTCGGGTGATCGACCATCTGGATTTCTAATTTAATACCAATCTTCCCCAAGTTCGCCTGCAGTAACTCCGCAGTGTTGAGATAGATTTTGCTTGTGACAAACTTTCCCAAATCGAATCCGTCGGGATAGCCGGCCTCTTTCATTAAAGCCTTAGCCTTTTTAAGGTTAAATTTATATTTTTCCACATCGCTAGTGAATCCCAGGTAACCCGGTGGAACAGGTGATACTGCGTCTTCCGTAATAGACATTCCGTACGTAAGGCGGAAATCCTTCCTGTTCAAGGCGTAGGCCATAGCTTGTCTTACTTTTAGTTTGTCCAGGGGTTTTCTGGTCATATTGAAGTGGACAACCGTACACTCCCCCGGTCCTAAGGCATCAAATATCACATCTTTCTTGGCCCGCATTTTCTCGGCCCACCACTCTGCTTTAATACCCTCTATCACATCCAGCTCACCTTTCAAAAACGCCATCTCCCGGGAATTACTCACCGGCACGAAGTGGTACACAATTTTATCGATTTTGGGCCTTCCCCTCCAGTATTGATCATTCGCCTTCAGCACCGTTTTCTGTTTTGGAATATATTCTTCAAATGCAAAGGGACCTGTCCCCACTGGCTTGAGTTTGAAATCATCCCCATACTGCTCATAGGCCTTTTTGGAGAGTACCATGCCTCCGTGAAAATTCAGCACTAGTCCCAGCATGGATGGAACATTGTATTTCAAAGTAATCTTGACAGTGTATCTATCCACGGCAACAACCTGGTCAAAAGCCTTATAGTTGGACCACCAGCGACTGGTCTCTTTCGCACTGGCCTTTTTCAGGCTAAACACTACATCCTCTGCCGTCATTTCGCCGAAACCATGATGAAAGTGAACACCCTTTCTCAAATAGAAAATCCATTCCTTTTTGTCTGGAGATGAGGTCCATCGCACGGCGAGATCAGGTTCAATCTGCTCCAGGTCTACCGTTCCTGGTTTAAAACGCACCAACCCATTAAAGATGGAATCCATAATGGGGAGGTTCGCGGTTGTGGCAGACAAATGGGGGTCCAATATCCCCATATCCGCCGATTTGATCCCGACATTGATAATTTTTTCACAGAAAGCCTGGCTATTAAACCCTAATACAATGATGCTAAATAAAGCAAATATTGCTACTAATCTAGCCTTTTTCATTTTCTGACCTCCTTATGCTTAATTTTTTGGCGATTACTTGTTTAAGCCCATCAACTTGCTTAACTTCACACTAGAAAAGTCCTCTATATTTTCAATAAATTCAAATAGATTTTTAGCACGATGGCCTCCGATTACCGGCTCCGTATACCTCAAGTACTTCGATTTCACCTCCTTTCTTGAGAAAACATTTCCCGCATCCCCTCTAATAGGCCGGATCAGGGCATTTGAAAATACCTTTTTCCGGGTTTCGATCTCGACCTTTGCCCCCACTTTTTCAGGGAATGCAGCTTCCACTTCTTCATCTCCATGAAGGGTCACCCTGTGGGAAAGCCTGAGGATCTCAGGATCCTTAAGATGTTGAGGATCAATAAGGTGAAGCGCATTTTCTCCTTTGCTCAAGGCGAGGGCCGTGCAAAAAGGGACACTGAATTGGGCATCTTCGATGGTCTGGGGGGTGATTATGTTAGAAAGGCGGAGTGCACGAGAAAAGGTCTTAACCCTAACTTCTATAATCTCATTGACGTTCAAATCGCTCTCTTGCACCAAGCTGTGGCAGAGCAACACGATCGGGTGTAGCCATCGACAGCATGAATATTGCTTGATGTACGTATCTTTGATCAAAAAAACTCGCCCGAGTTCGTGTGTCAGTTTGTCGGAAGAGTAAGTCTTGAGATCATCGAAGACCTTTTGTGGCCCTTGAAATCCGGCCTCGGTCAAGAGGGTCGCCTGAACACCCACCATGGCGGACCAGGGAATGCCCTCTTTTACCATCTGTCGACCCTCTGGTAGATATCCGGGGATCGCAGGGCTGTACATGGATACGAGCCCGAGGATATTTTCAAGTTCCTCAAGCGAGCCAAGGATCAATTTTCCCGATGCTATGCCCGCGCCAAATCCACCCCAGGCCCCTGTGGAGACATTTTCCAATTTCTCTGCATCACGTGCCATGCTTGTACGTATTGCCACTTCATAACCTGCAATAATAGCTTCGATTAAGGCTTTGCCTGGTTTATGTCTAGTTTCCGCAACCGTCAGTGCAACAGGAATAATGGCTGCCCCCGGATGGCCTAAGGCAAGGCGATGGCCATCATCCAGATCAAGAGCACTACCTAGCTGGCTATTGTGCAGCACGGCCCCGGGGAGGACATACTTCATATTAGAGCCCCAAACAGGCGCTTCGCCAGGACCAAAGGAGAGATCTATAACTCCTTGGCAAACATGGTGGACACGAGTACCATAAGCCGCAAAAATTACACCCAATTGATCTAAAATAAGAGTCTTTGTGTATTCGATAACATCTCCTGGAATCGATTCATATGATAGATTCGAGGCAAATTCAGCAATTCTTCTTGTCACACCATCATGTTTTTTTGTCATATCACTTAACAGTTGAGATTGTTTATCATATCTTCTCAATAAATACATATAAATGCCATGGTAGGCCAAGCTTTCTTAACGGCAGGACCTCCGGGTAAAGGGGGCCTCTGCCCAGAAAGCTTTAGAGAGAGAGGTTGTCCACTGAATAATAATAATTTGTTACCACACCTTCTCTAAATTGAATACCCTTCTTGCAAAAAATATTTTAGCTCATCAAGAGCCATATTTGCTATGCCGATTTTATCAACTGTAAGACCATTGCCCCAGTAATCCGTATCATTCATAAGACCCCCAAGTTGTATAAAAGCATCAAATGTAGGGGTGGGCAGGTTTAACCATCGCCCAATTGAAGATACTAACACCATACCAGTTGGAACGTCCTCGGTTATATATCTAGTTTGAACGTCAAAAGGTCCCTTGCTTCCTTTCTCACGCATAACCCCATAAAAATGTTCATCAAAAGATTTTTTATAGCGCATCTCCATAATCTCTTTGTACGATAAAACCCTCATGCCTAATTTTTCACAAATCTGCATAATTTCCCTATCTAAAGCATCTAAGACTTTCATCACTGATGGAGAAAAGCCCTCCTGATACAGGCCAAAATCCCCTTTTGCATACTCAATTCTAGCCATATTCAATATTGTGGCTGCAGGGTGTAAGATGATATTTGGATTATATAAAGCAGCTTCAAGCACATTATCCAGTTTAAGCACATCAGGATAAAACTTTCTGAAAACCTTAAGGGAATTTTCAAGGTTTTTTGAAGGCAAAGCTGCGAGCATATTTCCCGCTAGCAAACGCGAAATGTTGACGCTTTTCTCACTTGTTTTCCTGCATCCATAAGGGAATGTTATCGTCTCAGCAATGGTTGCTTTCACTCCTTTATCACGAAATTCTTTCGCGAAAACAAAGCTCCCAGCGTTACCAGGCATAATAAATAAATACTGCTCTGGTCTTATAAGTGGTGTCAGCATGTTAGCAAGTTCTTCGTGTCCTAAAGCCTGTATACTAACCATAATATGTGCAGTCCCTTCGACCACATCCTTTAAGTTGGTGGAGATTTTCGCCAATTTCGCAAAGCCTGTCCGTGAAACTCCAGTTAACTCGATTCCTCCATTCTTAGAAATGGCTTCTATATTCCTTTTAAATCGAGGAAACTCAAATAAATTTACATCGTACCCAGCCAATGTTAAGTCCGCTGCCATCGCAAAACCGCAATTCCCCGCACCAATAACGGCTATTTTTTCTTTTTCCATTTTTACCTCCTTAGCGTTATCAAGGTAGTTCCTACGTTTGTTAAGTAATTTTAATTTCTTTCACTAAGGGTTTGAGAGATTTCACTTAATTATGGTCTAAAATTTGATAAAATTATAAACGTAAGAACAGATCGCCATTTTGTCTTTCAAACCATTTTGCAATAAACAAAACTTTTCTCTTGGCTTCATTCAAGCACATCCGCCAACCAGGTCTCTCTTTTCAGACAAAAAATACTTCCCTATTTTCAAAGTATTCACCTAACTTTTGAAGCCCACCCCTTAATCCCCCATTTATTAACGTGGTCAGATCAACTTTTTCATCAAATATCTTTTTAATCAGTTCGCTCGCTTTATCATCATCTAAGATAAGTACTGGGTCAACAATTTGGCCTATTAAAGCTTTTTGATTCATAATGGTTCTTTAGATTGCATAGTTTCAAGTAATATTTTGAAAGCTATCTTTCAGAATGGCAAAACCGTTTTCCAATTGAGTATCTGTAATCACCAGCGGCATGAGGGTCCGGATAACATTATGGTAGGCGCCACAGCGAAGAACAATGAGTCCTTTCTCATAACAGCGCTTCACCAGTTCCTCAGCCTCATCTGTAGCTGGTTCCTTTTTCTGACGATCTTTCACAAGTTCAATAGCCATCATCGCTCCCAGGCCTCTCACGTCTCCGACAATCTCATGTTGTTGCTGAATAGATAGGAGACGATCCCGAACCTTCTTTCCTAGCCGCTCTGCCTTTTCCAGTATTTCTCCCTGAAGTAAATCCAATACTACTAGGCCTGCTTTACAAGAAATTGGGTTTCCTCCATAGGTCCCTCCGCTCACAGCCCCCGCAGACGTGTTGTCTATAATATCAGCCCTTCCGGTGACTCCAGCCAATGGGAGCCCCGCCCCTAGAGACTTACCAGTAAGAATAATATCTGGGGTTACATCAAAATGCTCTGAGGCAAATAGCTTCCCTGTTCGACCCATTCCGGCCTGAATCTCATCCATAATGAAAATGATTCCATGCTTCTCACAGATTGCCTTGATTTTCTTAAAATATCCGGGCGGTGGGACAATAAAGCCTCCTTCGCCCTGGATAGGTTCAGCAATAACTGCTGCAACTGAATCCGCTGCAACGTGTCCGACAAAAAAATCCTCCAGATAATCAGCGCACTGGATCTTGCAGGAAGGGTACTCAAGCCCAAAGGGGCAGCGGTAGCAATAGGCGTATGGCATCCGGTAGACTTCTGGACAGAAGGGACCCGAGCCCCATTTATAAGGTTTGATTTGACTGGTAAGTGTCATGGCCATATAGGTGCGCCCGTGAAAGGCATTTTCAAACGCAATGATAGCAGGCCGCTTTGTCGCATGGCGGGCAATCTTCACCGCATTCTCCACTGCCTCAGCCCCGCTGTTAACGAAGAAGGTCCTTTTCGGGAAATCCCCTGGGGTTATCTCATTCAACCTTTTAGCCAATTCAATATAAGATTCGTACATGACTAGTGGAAAACATGTATGAATAAACTCCTCTGCTTGCTCTTTTATGGCAGCCACTACTTGCTCAGCACAGTGGCCAACATTCTGGACCCCGATTCCCCCGGCAAAGTCAATGTATTGCTTTCCTTCAACGTCCTTAATTACAGCCCCTTTTGCACTCTGTATGGCAATTGGTATTGGGGCCATATTAGGGTATCCGAACGGGATATGCTTCTGCCGTAAGTCCATCAGCTCTTGATTCGTTCTGTTTGCCATGTTCAGCCTCCCTCCATCTCTTTTTCTGCTTGAGTCTTTTCTGAGTGTTCTTTATGCTAGATCTTAATTCTCTCACATTCAATAAGAGCAATTCCTATACCAAATAATGGAGTCTTTCTGGTTTAGCTACTCTTTATACCATACGATCAAATAGTTCGAACGTTCATGATTGCCACTTACTGAACAATTAGGCTTAATGTAGAAAATGTTATAGTTATTATTGATATGTTTTTTTACTCAAAAAATATTGCGTGGACAAGCGGAATAATGCCGTGCACATTGATGCATATATTCATTATGATGATAAAATGCATCACTTTATATTAATCCTCTGTTTTTTGGATTAGGGTGTATTTTATAATCTCCATTGGATATGTCCTTTTCTTCAAGTTTCATATGCCTGTAAAACCCGAACATGATAGCTTTCTCTTCAAACCTTCCCAGTGGGTAATCAGGCATTCAAATCTATAGGGATTCCTGGGGTACACCTTGCTCTGACCAGCCCCTCAAACGGTAGTAATCAGCAAGCATCCTGTTAAAATCCTCCCGCCTCAAAACCTTTTTTTCTTTCCCTAATGGTTCATCAAAAAAACGACTGGGCAGTGTATCATCCTTTTTTGTCACACCTTCACGTATATTAAACCTTCTGGTGAGATCTATTACATAAGATGCAGTTCTTTTAAGATAAGCTTTATCCATCTTCATACCGGTTGTTGCCTCAATTATCTCAGAAAGCTCATCCCACATATATAGATCACGATAAAATCTACAGACAATTAGCACATCATGAA
>Ga0164318_10004210_pt1 | contig 13777 bp, 13 predicted proteins | sample GuaBasSedimGuay9_FD_113734 | JGI IMG/M metagenome (GOLD analysis project Ga0164318, IMG submission 113734) | Subseafloor sediment microbial communities from Guaymas Basin, Gulf of California, Mexico - Guay9, Core 4571-4, 0-3 cm | ecosystem: Environmental > Aquatic > Marine > Hydrothermal vents...
CGCCTCTCTCGATGTTCCGGAGTAAGAGACCCCGCAAAACCAATTTCGTAGACTTTTTTCACATCGAATTTTCTATGCACCTGGGGATCGCAGGCCAGTGGTAGCCAGTAGACATTCTTGAAACCTGCCCGCTCGAATTCAGGAATATACTGCCTCTGGGCGAGAAAGATGAAGTTAAAGCCTTCCGCCCATTTCAGATGCTCTCTGAGATGAAGATGGGAATCAATAAGATAACAGGCGGTGGGAAAGGGCAACTGGCCAATCCCCTTAGGTAAGTAGCCGTAGACAGATTCTACCCACAGCAGCAGATCCGGCTGCCAGGCTGGAGACAGCTCTTCTACTACCTGTCTGATGTCGATATCAAACCCACAAGGTATGTCATGGGGCTTGACTTCTTCCCCCATATTCTCCAGATTCCACTTTTTTATTAACCCGGGCCATATGGAGGGGCCTACGGTGACCACATTGTGAGTCTTTCTGAGGCTGTCTTCCAGATACCGAGCAGTAGTTGCCGGATATGAGACATAAGCCAGCAGGATGTTTTTGCCTCCGTTGCCAGTGGTGGTCCCACGCACATAAGGACGCCCACCCCACCTGGATGCGGGAATCACCGCTGCCCCTTCCATCACTTCCCTCCACTTAGCAACAAAATCGTTTATGTTGAACCTCTCCTCCACCGTTTTCCTTGCGTTTTTGCCCAATCTAACCGCCTCTTCACGGTCCTCAAGCAGATATAGGATCTTTTCTCTCAGATATTTAAGATCGTCCGAGATGTAACCGTTGTGGCCGTCTACCACCGGAGAGGTGGAGTTGGCGGTAGACACCACCGGCATCCCTGTGGCCATTGCCTCCAACATCGCCAGATTATACCCGTCTTCCCATCCCTCGACGGTGGTATTCAGATAGACCCGATGTGAACGATAATGCTGTTTTAGGTCCTCCCAACTGTTGGAGATCTTGGCCCCCGGCAAAGTGGGATTAAGCCCCAACAGAGTGGACGGGATACCGAACAGGATCTGCTCCTGGGCAGAGAATCCCATCATTATGTCTCGTTCTTTTATGAAGTTTCCTACCCTCAACACCTTAGGTTCTGTTCCCTTATAGCTCCGGTATTCATCCAGCTCAACTCCCGGGGTGATCACCTGGCCAGGCAATCCCCAATCTGCCCTTTTGCTTTCAGAGACGAAGACCAGGTGAAGATGGGGGATATTGTCCAGCAGATTCCTCAAGTCATTCAGGTATTTGTCTCTGTTCACCTGGTTTCCACCCAGAGCAATCTCTGTGGAAAGCTTGTTGTGGAAGACCATAATCTTGGGAACGCTGGAGGTTTGAACCTGCATCAAATCCTTCACATTGTGACAGATAACCAGGTCGTAGCCGCCTCGGTTCAGCTTCTCCATAGCTGTTTGCTCATCCACTAAGGTTGCGTTAGAGGGCAGTGGACGCACCTGGTACAGCCAGTGCTTGACACCCCCTTTGAGCCGCTCAATTATGTGCCACTGATGTCCCGTCTTCGCCAAAAGACAGATGTAGGCCTCATGCCAGTTGAAGGTTAAGATTCTCATTTCACTGAAACCTGTTCTCATAATACCGCTTTCGACTGTGGCTTTTGGAGCCTCCATTGGTCATGGGTAACTGTTGAGCTCCCGTCTATCTCAGAAAGTCCATCAGCGTGGGCTGGATGATCTGTGCAGTGGCTGCCAGAGCTGCCCTGTAGACTGCTTGTTCCCTCTGCAGCTCACTCACTGCCTTCACAATATCGACATCCTCGGCCCTGGAAAGCATATCAGTGAGAACAAGACTATCATCCTGAGCTCTGTTTTCCGCCAGTTGAAGTCTTTTCACCTTAGCTCCTACCGAGGAAGTCAATTCCGCTACCGTATTCAAGTGCCGGTCCAGCTCCTCTATTGCCCTACCAACAGCCTGAGTATCATTTGCCTGCAGGCCATCTCTGAGCTGTATCACAGTGGCAAATATCCCGCTCTCAAACAGCTCAGTGCCGGTGACATTCACTTGTAGGCGTTCGGTTTTTCCTATCTGGTGAAGAATTTTCCCGCTGTTTTCTCCGGAGGCGCTTACAGCAGTTATCTGACCCGAGGCATCTCGAGTGGCAGTATAGGGAGCTGTCCTGGTGCGAGTGCCCGCGAAAATGTACTTCCCACCAAATGTCGTGTTGCTGTGGCCAAACAGGGTTTCTAAATCCTGATTCACCTGATGGGCCAGCGCCTGACGGTCATCGGCGCCGAGAGTGTCAGAAGCCCCCTGTACCGCCAATGCCCGCAGACCGGAGAGCAGAGAGCTTATCTGGTCCAGTACATTCTCTGTGACCCCCAACCACCCTTCCGCCCGCTGAATATTCCTCAGGTATTGCTTATTGGCCCTTAAATTCGAGTTGATTCGCAATACCTCTGCCGTCGCAGCAGGATCATCAGAGGGTTTGTTTATCCTCTTGGTTGTCGCTACCTGAGTCTGACAACTGTTTAACCGCTTCAGTATTTGCTCAAGACCTTCTAAAAGAGACGATCCCATTGTGCTGTTGGAAATGCGCATCAGGCTCCTCTGATCGTTGGCGAGTGATGATAAGCTTACCGGTCAGCTTACTGTCCGACAATCCTTCACTTCCAAGGGCTCAAATCCGTTCAGGAGAAAAGTTCTCGATGCTCAATCTCTTAGACGATGTTTGTGATCGCATCCATCATCTCGTTCACAGTGGCAACCATTCTGGCGGCTGCCTGGTATGCATGCTGACACTTCACTAACTCGATCATCTCTTCATCTAAGGAGACCCCCATTGCCGAATTCCTTTGATTCTCCATCTGTTGCGCCAGAAGCTGGTAGCTATTTTCTGTCTCGGAAGCTTCCTTTGCCTTAGCCCCCACTTCTGACACCAGAGAGTTGTAGTATTCTCCGAAGCTAAGCGTGTTTGACTCCATCTGAAGGCTCTCCCTAAGGGCAGCTATCTCAAGGGCAATGGAGTTGTCCCCCGGAGTGCCATCTGAGGAAGCGGCTATTTCCCTGACATCCCTGGCTACTGTGCCATCCAGGGTTATGTTTTCAGCATCCAGTTCAGTCGAATCAAAAAAGTCCACTCCAGTGTTACTGTTTAACCCATATCCCCTGGAATGGATTTGATTGATGGCCTCAACCAACTCCCTGGCTAAGCTGTCCAATCTCTCTCGATACTCCGGAATAAGCTCATCCCGGGCGACAAGCAGCCCTTTGAGACTTCCGGAGCTAAGCTCTACCTCCTGGTTGTTCTCTTGCCATATCGGTAGGGAAACAGCCATTCGGCCGATAGAACTCTCCCGCAGGCTAAGCCTTTCTACCTCGAAATCTTCCACCAGAACGTGGCCGGAGATGAAAACCGAAACCGAGCCGTTTTCCCTCTCAACGGTTTTGAGATTCACTAACTCAGAAAGCTCATCCAGTAGCAGATCCCGCTTGTCCCGCAGGTCGCAGGCATTGCTTCCATCGGATTCGGCTGTGACAATTGAACTATTGAGTTCAGCCACCTCATCGGCAATCTGATTAATTCTGTCCACTTGTTGCTCGACCTGGGCATTCTGAGCCTGTTGCACCTCTTTCAAACGGGCCGAGAGGTGATGGAAGGCATTGGTCAGCGAGATCGTGACCTCCCGTAATGCATAACGGGGTGCTAAGTCCTCAGGATTGTCAGCCAAATCCTGCCAGCAGTTCCAGAACTTGTCCAACAACGCTCCTAGTGCGTTCTCTGAAGGTTCGTTCAATAGCCGCTCCACTTGACTTAGCGCATTGGCTAAGGACTCCCAGTATTTGAACCGGTGGGTTTCGGCACGAAACTGAGAATCCAGGAAGCTGTCCCGCAACCGCTCAACCTTCGAAGCCTCAACCCCTGTACCCATGTTCCCCGCAGGCGTGGTGGTCTGCAACACTGACCGCTGCCTTGAAAAACCAGGGGTGTTCACATTGGCGGTGTTATGACCTATTATATTCATCGCCTTTTGATAGGCCAGAAGACCCCGCTTACCCACCTCGATTGCACTAGATAGACCCGACATGGTCGATATTTATTAGTTATTAGTTATTGGCTATTCGTTATTGGGTATTTGGTATTGGGTATTTAGTATTGCTCGCTAGTTAACAGCCATTCGTTGTTGCTTATTAGTCATCTTTCAGTGGCTCTCTCTTATGCATTCCTGTTCACCAGACTGCGTCCACTGGGAGCTCGTGCTTTTTTGCCGGTTTTGACATAAAGCTCTGGTGAGCCTTCGCCTCCGGTAAAGATGTTTAAGGTTTGGTCTATGCATCTCAGTGACTGTTTTATCAGTATCTGATTATTTCGGTTGGTGGTCTGAATCTTCCGCTGAAGCTGTAGAAGACTGTCGCCCACATCTTGCAACTTTGTGGCTTCTATTCCCTTGAGCCGACGAGCCAGTTTTCTCAATGTCAACTCGCCAGGCTTCATCCCTATCTGGTGCGAGATGGCCTTGGTCAACTTTACCCGCTCCTGTTCGAGGCTTCGGATATCGGAAACCAACACCTCTTGCTCGTGCAGATTCTCCTGGAGAGTTTCTACATTGTTCTCCACTATTGAATCCTGCTCACTCAAAAGGAGGTCAAGCATCTTTTCAAAAGATTCGACCTCCCGATTTATCATTTCGATTAACTGGGTAATTAGCTCGTTCAACTGGCCCTCCTGAAACAGGGGAGATTGCCCTTGCTTTTCCTTTAATTTCTGAACTTCTGTCAACTTGCTGGTTCAACTTTCGGTACAGCATTTCAGCGATGCCCAGTGGTTCTGCCTGGGATATCTTCTGAGACAGATGCTGGTCGAGCAGTGAAAAGAATACTCCCTGGCCGATTCCTCCACCGAGGTACTTATCCTTGGGCAACGTACTGCGCATTGCTTTCAACAACTGGTATATAAAAAGGGCTTCAAAATCCTCGCATGCCTTCTTAAGCTTCTCCCGCCTGGCAAAAGAATCAACAGCGTTTGGATTCATCCCCGGGTTGCCGGTTCTCCGCCTTATGGGGAAAAACTCTCTTCCCTCTGGAAGCAAACGAGTAAGCTGCATAGAATCTCCCAGTATTGAACCTTAGTTATTTGTCCATGGTTGGCTATTCAAAAACGGCAAAAAAGTCCACACTTCACAGCTTGTGCGCGGTGCGGCCACTTGCGGCTTTTGGAACTTAAGAACTTAACAAGGTGGGATCAAGCATCATAATCATATAATCACCAATTCGCCATGAAGGGCTCCTGCCTCTTTCAGGGCTTGGAAGATGGCGATGATGTCTCTGGGGGTTGCCCCTAATGCATTGAGGGCTTTAGCGATATCGCTCACACTGGCCGCTTCCTCCAACGCTATCACCCGGGCCTTCTCAGACTCAGCCGTTATTTGCATCTCAGGTACAACGACTGTTTGTCCTTTAGAGAATGGATGAGGTTGAGATATTACGGGCGTTGCTTTTATTTCAATATGTAGATTGCCACTGGCAATGGCCACAGGGGAAACAGTGACATTCTGACCTATGATGATTGTCCCGGTTCTCTCATTGATCACCACCCTGGCCGGGCTATCTGGGACGATTTGAATTGCCTCTATTTGTGAAACGAAGTCGATCAAGGCCGCGGTGTCTCGCCGGTCGGCCGGCACCTGAATAGAAGTAGTGCCTGCATCCAGGGGAGTTGCCAGCTTCTCTCCGAATTTTTGATTGATAGCTTTAGCTATCCTGTCCGCTGTAGTATAGTCGGAGTGAAGCAGGGAGAGAAATAGAGTGGTGGGGGCTGTATTGACCGCTGGCGGCTCCCTAACCACCACACCCCCTCCTGGCACTCGACCTACCAAGGTGTAGTTAGTGGAGGTCCTCTCTCCAAAGGCCCCGGCTTCTGCTGTGAAGCCTCCCACGGACAAAGACCCCTGGGCTTCAACATAGACTGTTCTCCCCTTATAGCTCAGCTCTGTCAGCAACAAGGTTCCCCCTTCTAAACTGGTAGCATCGCCAATAGAGGAGACAGTGACATCAACCCTGTTTCCCACTTTAGCAAAGGGTCCAAGTTTAGCTGTCACCATCACTGCGGCCACATTTCTCGTCCGCAGCCGGGTTGGACTGACAGAGATCCCCATCCGTTTTATCAAGTTGGCCACCGACTGAGTAGTAAATTGCGACCCCATCCTATCCCCTGTTCCATCCAGCCCCACTACCAACCCATAGCCGATCAACTGAATCTCCCCCGGGTTTTGCATCCGCGCTATGTCTTTGATCCTAACCGCTCCCAGGGGAGCAGCAAAGATCAGAGAGAGAAAAAATAGCAGACAGAAAGTAGAGAATAGCTTAGCTTGGCTCTCCCCTTTCGATTTTCTCAGGTCATTTTCGATTTTGCACTTTCTCTTTCTCATTTTTAGAACAACCAGTTGAAGATCCGGGCCAGCAGCCCTGGACGCTTAGCGGTGCTGACAATTCCCTTGCCAGTGTAACTGATGCGGGCATTGGCTATGTTGTAAGAATGGACAGTGTTATCAGATGAGATATCCTCAGGTCTCACTTCTCCGGTGAGGGTAATAATCTGCTTCTCTCGATTCACCTCGATAACTCTTTCCCCTTTAATAACCAAATTCCCGTTCTCTTTCACTTCGGTCACCGTCACACTTATCTGAGCAGTGATGGTGCCGCTGCGGGAAGTGGCCCCGGTGCCTTTATATTCTTTCTCTACGCCTGCGGTTACACTCCCTTTAGCCCCATAAAGTGGCAGAAAACTGAGCGCACCGATGCCCTTTGCTCCTGAGGCTGCCAGATTGCCCTTGATGGCATCGCCCTTTTTGGTGCTTGTCTCCGCCCGGTTCGAAGCAGAAGAAGATTCGAAGATCAAAACCGTAAGGACATCCCCTACCTTACTGGCCTTGATGTCAGAATAGAGGGAACCTTCCCCGTCTGCTCTGGCCGACCCTACCGCCCCGAACACAAGAACAGATATTGGCAACAGAAGTATCAGGATAGAACAGATAAAGCAGATCCTGTGTGGGTGTCTGTAAACAAGAGTGTACATCTGAAATATCCTCCCCTGGAGGTGATAAATCCAAAGAGTCAGCTTCGGTTAATCCCCAACAAGTTCCAATAATCAAAATTGAACCGTTCATAAGAAGTCGTATTTCCTCCCCTTAGGGGAGGGAATTTACCCTGTTGAATAGAGGATCTTATCTAACAGGGTAAAGAGGAGAGGGAAGAAAAGTACTTGAGATATCCACACTTCTACCCTCACCCCTGCCCTCTCTCTGAAACGGAGAGGGAATACTTGGGATTTCTTGCCAATCAATCAAGATTGAAATGTCCAGGAGTAGTCCCTTACTACAGAACATTCAACGCATTGAGTTTCGAATTTGTTGAGTGACTTAGAGTTGGAAATTTGTGAACTCTGACCATTCTGGTATCAGTTTAGCAATATATCACATACAGGGTCGGTTTTTCCCTTTAGAAAATGACTCTGACTGTTTCAGAATCGAGCACCCGAGCCAGCACTCTTTTCCCGGAGCGCAGGTTTCTCACCCGGATAAGCTCGCCAGGAGCGCCTTCTTGTAGGGCAGCTCCCTCCGTCCAGGCCACTACACTGGCAAATTGAACCAGTATCCTGACTTTACTCCCTCTGCTCACCACTGGCACCGGCTCCACTGTCTCGGGAGTGAGCACAGCCCCCAACGGAATAGAAAGCCTAGCCCTTTTCCCTTGCAGTTGTTCTATTCTGGTAAAATATCTTCCCTCTAAGCAAGTCACCTCTCTCGTCTCTAACTTCAAGACTTGTGGGGTCAGTAGCTCACCTCTTTTCACCCTCTGGCTGGCGACCACTACCGCATGGAATAGCCTCACATCAGCCGTCACCAGCAGTTGTCTCTTCAACCGTTGCCCCACCCATATCTGAACCTTAACCGGTACCAGCCCGCGCAACTGCCTGCTGCCAGCAGGCAAGACCACCAGTTTCACGCGGCCAGTGCCATCCAACTCCACCCCATTGTGTCTACGGCAACTGACCTGTAAACTGTCCTCCGGCCAAGAAGCAGAACGGAGAACATAGTCCCTTACCGCCTCATCTATCTGTTGAGAAGAGACAAGCGTGCGGGCAATACAAGCGCTCCCTGTGTTCAATGAGAAAAGAAATAAGAGATGTGAAAAAGCCACTACAGTTGTCTTCCGTAGGAAGAGTAATTTCCTCGCTGAAAGCACCACTCTGTCCCTCTTGGAGGCCATCCAAAGAACTCCTTGTGTCACTTTTTCGTTCTAAGCGAAGAATCCCTGGCATTTCAAGTCAGATTGTCCACTGCTTTCACCTGTCTAATGCAGTTTGGCAATTCTCCATTTACATAAGGTGAAATTGAGAGAAGAGAAGCCCTAATTTTTCCTTTAGGCTCGGTCAAAATGTTCGATAGCCTTACCTCTTCAATTGATTTGCCATAGCTGCCATTTCATCGGAGGTACGAATGACCTTAGTGCCGATTTCGTAGGCCCTCTGAGCAACGATCATCTTGACCATCTCCTCCACTACATCCACGTTGGACTGTTCGAGGTAGCCCTGATGGAGCCTACCGAACCCTTCTGTGCTGGGCAGTCCGAGTATGGGCTCGCCCGAAGCCTCTGTGGCTAACAGGAGATTCCCGCCAATAGCCTTCAGTCCTGCGGGGTTGACGAACCTGGCAAGCTCTATCTGGCCCAAGCTTACTGTTTTCTCTTCGCCATAGAGCTTAACAGAGACTGTCCCATCGGCTCCGATATGGATATCGGTGGCATCCTCGGGCAGGCTGAATCCTGGATAGAGGGAGAATCCTTCCGAAGTGACGATCTTCCCGGTAGAGGAGAGCTTGAAGGTGCCGTCTCGAGTATAGGCAGTAGTACCATCAGGCATAGTTATCTGGAAGAATCCATTGCCCTCTATGGCCAGATCAAGAGGGCTATTTGTGGGGTAGATCTCCCCCTGAGAGAATATCATATGAGTGGCTATGGGACGAGTCCCATCTCCGATTTGAAGTCCTGCCGGCATCTGTGCCCCTTGGACAGAGGAGACCCCAGGCTCCCTTAACATTTGATAGACTAAGTCTTGAAACTCTACTCTCCTTTTTTTAAATCCCGTGGTGTTGATGTTAGCCAGATCGTTAGCAATGGTATTTATGTTGAGCTGCTGAGCCAGCAACCCCGTCGCTGCCGCTTTCATCGACTGAATCATTGTATCCTCCTAGTTGGCGTGGGTGATTGGTGACCAGTGACCGCATTGCGTTGAAAAACCGGAACATTCCAGAAGAGCTAACTTCACCCGACAGAATGGAACTGCAGAAACCACAGACAGAAAACTGGCTCGATGCCTTTTTTCGAAACAATCCGGCTGCTCTGAGTCTGGGAACTGCTGCCGCAAGCGCGGCTTACCTTTTAGGCGTGGCAGCCTAAGGGCAGGACCCTTTGATCTTTCGACTCAACCTCACTGTTGCCCGTCCATTACCGGGTGTAGAATTTTCCTTTCTGGTTTGTGTTTCGGTTTTAGCCGAAGCCGGGCTCTCTCAGTCAGAAGACCCCTGAGACGGCCATTCTCCAACATCAGGTCTGCCCTGGAGGCCGCAGCGCAAAGAGCAGCAGCGAAGAATCCCACAATGCCCCCTGCAAAGAAACAGATAAGGTTCCCTATCATCTCTATCACCTGAGCTTATGGCCTTTATGCTTCTTTTCCTACCTCACCGTCCCTATCTCGTTTACGCTCTTACGTAAGGCATCATCTTGCGTCTGGATTACTCTCTGCGCCGCCTGATACTGCCGGTAAGAGATTAGCATATTCACCATCTCTTCCACGGGCTTAACATTAGAACCTTCAAGGAATCCTTGACGTACGGTCGCACTCTGGGCAGGATAGCCTCCATTTGACCTGTTTTGAGGAACAAATAACCCGCTGCCGCTTTTCACAAGCTGGTAAGGCTGGGGGAAATCCGTTATCAGTAACCTGCCGATGTATTCTCCCCGGACATATATCTGTCCGCTTTTGTTAACCACCGGATCGCCCTCTGGCAAAACAATGATGCCGTTTTCTCCCAAAACGGGATCGCCACCTACGGTTGCCAACACTCCATCTGGCCGTCGATAGAAACTGCCGTTCCTGGTATATTTCTCTCCGTCAGGGGTAGAAATTGTGAAGAATCCGTTCCCGTCAATAGCTAAATCCAGGCTGCGATCAGTCTTCAGCAGCGGCCCCGGACTGAAATCGGTGTAGATAGTCCCAATCTGCTGCCCCTGAGGCGGAATGCCAGCCTGGATAAGAGTTTCAAGGAACAGTCCGTCCCGTTTAAATCCAGGCGTATTTATATTTGCGAGGTTGTTAGCCACTATCTGCTGATAGGTCAGTTTGGGCAACATAGATGAAGCTACTGTATATAGATCTTTTATCATCTGTCTCTATCTCCTTGGATTAGGCAGCAAACAGACGCTGCCAGGAGGTGAGTAATTTCTCCAAGTGGTTGAGGTCGATAGGCTTCACAATGTAATCGTTCACTCCCATAGTGAGAGCTTGCTTGACTGTGTCCGAGTCTTTGATCGCTGTGATCATTATGGTTCCTGTCTGGGGGTCGCTCTGCTTTATCTGTTTCAGCACTTGCAATCCGTCTATATCTGGCATCCGAATGTCTAAAAGCACCAGATCAGGCTTCATCACAGCAAACTTGGAAATACCTTCCTCCCCACTGGTGGCTGTAACCACTGCATATCCCCTTTGTGAGAGGAACTCTTCCAATAGACTGCATATCTCTGGTTCATCATCTACAATCAGGACCTTCATCTGTACCCCCGCTCCACGGCCACCAAACTCGCAAGAGCAATTGAAGCTTTCAATCTGATAGTCCCCTTGATGGAGCTGTTGATCCTGGTACGGTTCGTTGGCGCAAATACTCTTTTTGAAAATGCCCAATAAGTGGACTAAATAACCGAATGCATGATTCTGAGCTTTAGACCCACGGAGGCTAAGCACGGGGAAGTGAAAGCTGTCTCATCAACCGAAAAATATGTTCTGCAATTTCCGTGCCACTGGCAATTCGTCTGGAAGTGCACCTTAGTTTGGCCAATTAAGGCTAATGAAAACCTAGTATTACTTTCTCCTAATCTCCTCACTTGGATTTCCGCTCCTTTCGAATTTTTCCCTGGATGGCAGAAATTTTTTCCTTCCCTTTCTCCTTTTTTGCCCAACTGATGAAAGACCCGGATGGGAGGAGAGAATAAAAAAGCTCCGCCTGAAATAGCGGAGCTATTTGTATTTCTCACCAGACTCACAACAAACATGGCAGAGGTGAGATCAGCTATGTGTCAAGTCCTTTCGGGGATGGCGCTCACAAGTCCTGACAGGTAAGCTTATAGTAAATATCGTTCCCTCACCTGGTCGGCTATCCAGCTTAATGTCTCCACCGTGCTCTCTTGCAATCTGACGGCATAGAGAAAGTCCTAAGCCGTGTCCGCCTTTTTTGGTGGTGAACCCCGGGGCAAAGACTTTCTTCTGAATCTGTTCCGGGATACCTGGACCATTGTCGCTTACCGTGATTCTTATCTCATCTTGCGTCCGGTCATATTCGGTTTTTGTCGTTATGCGTCCTTTTCTCATTGTCTCAGCAGCGTTGGTATAAAGATTGAGCAACATCCCTTGTATACGGTCTGGATTAACTTCGACGGCCGGCAAATCTGTAGCCAATTCTGAGACAAACTCTATCTCTCTAAATTTGGTCTGAGGATTTATGAACTCTACCAGGTTGGTTATGAGGTCGTTCAGGTCCAAGTGAGATTTCAAACCCTGTTGACTAAAAGCATAGATATTCATCAATCCATCGGTAAACCTCTTCATCTTCCCCAGGTATTCGGAGATAATCTCTAAGGTCTGTAGGGCACCGGGGACATCCTTGGCCTTGATTCTGGGTAACAGAAGTTGGGTTCGTCCCCACACGACTGTAAGGTAGTTGCTCAGTTCATGAGCCACCCCTGAGACCATCTGGCCTAAAGTCAACACCTCGGCTGAGCTGAATAACTGGGTCTGTATCCGCTCCGTCTTTTTATGCATCTGGTGCAATTCTATAGCCAGGCTAGCCTGAAGCGCAAAAAGCTCCAATAACTTCATATCCTTGCTATCTAAAGAACCATTAGAAGTGCCTATCAACATCGCCCCACAAAGCCTATTGTCAAACATCAGGGGATAAGATATAATGGAGCCAATCTTCAAGGTCTTGCAAATCTTATCTCTATCACCTGCGGTTCTAGCTCTCTCTGTAGCCAACCGCAGCAGTGGTACTGTCTCTATTAGTTGGCGTCCCTCCGGGCAGTCGGGCACTGTGTAGTTCTCGTCTTGTTCGCCGCCGGAGAAGACGAACAATACCCGCTCAACCCCAAAGCAGCAACGCACCGCTTTAACTAGTCTTTCGAGCAGATCCTTCAGGACACCATCCTGAAGCAATGCCTTGAATATATGCTCGATTTCCCTGAGAACCAACGCTTCTTCGGCCATTTTTCTCTCTGTCTCGGTCATCTCCAATCAGGTCAGCTACGACCTTAGCGATTTCTTTGATCGTAAAGGGCTTAGCCAGATATGCATCAGCTCCCAATGCAGCCATTTCATCTGGGGTGGCCGCTGTCCCATAACCGGTTATGATGACAACGGGCAAGCTCTTACTCTTTCGTTTAATAGATCTGAGCAAGCTTCTACCGTCAATCTCTGGCATCTTAAGGTCACTTATGACCAGGTCAAATTTTCCTCTATTCAGTGCTTCTAACGCTTCTTTGCCATTCAGTGTTGAGACAGCTTCATAGCCCAGAGAACCGAGAAGTTCCACTAACATCTCACACACATCTGTCTCATCATCAACAACCAGAATCCTCTTATTACTCATTTAAACCTTCTCCCTTTAGATTCTTCAATACTAAGCATCGACTCTCCCTTCACATATTCGGTCAAAATAGGCTCTGCCAGGTCAGCTAATTTGTGTGTAACATCCCGTATTCTTAGACATTGATTCTCAATTATCTTCAACGCCCTGACAAGTTTTTCATCCTTCTCACCATATTTAGTTATCAACAACTGGGCGTTACCAAGGATTACGGTTAACGGGTTATTTATCTGATGATTGACGGCGATAGCGGTCTGGGTGATAGCCGCCAGTCTCTCAGCCTTCACTAACCTATCTTGGGTTTCTATCAAAGATCTGTTTGTTTTCTTGAGCTCGTCGACCTTTTTCATAAGCTCGACACTTGTCTGCCTTAGCTGGTTGCTCAACCTCTTCTGGGTGAGTTTTAACTGACGATTTTTGATCACATTCCTTATCGTCCTATTCAGTTTTCTGAAATCTATCGGCTTGGAAATATAGTCATCTGCGCCTTTTCTCATGGCTTCCACTGCTATCTCTTCTGTGCCATAGGCAGTTATCATAACCACTGCCGTATCTGGATAGTCTTTCTTGATCTTCTCTAGGACCTCAATCCCACTCATACGCGGCATCTGGATGTCAAGCAGGATCAAAGCAGGCGAACATTGCTGCAACTCAGCCAGTCCATGTTCTCCGTCTGCAGCTTCAACGACCTCCAGTCCCTCCGCCTGCAGCCTGGTGCGCAACAAGAACCTGCTGCCGGGATCATCGTCCACAACCAGAATCTTCTGGGCGGGGGAATAGTCTGTCTTTAGCTGAGGTTGTCTTCCCAACACTTGATTCACATGCTGCAAGAGGAGACGACCAGAGGAGTCTGCCAATAGCGCATCGGTCTTGGACAGGTGCTCAGCTACTCCCATCTTTCGCATCTGCTCCACCTC
>Ga0164318_10004211_pt1 | contig 13777 bp, 13 predicted proteins | sample GuaBasSedimGuay9_FD_113734 | JGI IMG/M metagenome (GOLD analysis project Ga0164318, IMG submission 113734) | Subseafloor sediment microbial communities from Guaymas Basin, Gulf of California, Mexico - Guay9, Core 4571-4, 0-3 cm | ecosystem: Environmental > Aquatic > Marine > Hydrothermal vents...
CCAGTTTGGCCATGCCGATGCCACGATCAACCTTGTTTATCATCAATGGTTGGGTGCATTTCCGTATAACAAATCCTATTCAGACTCACGCATCAATACCAGTACTGTCATTGCCGCGATGGTCGGTGCCGACAAGATCATTACCAAAACACGTAATGAGGCCTTCGGGATTCCGACCAAAGAGGCCAATGCCTCAGCAGTGGCTAATGTCAAATACACCCTCAATATGCTTAAAGGGCTTCCAAATGTCAGTGATGCAGAAGAGGAAGAGAACCTGACAAACATGGTTGATGAGATCCTAGAAGCGGTCTTTAATGACAGTGCGGACACTTTGTGGCGAAAAGTCTTTAATTCCATTAAAAATGGTTACATCGATATCCCGTTCTCACCGCATATCATAAATGCCAATGAAGTAATTACGGTACGTGACAGTGAAAGCAACATCCGTATTTATAAAAAAGGGAACCTGCCTATCTCTGACAAAAGTTTTGAATTCGAACGCTCAAAGATCAAACTGGCAGAGGGAGAACGCGTTGTCGATAAGATCATTCAAGATATAGGGATCATGCTATGAGTATACAGACCAATAAACTGCTTATAGACATCGGCAGTACCTACTTCAAAATCAGTGAAAACAGAAAAATCAGACAGCACTTCCGAAATTTTGATAAAAATATCTTTGATGATCTAAGCAGCAAATGCGGCAATGTTGTCGAAAAATATGCCAAAGAAGATATTCATATCTGCAGCTCTGCCAACGGTGGTTTAAGTACTCTGATCATAGGTCTGACCAACTCATTCAGCCTGAAATATGCCGTTAATATCGCTTTTAACTCAGGGATCAATATCATTGATACGGTGCTTTATCCAAAAATTGGAAGCGACACTCCTACGACAGAAATAGTTGATGTCGTGATTATTGTCGGCGGTATCAACTCCAATACCGGTATATTTGATGAAAACCTCATCAGCTATCTCGACACAATAAATTATCAGAATATCGTCTATGTCGGCAGCAGTGCAGAACATACATTTTTACAGGATAATATCCCTGCTCTCACCATTCTGGACAACATTATCTCTGATAAACTTCAGATACATGAAAATGAACTAAAAACCTATCTCACCGACCTTTATCAATCAGACATCATGGGAAAAGAAGAGATTAAATCTTTTTATGAGATCACCTCCAATCAGATCTACTCTACCCCGTACATCGTTAACCGCTCTCTCTCTGCACTTGATGAGCATATGGATGTTGCTGATCCGTTTATATTGATCGATATCGGTGGGGCGACGACAGACATCCACTACAGCCGCGACCTTGTCAAAGACAATATCCTGACGGAGAGTTCTTATGACCGGCTGGTCTTTAAAAAACTGGGTGTTTATAAATCACGCGAAAGCCTGGTTTTCAGTGCTAAAAACAATGAGTTCGTCTTTGAACTGCTCAACTTTTTAAATGTGACCGAAAACATTCTTGAAGAAGAGAGCGAAAAAGCGACAAAAGTACTGATGCAGCTTGCTATTTTTCTGGTACTCTATAAGATGTCAAAGCATCACAGTCTCTATGTTGAATTGGAGTTGGAAAAACTTAACAGCATTGTGTTGACCGGCGGTATTACCAAGGTATTAAGTCCGCGTGAAGTAGAAGAGATCATCCTCTTTTTCTATCGAAAGCTTTTGCACTTTCACCATACACCGGCCATCATACTCGATCAAAACTACGAGATCTGGACGTATGGTCAAAATCTTAGTGACGCGAAGGAGTAAAGATGTCAGTAAACAGTATACGTAATTTATTGGAAATTGCAGGCCAGACGCATCCTGACAAAACCGCATTAAAGCATAACAGTACGCGATACTCCTATGCCCACCTGCTGACACGTGTTAATCAGATCGCACAGTACCTTGAGACATTAGGTCTGTCAAAGGGTAGTCGAATCGGGATCTACTCCAACAAAAGCAGTGAGCAGGTCATTGCCATTTTAGCGATTCTCTCTACCGAATATGTTCTGGTACCCATCACAAGACTACTCAAATCCGAACAGGTAAAGCATATTATCGATGATGCTGACATTACCTGTCTAATCACGGACAAAAGCAAGATCGAAGCCATCAACGCCATCAACTTTAACGGCAAGATCATCTCCTATGACACCACAGAAGGAAGCGACGTCTCTTTTGAAGAGATCACGAAGTTTTACAAAGGCGAGATCAACTGTGAGCTCAAAGGCCATGACAATGCAGTCATTACCTATAGCTTTAGCTCAAGCGGCAATCCAAAGGGAATTGTCATCGATCATCGTGCCCTGATAGACGGGGCGCGTATTGTCTCCAAATATCTCGATATCAAAAGTGATGATGTCATCTCCGGTCTCCTCTCTTTTAACCTTGATTACGGTCTCAACCAGATTTTCACAACACTTTATGCCAAAGCTACACTGGCCATTCACAAGTTTGTCCTCTCAAGTGATTTCTTTACACACCTCATCAACGATGAGATCACTGTCTTGCCATTAATGCCGATCCATATTACACTAATGTTTGATGACAACCCGCACCGCATACCAAGTGCTGAGCATCTTAAAAACCTGCGAACCATTACTTCATCCGGCGGTAATATCACTGCCCTGATGATCAAGAATATCACAACCCATTTCCCGGATGCCGCTTTTTACTCCATGCATGGTCTCACGGAAGCATTTCGTTCTGCCTACCTTGACCCTAAACAGATCCATATTCGTCCACACTCCATCGGTAAAGCGATTCCTGATGTGGAACTCTACATTATCAATGAAGAGGGCTTCTCGTGTAAACCACGTGAGATCGGTGAATTAATTCATCGCGGTGCCGGTATTTACAAAGGCTACTGGAATGCACCTGAAGAGACGAAAAAACGTTTCAAAAGCATCCATATTCTGGATAAGGTGATTAAACCCGAAGGTGCATTAAGTGATGAACTTGTGGTAGCCAGTGGAGATTACGTCTATAAAGATGAAGAGGACTATATCTATTTTGTCTCACGCAAAGATGATATGATCAAGACGCAGGGCTTCCGTGTCAGTCCGTTCGAGATTGAAAATGTTGTGTTCAGCAACATTCAGGAGATTACCGAATGTGCCGTCTTCTCAGTACCAAATGAAGAGATAGAAGAAGAGATCGTCATGATCTATGGCGCCAAACATGAACTCGCCCGAAACGAAATTATTTTCGAACTGAAAAAACATTTGCCAAACTATATGATCCCTGAACAGACCATCTACCGCAAAAGCATGCCGCTCAAATCGATGCATGATAAAGTGATCGATAAAGACGCACTACGACAAGAACTTCTCAAAACACTATAAGGGCAATATCATGATCAGATTAATACTATTGGCACTTACGGCAATGCTTTTTACAGGCTGTTCAACCATTAAAGTCGAGACAGATTTTGATCCGGAATACTCTTTTAGCCATGCTGAGACTTATGCTATTGTCTACAAGCAAAAAGAGTATGAAGACACACTAACGGCTGATCGTATCATGGATGGCATCCGGAAAGAACTTGTATCGAAAGGCTATACAGAGGTTCCACGCGCAGATGCTGATCTTTTCGTTGTCTTTCACATCGATGTACGCAACAAGACCAAAATTGTACAGGACTATCAATATATCGGTATTTCACCCTATCGTTATGGCTATGGTTACGGTTATGGAGGAATGATGGCAGTCCCGACAACACGTGCGTATAATTATGATGAAGGGAAACTACTGATGGATATCCTCAACAGCAAGGACAACAAAATCGTTTGGCGCGGTATTGCAACCGACAGTCTCAAAACGTATGACACTCCGAAAGAGCGAACAAAATATATCAACAAAGTCATGGCTTCTATCTTTAAAACACTTCCGGCGAAATCATCGTCTAAATAATGCAGAATGTACATCAATTCTGTAACATTTCTATGCTACAATCAGAGAATAAAATATAAGGTTACATTATGGCAACAACATTCACCCTTACTCTGATGCAAGATACAGAAACTGCTCTTGATCACATTAAGAGCGGTATTACAGAAGCCGGTGGGGATTTTGAGGGCAACACCAATCACGGTGCATTTAAAGGTAATACACCTTTAGGGACGATCAAAGGAAGCTATCTCGTTAAAAATGATAATAAGATCGATATCACGATCGTCAAAAAGCCGATGCTGCTCTCCAACGCTGCCATTAAATCAGCTATTGAAGACTATCTCTCCTAATGAAAAGCTTAACTGTTACCATGCTTTTCGGTAGTAGCGATTAAGATCATAAAGCCCTGCCTGCAGAGGATCTTGCTCATTAAAACGATTTTGAAACCAGTCAAAAGTTTTCCAAAAGTCTTTATCTGCCCGACTGATAAAATACTTTTTAAATTTATGCAGGTAGTATTCATTCTCTTTATAATTGACCATCAAATCAAAAAAGTCAGGAAGGTCTTGGTAGTGAACAACTCCAAAAACATTTGGGTAAGAGCCTATAGAGCCCTCAACAATATCAATTGTATCTTTTGAACTGTCAAGCGTGTCTTCTTCACTGAAGAGGGAGTTGACATTGCCATGCCAGCGGTTGACAACCAGTGTACGCACCAAGTCCTCACCTTCAGGCATAATCACACGCAGATGCATAATATTGGCTCCGGAGTCGACAACATGTTTGATAAATCCGGTTCCACATGCTGTCATAGAGCGTGCCCCATTTTGAAGGTCTTCAATACTTTCAAAGGCTTTCGGCATCGGCGGCGGCACCTCTCCTTCACGGTAATAGTTAACATCATCAAAGTTAATCTCTGTCGATTTCAAGATATGCTCATTGACAACCTGCTCTATAAACTCACTTTTAGGAAATGCTGTTTGATAGACGATTTTAGTAGCACGGTTAATCAAACGTTCTTCTCGCTCTTGCACATCATCATCACCGATGTACCATCTTTTAAACATATCCAAACGTACCTCTTCCGGCATAAAGGAAAGAAAATTCGCCTCTCCCTCGATACGTAAAAAGTCCATGTAGCGTCTGATATTTGTCTGATGTGACACATTACCGTAAACATTATAACCGGCGACTAAAGCATAATAGATGCGTTCAAACTGCGGATAATCAATCACCCACATGGTACGAGGAAGTTCACCGATAACACCACGATGCACCGAGGCACTGTCATAGTGGCGATAGACACTCAGCAGCGGAGAATCTTTGGCTATATTCCCTTTCCATATCCCTTCAATACCAAGCCCATCAGGATAAGTATCATCATAAAATGCTTCTTTGGCATGAAAATATGCTTTATATTTATTACGATATGCATCACTAAACGTTTTCCATATACTTTCTGATACTGTTTCGATCGGCATACTCAGATTCTCAGACTGCTCCAGTAAAAAACCGGGATATTTAACAGAAAGATCGGAATCCGGATCCTGGAACATAATCCAGAAATGGTCATGAATAACATTAAGTGCCATCTGACCACGACAGACAGGACCACGGATAAATGTCATAACGATGTAATTATTATGATCGAGTAGGAACTGATAGCGCGAACGTACCGGAATCTGAAAGAAAGCTACAAAAGGATTGGCACTCATCTTTGTTTCATAACCCATTCGGTGCGGGATTTCCATCCATTTTGGTCTAATAAAAAGTTCATGAATCCGGGCCAGCTCTTCATCATCAAAGGTCACAACCATATGGGTTTTATGCACAATGGTCGAATGAATACGCTCAAATCGATAATAAAACGTCTCTGTCCCCGGATCATCAAAGGGACGTAGTGTCGGAATAACTTCTATGGCCTGCGGCGATGGCGTTGTCGAACGGACTAAAGCATAAAATTCGGTTGGTGCTATTTTGAAGTTAATATGTGCCAAAAAATAGTGTTCATACAGATAGCGCGCTGTCATAGCATGTTTGGCATCCGGCATATTTAAAAAATCTTCCCATTTTTTTATCTCTACCGCTGCTTCCGGACTTGGCGTTGATAACTGCAACTGTTCTATTTCACTTGGCCCTTTGGCACCTTGCTGAAGCCACTGTGCCAATGTTTTATATTCACCCTCTTCCAAAACAGGAAAACCGTACGGCATGCCATGATTTGGTTTATCTTCTATATACTCACCCATCTCTTCCTGGTCTCTAGGACAGATCAGTTCATCATGCTCAGGATCATAGGAGCCGATGATCTCAGGGTGGTCTCTCTTGTCATGAAGCATATGAATCATGATGGAGTCATTATGACTTGCATTAGTGTCCAGACTCTCCGTCAGACTGAAAAAATCTCTTTCACGCCACTCCTTAGTATTTTGGGCATCGATAAACAGTCGAGTCGGATCAACCGCATTGATACGAACAGCATTGTAGACCAACTGCTTGCTTCCGCCGCGATCAACACCCTCAAATGAACTGAGCTTAGCCTGACACGGCGAGTTATAACAAGAGTGACAGGAGACACACCGTTTATCGAGGATAGGCTTGACATCAGTAAGGTAGTCAATCTTTTTCTGACTTGCCTCTACTCTAACTGGTTCAGGTGCAGGTCCACTACACCCCGCAAAAAAGATATACACTATTGCGATCAGTACAGCATAAGTCTGTTTCATATTATGATACTCCATTTCAATGAAGCAATTATATCAAAATCAGTTTAGGGGCTGGTTTGCAAAGAGATGACTATGTAGAAACTCATGTTTAGGATAGCTATAAAATATGCTCTAAGCTTATCTCTACAAAAATTAGAATATAATTTTTCATCTTCCTATAAAGTGATCCCATGCGAATGATCGTACTGCTTCTATTTTTCATCCATCTGCTCGACGCTGCCAAGATCCTGAATAATGACCTGCAGGTAAATCAAGATGATATAACATTGACCTTGACCTTTGATACACCCTATGATAATTCTGTACGCAAGAGCTATCAGGACGGCTATCTGATCATACGTCTGCAAGATCTAAGTATGGATGGATCATTCATCAAAGACAGTCTCTCACCTCTCGTCAAAAATCTTACAGTTCAATCTCAAAATGGTGAAACATTGATCATCGCCGAAACATCACGAGAAACACTTCTCAATGTATCTAAAAGCAAAGACGGATTTGTCATGCGTTTCATCATGACAAAATCCTCTTCCGCCCTGCCGCCAATAGAAACTGCCAAAACAAACACTTACTTCGACTGGATGGATTATTCCATCATGTTTTTATTGGCACTGGCCGGAGCAGTTGGCATCTATCGTCTTGCAAGAAAAAAAACATTACAGCATCCAATCTTTATTGAAGAAATTAAAACCTTTCATCAAGAAGAGCCTTCACAGGTCACGCTTGATGTCCGTTTTGAAAAAAAGATCGATGCTGATAATCGTGCTTTGCTACTGCAATATAATGGTGCTGAATATCCTATTATTTTAGGCGAGAAGAACCTTTTTCTCAGCAGTGAGGTCCCGATAAAGAGTCAAAAAGATTTTGATAACCTTATTGAAGAGCATTTTAATATACTTAAAGAAAAAGAAGAAAATGCCAAATTGAGGCAGTCGTCAATCAACACGCACGAACCGCTTGAAAGTTATAAAGAAAAAGCCTCCGGCAGCCAAAATCTTTTTGACGAGGAATAATTACACTAGACGATGCGTACTGAAAAAACTGTCTATCACCTCTCTAAATACTTCTGGTTCGCTAATATGGTTGACCTGTTCGCGCAGAACTGAAGCCCCGGCATACCCTTTAGAATAGGTATGGATATGTTTACGGAACATTGGAACACCTCTGTGGTCATAAAAGTCCAGCATCTTGTCAAAATGTTCCATGATGATCTCATGTTTTATCATTGGATCAATATCAGAACTCCCCGTTTTTAACTGATGAAAGATCCATGGAGCACCGACAGCTCCGCGACCGATCATCACACCATCAGCTCCAGTATGTTCAAGTACCCATTGTGCTTTTTCAAAACTGTCAATATCGCCATTGGCAATCACCGGGATAGAGACGGCCTGCTTCATTTCAGCAATGGCATCATAATCTACTTCTGCTTTAAATTTTCCAGCACGGGTCCGTCCATGTACTGCTAGAAAATCCGCACCGTTCTGCTCAGCTGCCTTCGCGATTGCCAAATGATTTTTCTCATCAAATCCGAGACGAACTTTTACACTTGTTATCGGCTTATTTGATGTCGTTTTAATCGTTTCAATAATCTTTCCGAAAAGCTTTAAGTCCTTCAGAAGAGAGCTTCCTGCACCATTTGATACAACTTTTGGTACGGGACAACCGCTATTGAGATCAATAATATCAATCCCCTCTTGCGTATTTAAATACTCAACGGCACGACGCACGATATCCACATCTGAGCCCGCAATCTGAACCGAATACGGATCTTCATTAGGACTTTTTTCCAACATTTTGTATGTACGTACCGAACCGTGGGCCAGTGCATTGGAACTAATCATTTCACTTACTGTAAGATCCGCTCCAAATTTTTTAACAACACTGCGGAACGGTAGGTCTGTAAAACCTGCCAACGGAGCAAGCACATATAAAGGTTTATCAAAAGAGAGTTTATCAATCATTTTACATCTTAATTTTTTTGGTATTTTACCAAATTATGATTTGTAAGAAATTGAGGTTAGTGAATTAAAAAAATGACAAAGGAGCTTTAAGCCCTTTGATCAATATAAATTATGAAAGGATAAGTTGAATATCGTAATTTTTATGGCAAGATTTCAGGTCACTATATGCTTTAAAACGTATAAACTCGCTCGGTTGAGAATTATCCAGAATCTCTTTTGCCGCATCAAGCATTTCAAGATCAAAGAGCGTATAAAGGTAACCATTCATAGCATCTTCATTAGATTCTGACAACTTTTCAAACAGCTTGATACGCTGTTCCGGAGTCATATTTACACTCAATGTTTTAGACAGATGAATAAAATCATTCCCATCCAGATCAACTTCGTTCATATAGGCAATAATATTTTCATTGGTGATCGATAGGTTATTTTTTTCAGCATTGATGCGTCTAAGAATGACATCCAGAGCTTCTTTTGTCATGAAAGATTTATATTTATCTATCGCATAAACTGGAACCGTACTAACATAATTTGAATAAGCTTCTATGCATAACTCTTCACCGTACTGCTTAGGCTTATCCAAAATATTCTCATCACTCAAAACACCGGCATCGTATCTGTTCAAGTTGTTTAGTTCAACAAATACATTATTATCTGAGAGATGGTACTTTTTAAGATCGACGACCTCTCCGTCTTTAAGCTGGCTAATTTCTTTAATCACCCGATCAATATTCTCTATGCCAATATGGCTCAGTTTTCCATCAACTGACAATGTACTGTTATTAATAAGGTTTCCCAATAGACGATATCGCTCTGTTTTAAAGTTATGTTTACGTGGTTGAACATCCAGCAATGCATCGGAAATCGCTTCTGTCATCTGTTCATAGTCTTTGCTGTACTTATGTAGTCTCAGACTGTCAATCATTGAATAAAACATCATATGGCTCAGCGTTGCCAAATAGAATAGAACAAGTGCGATAACCACCCATGCTGCAATTGGCAATGATGGCAAGTGAACGCCCATAACATCTATGGCAATATATTGTTGAGATACAAAACCAAAGACAAACCATCCAATGGCACCTATAAATATAATGGAAGCAACAGTGTAGCGTTGAATATACATAACTTATCCCTTACGTGTTATTTTTTTCGGCAATTTCCCGACAATCAATACAGTACTTTGCATGTGGTTTTACATTGAGACGTTGAACACCAATCTCTTCTTCACACATTTCACAAATACTATACTGACCATTTTTTATTTTCGCCAAAGCAAACTCAATCTCAAGCAATTCAATCTCTTGTTGTGTTCCAATAGCATTATCTACCATATTTTCATTACTGACAGAAGCATAATCACCTTCGTCATTCAACTCCAATGAACGAAGTTGATCAATCTCTTCTTCCATACCGGAAATATTTTTTTCGATCTGCTTTTTACGGACCAACAAAATCTCTTTAAAGAACTCTAACTCGTTGTCTCTCACCGAGTCTCCTTATTTATGGTAGGGATGATGACTCAAGATACTAAAACCGCGATAAATCTGCTCAAATAAAACTGCTTTGGCAATTTTATGGCTCATAGTCAAAGGCCCGAGACTTATAATCTGATCACACTGTTTTAAAAAAGTATCTTCAAAGCCGTAAGCACCGCCAATGAAAAATTTCACTGATATCTTATCACTTAAAAGCTTACTGAACTTAAAACTATCGATTAATTTGCCATCAGGATGCAAAGCAATGGTATAACTGTTACTAATGTATGGTGTCAAAATCTTGGTATAAGCCGCTTGAGCGCTCTCTGCATCAATAGTGTGTGCTTTTGCAACATCTTTTGGAAAAAGTTCAATATCTTCAATCTTTGCAAAACGCGAGCTCATTTTTAAGAGCTCTTTATAAAGAGGATCATAAATAGAACGCTCTTTTTTTGCGATCGAGATTATAGCGACTTTCATAAAGAACACCTCTGTACGGGAATCAATCCGCTGCCTATAACATGGTAAGTAACATGTTGAAATTTATCACTGAGTTTAACCCCACCGATGGCAGCGACTTTATGGGTTGAAAATGCAGCCACACTGTCAAGTTTCTCCCCTAAAACTTTGGCATCCATTTTAGTACCGCTGCTGCGGTAAGCGCCCAAACCGATATAATCAAGATCGAGTGCATTCGCGGCAACAACCTCTTCTTTATTATGGGTTGAGAGTCCGATCCATTTATCATCGCCTATCATCTGTCGAATTTTACTCACTGCCTTTTTTGGATCATCATCAATAGCATACAAATCTTCCTGCCCCACATGGATACCATCGCATAGCACATAAAGTTCCAAAGCATCGTTAACAATGAGCTTTTTGTCCCATAACATTCTTAATCTCTGCAATTGTTTTTTTATCGTTTTCAAATCGGCCATTTTGTTACGATACTGTATGATTTCGGCATGCTGATCACGACAGAATGTTATATAGGATTCAAGAGAAAGACCCTGCTGATCAAGCATTGCCTGATCACATAGGGCATAGAGTGCGATAGGTGAGGAAAAGCTCACGAAAGTGTAAAAGCTATTTTTCTAAAAAGAGTTTCAACAGGTCGCTAAGTGTCTGTTTCAACTCATTCCGATTTACGACCATATCGACCGAACCTTTTTCCAGCAAAAATTCTGCACGCTGAAAACCTTCCGGAAGATCAGAACCGATCGTCTGCTTAATAACACGTTGTCCGGCAAAACCAATCAACGCACCCGGTTCAGCAATGATAATATCGCCTAAGCTTGCAAATGAAGCACTGACCCCGCCCATTGTCGGGTCAGTCAGCAGTGAAATGTACGGAAGTTTCTGATCTGCAAGACGGGCAAGTGCCGCAGAAGTCTTGCTCATCTGCATCAAAGAAAAAGTACTTTCTTGCATTCTGGCACCGCCGCTTGCACTGACAATTATGAATCCCTGACGTTTTTCAATAGCACGATTAATAGCACGTACAATTTTCTCACCTTCTACAGATCCTAATGAACCGCCCATAAACCTGAAATCAAATACAACAAGTTGCACTGCCGAACCATCAATCGTACACTCTCCGCTTACCACAGAAGATTGACGGCCTGTTTTTTTCTCACCCTCTTCAACTCTTTTGACATAACTCTTTTTATCAACAAACTTCAAAGGATCTATCGGTTTCAGGTTTGAATCATACTCTTGAAAAGTGCCTTTATCAGCTATAACTTTGATGCGCTGTTCAACATTGATTCGTAGGTGAAAACCACATTTTGGACAGACATAGTTCTGATTTTCAATCTCTTTATAATACATAAGAGATTGACACGAAGAACATTTTATCCAGTGTGCCGGGGCTTCGCTTTTATGGGCCTGTTTTTTATTGGTATCACTGCTGAAAAGATTAAAGAGGTTCACATAAACTCCTTGGGAATTGGAAAAAGTTTTGCATAGAAAAACTGGCTTTTCATCTATGACTGAATTGTACCTAAAAAAACTACATATGGAAATTTTTTATGACACAAACGCCGAGGAGGCATGATATCGCCTCCTTACAGTTTAGGAGAGGCAGATAGACTTGACAATCTCTCTCGCTGCTTCTCTACCGTCGTAAGCTGCTGTTACAACGAGATCTGCCCCACGGTAGCAATCACCGCCGGCATAAATGCCTTTGGTTGTCGTCTCATAGTTTTTGTCAATCACTATGCCGCCCCAGTTATTGGTCTCAATACCATTTTCGGCAAGAAATGATGGCGTAGACGGATTAAAACCAAGTGCAGTAATCACAACATCAGCCTTGACCGGGAACTCGCTCCCTTTGACCTCTTCAATACGCTGACGACCACTGTCGTCTTTGGTACCAAGTATTGTTTTGATCATCTCAACACTGATAGCTCTGCCGTCTTCATTAAGTGTAATCTCTTTAGGTGATGAATAGAAGGTAAAGTCAACACCCTCTTCCATGGCATTTTTATACTCTTTTTTTGAACCAGGCATATTGTGTGCATCACGACGGTAAAGGCATGTAACACTTTTAGCACCTTCTCGTTTGGCCGTACGAACACAGTCCATCGCAGTATCACCGCCACCGATAACAACGACGTCCTGATCTTTAAAATCAAATTGCTTATCATAAGAAAGTTTGAAATTTTTACGCTGAATTGCTGTCAGGTATTGCATTGCATGGTATACATTATCGGCCTGAGCACCGTTAATACGCGCTGATTTAGGCTTTGTGGCACCAATACCGATAAAAATAGCGTCATGATTTGAAGCGATCTCTTCAAATGTAATATCTTTGCCGACTTTACAATTCAGGACAAGTTTCATTCCCGCTTCCACCAGCAAGTTAACACGTCGCTCAACAATTTTCTTGTCAAGTTTAAAATTCGGAATACCGTAGGTCAACAGTCCACCGGCACGGTCACTGCTCTCATACATCGTCACGCCGACACCCGAACGCAGCAGGTATGTTGCCGTTGAAAGCCCCGCAGGACCCGAACCGATTATTACCACTTTTTTTCCGGTTGTCAATTTTGGAAACTCAGGTTTAAGACCCTGTTTAAATCCCTCTTCAGTCACATAAGTTTCAACGGAGCCGATCGTAATAGCACCATGTCCGTCATTCAGGGTACAATCACCTTCACATAGACGATCATGAGGACAAACACGTCCCATGACTTCCGGGAAAGGCGACGGTTCATTAGAGAGTTTAAATGCAAACTCAAGATCTTTTTCCGCCACCGCTTTAAGCCATTGCGGAATATAGTTGTGCAAAGGACATTTATTTAGACAATACGGGTCACCGCACTGAATACAACGGTCACTCTGCGAAGCGGCATCATGATTACCGAAAAGCTCATAGATCTCACCAAAATCTTTGGTGCGCTCAACGACCAGACGTTTAGAAGGGTCGATGCGTCCTGTTGTTAGAAATTCTCTCATCTTAAACTCCTTTTTCCTGGTCAATTGGTAATTTTTTCAGGTTCTTTGGACGAACCAGCCAAAAGTTTCTGATCTCAACACGGAAGTTTTCAATCAGTTCAATCGCTTTTTCACTTCCGGTTTCCGTCACATAATCTTTTAAAAGACGCTTGAGATAATGACGTGCTTCATCCCCCTCATCGGTATCAATACGAACCGCTTCAACAAGTTCATGATTTACATTTTCAACAAAAGAGTGGTCAGCATCATAAACGAA
>Ga0164318_10004212_pt1 | contig 13771 bp, 11 predicted proteins | sample GuaBasSedimGuay9_FD_113734 | JGI IMG/M metagenome (GOLD analysis project Ga0164318, IMG submission 113734) | Subseafloor sediment microbial communities from Guaymas Basin, Gulf of California, Mexico - Guay9, Core 4571-4, 0-3 cm | ecosystem: Environmental > Aquatic > Marine > Hydrothermal vents...
AAAAATCTAATTTTCACAAACCATTTGTTAATTTATTGGACTTAAAATATTAAAAATCAGCATAAAATAAGCCTGCTGCAACAGTCTTAATATTCTGATAATTTCCAATTATCAGGATTTTAAAATATCAAATTCAACCGACAAACAATTTTTATAATTTAGCAGAAATTAATAGTTATGGATTTCTTTTCAAATTTCGGGAAATATTTAATGCTATTGTGGGTCTCTTTGGGTCGTCCACAGAGCGGTAAATATTTTAGAAAACAACTTGTCGAAGAATTATCAATGATAGGCTTAAATTCATTGGGCATTGTGCTTATCATCTCCACTTTTATGGGAGCTGTACTGGTAATACAAGCGGGATATAATTTGGAAAACCCATTAATTCCACGATTCACCATTGGCAATGGCGTTAGAGAATCTCTTATTCTTGAGTTTTCTCCCACTATTGTAAGTTTGATTTTAGCAGGGAAAATTGGTTCAAGTATTTCCTCTCAAATTGGTTCCATGCGCGTAACAGAACAGATTGATGCTCTTGAAATTATGGGTATTAACTCCGCTTCACAATTATTTTACCCAAATTAATTGCCTCTCTTATCTCCTTTCCAATTCTTATTCTTATCAGCATGATGACAGGCATGCTGGGAGGTTATGCTGCAGCTGTAATATGGGATATTGTTAGCTCTACTGATTTTGTTTTAGGATTACATCTCTATTTTTATCCCTTTGAGATTGGTTATGCTCTTTTCAAAACTGTTATCTTTGCTTTCCTTATTGTAACCATATCATCCTATTGGGGATATAATGTTAGAGGAGGTGCTCTGGCTGTTGGAAAATCGAGTACTCGGGCAGTTGTTTATAGCTCCATAGCCATTTTATTGGCCAATGTACTCATCACCAAAATGATTTTGATATGATAGAGGCAAGGTCAATATTCAAGTCGTTTGAAAATATGGATGTTTTAAAGGATATAAACATTCTGTTTGAACGGGGTAAAATCAATCAAATTATTGGACAAAGTGGTTCTGGTAAAACAGTATTAATCAAATGTTTGGTAGGTCTTTTTGAAGTTTCCAAAGGGTCTGTAATTTACGACAATAGAGACTTTACCAAAATGGATCATAAGCATAGAAAACTGTTAAGGCAGGAAATAGGAATGATTTTTCAGGGTGGAGCTCTATTCGATTCCATGAGCGTTATGGATAATGTACTTTTTCCTTTGCAAATGTTTTCCAAGGACTCCAAAAAAGATATCATTAAAAGAGCTGAATTTTGTCTCGACCGAGTGGGTTTAGCTGATGCAGGCAAGATGCTCCCCGATGAAATTTCGGGAGGGATGCAAAAAAGAGTCTCCATAGCCCGAGCCATTGCGTTGAATCCCAAATACCTGTTTTGTGATGAACCTAACTCAGGACTTGACCCCAAAACAGGAGTGAAAATTGATGACCTTATTGAAGAGATAACAACGGAATATCAAATTACTACGGTTGTAAATACCCATGATATGAATTCAGTAATTCAACATGGCGATAACATTAGTTTTATTTCGGAAGGAAAAGTGGAATGGCAAGGAAATAAAAAAGACTTCCTGACATCAGATAATGAAATCCTCAATAGTTTTATTTATTCCACAGAACTACTAAAAAGAATTAAACCCAAAGCATGAACTTCATCGACATCATAATTATTATCCCCTTGCTTTGGTTTACCTATAAAGGTTTTACCAAAGGATTAATTATCGAATTAGCCACCCTTATTGCCTTGCTTCTTGGGATATATATTGCAGCACATTTCTCTAATTATACTGCTGATTTTCTGATGGATAAACTCGATTTTCATAGCGAATATATGAGCATAATCTCTTTTGCCATCACTTTTGTTCTTGTGGTAGTTTTGGTAATGCTTTTTGGCAAAAGCCTAGAGAAAGTCATCAATATTTTATTGCTAAGTTTTGTGAACAAAATGGCAGGAGCTGCTTTTGGACTTATCAAAGTGGCTTTTGTAATTAGTGTGCTAATTATGATAATGGGAAATATGAGTCTTGAAGAAAAAATCATTACTAAAGAATTGAAAGAAGGCTCCTTACTATACGAACCCATCAAGAAAATTGCTCCTGTGGTTTTTCCAGTGATAGAAGAAAATAAAGGCAAAATTCTTAAAAAATTAGAAGCCGAATAGCCCTGTTTTTAATTGAACATTGCAACGGTTTTGTCACACTATAAAATTTCTCCAACATTAAATCTTTACTACCTTATAGCGATAAGCAACTCCCTGAACAGCAAAGCCAATAAAATAAATTCCGCTCTTTAAATCGCTGATATCCACAGATATTTGCGGTTGAGATTTGGCTTCAATAGATCTTATTCTTCGCCCATCAATACTAAAAAGCAGTATTTCAGAGGGTAGCAGGGATTGGCTAAAACGAATATGAATAATGGAGTTAGAAGGATTGGGATAAACTTCCATCTGAGGAAGTTGCAACTTTATCATCCCGTTTGGTAAAATGGTAACAAACAGAGAAGTGGTATCCAAAACATTGCATTTGATGGCTTTTAAAATTACCTTATAAGTTCCGGGAGCTTTATAAATATGCACAGGATTGGAGGTAACTGCCGTATCTCCATCTCCAAAATCCCAAACAAAATTAGCAGCATAAAGACTTGTGTTATGGAATAAAATAGTATCGGTTTGAGAGGAATAGCTGAAGCCTGCTACGGGGCTGAATTTTCCCATATTCCATTTTGCAAGACTATCGAAGGCAATAATTTTAGCAGCAGCTCTTATATCCATAGCCACAGTGGAACTCAATCCTTGGTCGTCTTTAATATTCGTAGGGTCTTTTTGGAAAATCAAGCTATAAAATGTAGTTGCAGCAGCATAAGTTCCTGCCATAGAAGGATGGCTTTGGTCTGAACTATAAAGGTCGATATTAGGGTGATGGTTGCGGATATAATGCCATACTGCACCCACAGGAGAAACCAAGGCTTGGTTAGAATCGGCATACATTCTATATCTGAGATTCAATAAGCTATCCATGCCTGCATACGTACATACGGGAGGCCATGTAGCACAATTGCTTTGGTCGCCATTTTTGCGTCCCCAAGTCATAAAAAACAAAGGCTGACCACAAGGATTATGCTGATAGAAATTATTGCATAAACTCACGCTATAGGGATAGGACTGACTCAGTACCTGTGAGATAGGAAAAGAAGGGAGCTGACTTTGCTCTTGTAAAACCATCAAATCCCACCCTCCTTGCTGAATAAGACTAAGCGACGTTGGATTAGTGCTATGCCCTTGTAGTGTATAACCACCCGGAGTATTAGAATTATAAAATAAACTATCACCAGTACTTTTTGCTAGATTGGAGAGCACCAAAGGAAGGTCATTTACATAGGTATATGAATTACCTAAAAAAATAACTTTTTTAATAGTTTGCGCCTTGATTTGTAGGCTGATAAATATTATTATTATGAGGCTGATGTATAACTTTTTCATGGGAATTGTTTTAGGCAATATCTCTTTAAATTCTTACAATATCTAACAGAATATATTCTTTCACGTCGAAAAACATATCCTGTCAAACCCTTCTAAATAATTGTTATTTGTCTAAGGGATTCAGGGTCAAAAATAATATTTATCTTTTCATCTTTCCTTTAATATTTGTTAGCTTTGCAAACTATATTCGATTCAACAGCTTTCAATTTTCTAAATATCAATAAATCTAATAGTTATGAGGAAACTTATCTTTTTAATTTCAATTATTGTTATGGTTTTTATCTCCTCTTGTACTGAAAAAGAGAATAACGATGATAAAAACACTGCCAATCAACCCTATGTAGTTATGCTTTCGATGGACGGTTTTCGGTGGAATTATACTGATCGGGTATCTACACCAAACTTCGATAAAATTGCAGCAATGGGAGTCAGATCTACAATACAAGCTTCCTTTCCCACCAAAACATTTCCCAATCATTATAGCATTGCCACCGGACTTTATCCCGACCACCATGGTATAGTAAATAATACCTTTTGGGATCCGGGGAGAAGTGTGCTTTATAAAATATCTGACCGTGATAAAGTGCAAGACGGCTATTTTTATGGTGGCGAACCCATTTGGAATACAGCCGAGAAACAAGGCATGAAGTCGGCCTCCTATTTTTGGGTAGGAAGCGAGGCCGATATTCAGGGGATGCATCCCTCCATTTGGAAAGTGTATGACCATAGCTTTCCTTGGAATCAAAGAGTAGATTCTGTAATAACATGGCTACAACTTCCTGAAAATAAACGCCCTCATATGATAACATGGTATGTGCCCGAACCCGATGGCACAGGGCATCATTATGGGCCGGAGAGTCAGGAAATTGATAATATGGTGATGAAACTCGACACACTCCTTGGATATTTTATGGATGAATTGGCAAAAATTCCTGTGGGAAAAGAGGTAAATGTAATTATTACCGGCGACCACGGAATGGAAGAAATTACGAAAGAAAGAGTGATTGTGCTGAAAGATTTGATTAAAAAATCTTGGTATAGCTATGCCAATGGAAGTAATCCTGTATATAATATCTGGGCTAATCCCGATTGCACTGATTCAATCCTTACTGCCTTATCACAAGTTCCTCACCTTTCAGCTTATGATAAAAACACGATTCCGGCACGGCTTCATTATATGACCAATCCGCGTTGTGGCGATGTGGTGGCAGTGGCAGATTCAAGTTATGCCTTGGTGTACGAGCATATACCCAATATTACTACCGCTGGAACCCATGGATACGATAATGCCAACACTAATATGGATGCTATTTTCTTTGCTTATGGCCCAGCCTTTAAACAGGGGTATAATGCGCCGAAATTCCAAAATATTGATATTTATAATCTCTTAACTAAAATACTCAAACTCACTCCGGCTGTTAATGATGGCGACGAAGACGGGTTTTTATTATTGAAATAGTACCATAATACCGCAAGGGGTTTTCATTACGAAAACCCTTGCAGAATTAAGGTAGTAGTAAAAAGTAATTTTTCTCTTGTGTATTGTTTTCAGTCAACATTAAAAAATTTATTTCCATCTTTGCATTATGAAACAAAAGATAATAGCAGTTGTTTTATTCTTTTTTTTCCTGAGCCAAGCCGAAAAGGTTTATTCAGGTGATTTTGAGGATTATAGTTGGTGGAATGCCGTTCATCATTACGATGGGTTTTCGCCATGGTATTATTATTTTAACACTTCCTCTGCCTATTTTGGACCCAATGCCTTGCCGGTGCCCAATTTAAATGAAGCCTTGATTACTCAAAAATACACTTTTGAACTCCGCCCGGAGGCACAGCTTTCCAAAGGTGATAAAACCTACAATTTGTTTACATCGTTGAAAATTCCTCTGGGTAATAAAGCTGATTTTGAAGTTTTTTTAGTTCCTATAGAATATTTTTCAATGGATTCTGCCACTCGGTTCAACCGTTATGTGCGCCATCTTGATGCCTCAGGATTTGCCGGAGGAGATTTTTGGTTTGGAACCAATTTCCAAATTCTTAAAAATCATCCTACTCTTCCCGATATAGTAGCCTCTTTTTATTTCAAAACAGCTTCAGGCACAGGTATGGAGTATATCCGTTATACCGATGCCCCCGGATATTATATGAACCTCTCCTTTGGCAAAGATGTTTTCCAAAACAAAGAAAAGAAAACCACCCTAAGATTATTTGGCCATGGAGGTTTTTATGCCTACCAAACATGGGATCCTATACATAATCAGGACGATTGTTTGGCCTATGGATTTGGAGCAAAATACAGCAGCCAAACCCTTTGGGTTAGGGCAGTTGTGGCTGGTTATTTGGGTTACCTTAACAATGGGGACAGGCCGGCTGTGATTAGATTGCAAATGGGAACCCAAAGAGAAAAACTCAATTTTGCTTTGAAATATCAGGGTGGCATTCACGATTTTAAATACCATACCATTGGGATTTCAACAATTTATTCCATCTAATGCCATTTTAACTTAAGGAGTAAAAAGTTTTTTACCATCTTTGTATTTCATTATTTTTGTAAGGAAATTTCTCTATCGGTGATTCTGCTACAGAAACCCTACAATAATAGCACATGCCTTAAATCTGACAATATGCACTCTTTAGAATATCTACAATCCAATGTGACAGAGCTTTTTAATAAAGTTTATATTTCTGATTATCCAAATAATTTATACGACCCTATTACCTATTCTTTAGCTCAAGGCGGGAAAAGATTACGTCCATTATTAGCATTTTTAGGATGCGAATTATTCGATGGAAAATTAAATGAAGTGATTCCTGCAGCACTCGGTTTAGAAATATTTCATAATTTCACCTTGCTTCACGACGATATTATGGATGACGCACCCATTAGAAGAGGGATGCCAACCGTATATAAAAAATGGGGAGCCAACACTGCTATCTTATCTGGCGACACTATGTTTGTAATTGCTTATGAACAAATTACTCGCTCACATCCCGAAATTCTCAAAGATATTCTGAATTTGTTTAACAAAACAGCCCGTGAGGTATGTGAAGGTCAGCAACTTGATATGGATTTTGAAACCCAGAAAACAGTTAGCATTGGAGAATATTTTGAAATGATTAGGCTTAAAACCGCTGTTCTAATTGCTGGCAGCCTTAAATCAGGGGCTATTGCTGCCAGAGCTTCTCTTAATTCTCAAAAGGCAATTTATGATTTTGGGATTAATATTGGTATTGCCTTTCAACTGATGGACGACCTTTTAGATACCTTTGGAAATGAAGATACTTTTGGAAAGAAAACCGGAATTGATATTATTACCAATAAAAAAACCTATCTCTATTTGAAAGCTTACGAAAAAGCTGATTTCAGAATGAAAAAAGAACTCGACTATGCTTTTCTGATTGAGGATAATGAAATGAAAATCAATCGAGTGACCGAGCTCTTTAATCAATTGAATATTAAACCTGAAACTGAAATAATGATTGATGAGTTCACAGAATATGCCACTAATATTTTAGATTCGCTCAATTTAAAAAGCGAAAAAAGAACTATCTTGAATTCCTTTATTCAAAAATTGATTCATAGGAAATCATAGGGATCTCCATCACTTCCAAATATTGGAATTTCCTTTATCTCATATTTTTATTCGTTAGAATGATTTCCTATCAATTTTAACGGATGCATTTATTCCTGCAAAGCAGATTTTCGTTTTCTCCTGTTATATTAGAAATCTGATTTTATAAACAGTTGGCAGTTAGCGAATTCTGTGGCAATTGTTTCGAATCATCTCAATCAGCTCTTTAGTTAAACTCTAATCCATAAAAATCTACACCCCAACAGATATTGAAATTCGTAAATCTACCAACCTATATTTGGTCAGTTTTAAATCCTTACTTTTAATACTGGTGAAGATGAAAAACATAGTTTTTTAAAAAATCCTCTATCATTTATGATATGGGAAAATGTCTGCTTCCACAAACCTTAAAGTCGAACAACTTGATATTAATGGAAGTCTGATGTATGCTACAAATATGCCCGTCGGCGTTGGAATTCAGTTTATTAAAAAACTGAATATTCGTTTTGATGTGAGCGGTACGTATAAGGTTTTATTTATAAATAGTAATTCAGAATCATTTGTAAAAAAGTATTTAGCAAAGAATTAAATAAGCTCAGGCCATTAACGGGTAATGGCAACATGGGAAAATCCTACAAAAGAATAGGAGATTTTTTGCAACAAGTCCTTAAACGAGAAAAAATTTTCAAAGAGAAGGCCGACTCCCAATTGGTCGCGTTGGGTGTATTCCCAACACATTCCTGGTTTTTAGGGTCATGCATTTTGCATGGCCCTTTTTAATGATAGAATAACTGAGTCCATTCCGAAAAGTCTAGATTTTGATCCAATTCATAATTTTCGGAGCGAACTCAATGACTAATAAATTTTAATTTATTACGTTATCAGTGGCAACCTTATAAAAAAAATAAGGTCATGTTTATTTAGAATATTTATAGTTAAATATTAACTATTTTTGCAATAAGAAAATAAGTTATGCAGAGATTTTTATTAATAGTCGGTTTTCTATTGAGTTGTTCATGGGCTTTCGCTACACATAATCGTGCAGGGGAAATCACATATGAACATATTTCAGGATATACTTACAAAATAACTGTGCTTACTTACACTTATTCAAAAAGCCCTGCCGACCGCCCTTCTCTGGAAATAAAATGGGGCGATGGCACTCATAATATGATTAATAGATATCAAAAAACTTATATTGGTAATTTTACCAATCAAAATCGTTATTCGGGCATACACACCTATGCCGGTCCGGGTACTTTTATAATAAGCATGGAAGACCCCAATAGAAATGGGGGTGTTACGAATATTCCGGGCTCCATAAATGTTCCATTTTATATTGAAACCCTACTTATAATAAATCCTTTTCTTGGCATCAACAATTCTCCCAAATTATTAAATCCTCCCATTGATGATGGCTGCGTGGGATTTCCTTTTTTGCATAATCCCGGAGCTTACGACTCTGATGGTGACAGCTTATCCTATACCCTTGTGATTTGTAAAGGAGCCAATGGCAATAATATTCCGGGTTATAGCTATCCTGCAGCTTCAAATTATTTTAATATCGATCCAATAACTGGTACTTTAACATGGGATAGTCCTCTTACACAAGGCGAATATAATGTGGCCATTATTATTCATGAATGGCGCTTTGGCTTACCCATTGGTTCCATCCGTCGCGATATGCAAATTACCATTGCCGCATGTAATAATAATCCTCCACAGATTCAACTAATTCAAGATACGTGTGTATTGGTTGGAACCTCGTTGGTAATTCCTGTTTCTGCCACCGACATCGACAATGATGTCGTTAAGCTAACAGGTGTAGGAGGACCATTGCTTTTGCAAAATAATCCAGCAACTTTTAATCAACCTGTTTATGGAACAGGTTCTGTAACATCCAATTTCAGCTGGCAACCCCTTTGTGAGCATGTTCAAAAACAACCGTACCAGATGACTTTTAAAGCCAAGGATAATGGAACTCCTGTTAATCTTGTGGATATAAAAACCCTTCAGATTCATGTGGTGGCGCCCCCACCAAAAAATCTAACAGCTCTCTCTCAGGGAAATAGTATTTCCTTAAATTGGACAAAACACAGCTGTGCCAATGTGAAAAGATACGATATTTACAGGCATAAAGGATATATTGGATATATCCCCGACCCCTGCGTTACCGGTGTGCCGGCATGGACAGGTTATGTGAAAATTGGAAGCACAAATTCTATTAACGATACTACTTATTTTGATAATAATAACGGCTATGGGTTAATTCATGGTCACGATTATTGTTATATGGTGGTAGCTCTATTCCCCGATAGTGCTGAGAGTTATCCAAGTTTGGAAGCCTGTGCTAATTTATCGAAAGATGTGCCTGTAATTACACATACTACTGTAGATTCTACCAATGTTACCGATGGGAAAATTACTATTAAATGGTCGAAACCTTCTGATTTAGATACCGTTTCTGTTCCCGGTCCTTATAAATATATCATCTACCATACCGAAGGCAAAGGCAATTTCAACTGGATTGCTCTGGACTCTCTTTCAAATATAAACGATACTATTTATACTTCAACAAAAATCAACACCAAGGATTTAGAACATAATTATATAGTTGATTTTATTAATAATACACCCGGTAACAGATATATAATTGGAGGCACACAAATGGCCTCTTCCATTTTTATCACTTTGGAACCCAAAGATCAAAAGATGAAAATACTCTGGGATGAATTTGTGCCTTGGTATAATATCGACTATGTGATTTATCGCCAAAATTCATTGGGTTCTTTTGATTCTATTGGGCATACTTCCAACCAGTTTTATATAGATTCTAATTTGATTAATGGTAAAACATATTGCTATAGGATAAAAAGTATAGGTGAATATTCCAGCAACGATTTTACCAAACCCTTAATAAATTTCTCTCAGATAAACTGTGATACTCCTGAAGATAATGAAGCACCATGCCCTCCCGAATTAACGGTAGAAGCCGATTGCAAAAAGATTGAAAATTTTATTGTTTGGAATAATATCCAACAAAGTTGCGGGAAAGATGTCGTGAAATACACATTATATTATACTCCTGAAGTAAATGGGGACTTTTTAGAAATCTATACCACTAACGATCCCTTGGACACCACTTATTTACATACTGGTATGATGTCGATAGCTGGTTGCTATACCATCACAGCCACCGATTCAAATGGAAATGTAAGTACATATAGCACAATAATTTGTGTGGATATTGACAGCTGCGAACCCTATCGTCTTCCCAATGTATTTACACCAAATGGCGATGGTATTAACGATTTATTTCATCCATTTCCTTATGATTTTGTAGATAGAATAAACATCGTAATCTACAACCGTTGGGGCACACCAGTATTTACTTCTGAGGACCCTGATATCAATTGGGATGGCAAGGATATGAATTCAAATAAAGATTCTAGTGAAGGAGTTTATTTTTATGTTTGTGAAGTTTATGAACAGCGCCTCGAAGGTCTTGTAAAACGAGATTTAAAAGGCACAATAACTCTTTTTAGAAATAAATAAATTATTGAATATGTTTACAGGAATAGTAGAAGCCATGGGGAAAGTCGTGGCTGTTGATAGAGATAGAACAAATATTAATTTTACAATCGAAACCTCTCTGGCAAAAGAACTTAAGATAGATCAATCCATGGCACATGATGGCGTTTGTCTTACGGTTGTAAAAGTAGATTATGATAAAAACACCTATGTGGTTACAGCCATTGATGAAACTTTGGAGAAGACTTGCCTAAGGGAATGGCAAGTGGGATATCAAGTGAATTTGGAGCGTTCGATGAGTATGGAAAATCGCTTTGATGGGCATATCGTTCAGGGACATGTAGATCAGACAGCAGTTTGTGAAAAAGTAACCGAAGAGGATGGCAGTTGGAGGTATTATTTCTCCTACGATACCTCTAAAAACAACATCACTGTGGATAAAGGTTCCATCTCTGTAAATGGCGTTAGCCTTACCGTGGTTGATTCTCAGGAAGGCCTGTTTTCAGTGGCTATAATCCCTTATACTCAGGAGAATACAAACTTTCATAACTTTAAGAAAGGAAGCGTTGTAAACCTTGAATTTGATGTTTTTGGGAAATATGTAGCAAGGCTTCTGGAGCAATATATGGCTCAGAAAAAAGGATAGAATTTCTTGGTGTCATTTAAGATAGAAATAAGGCGTTATTCTTTCATCTGATACGATTTTCGGTTGTCGAAATAGCATCCAAAGAAATGTTATTTTTAATTTTATTCTTTACATAAATCATTTTATAGTATTTTAGGAGCATGAAAACGCTCTATATTTTAAGACATGGAAAATCCTCTTGGGAACAGCCCGAAGAGAATGATTTTAACCGCCCACTTTTACCCAAAGGACAAAGGAGAACACAAAGAATTTCTGTCCATATCAAAGAACATAATTTGCCTGTGGATTTGATAATTTCGAGTCCTGCAGTGCGGGCATTTGAAACCGCAAAAATTGTAGCGCAAGAAATAGATTGCGAATTAATTACAGATGAAAATCTCTATCCCGGTTTTAGCTCAGATATATGGGAAGTAATATTTTCGCAGCCTGATGAAATTGATTCTCTGATGATAGTGGGTCATAATCCCGGAGTAACTTCTATGATTCATGACCTTATAGATTCCTCCTTTGATTGGCTGCCCACCTCAGGGTTAGGCATAATAAGTTTCAATACCAATACGTGGATTCAAACACCAATAGCAGATAGAATCTCTACGAAAATATTAACTCCAAAAATGCTAAAATGAAAGAATACAGCACAATAAACAGAGAGATAAGTTGGCTGCAATTTAATGAGCGAGTACTACAAGAAGCCTTAGATAACAGGAATCCACTTTTGGAACGAATTTGTTTTCTTGGCATTTTTTCAAACAATAGGGATGAATTTTTTAAGGTTCGTGTTGCCACAATCAAAAGGGTGATTAAGATGAATGACAAGCGCCACCCCGAAACATCTATGAAATATCAAAGCATCTTGGAAGAAATACTTAAAACCGTTGAAAAACAAGAGATTAAATATACTCAGGCTTTTATTAATTTACAAATAGAGCTGGAGAAAAACAATATCTTTTTTGTGGATGAAACAGAAGTAGATCAGGAGCATGGTGAATACTTAAAAGAATACTTCAAAAACACAGTAAGGTCAGTAATTTATCCGATAATTCTCGATAAATTCGAAGGAGGCTCCAAGCTAAAAGATAAAGCAATATATCTCGCTATTCAGCTGATTGACAGCTCCAAGCTTCAAAAAGAAAGGCATGCCCTTATCGAAATTCCCACAGAAGAACTTCCTCGTTTTGTAAAACTTCCTTCAAGGGGCGACAAGCATTATCTCATGTTTTTGGATGATGTAATCAGATATAATCTTGACGATATTTTTAGCATTTACGGGTATGATCAATTTTCGGGTTATATCATAAAATTCACCAGAGATTCGGAACTCGATATTGACAATGATGTATCAAAAAGTTTTCTGGAAATCATGTCGGAAAGCGTAAAGCAGCGAAAAAAAGGGCTGCCGGTACGGTTTATTTATGATAAGGATATCCCTGAAAATCTGCTTAAAAAAGTAATCAAGAAGCTTCATATTACCACCTCCTACGACCAGCTTAGAGGGGGAGGACGTTATCATAATTTCAAGGATTTTATGGGTTTCCCAGAGCTTAGCAAAGGACTTACATTCAATCCTCAGCCACCTATATATCACCCTGATATAGAATACAATAAATCTTTCTTTGAACTTATTTCCAAGAAGGATATCCTGCTACATTATCCCTATCAGCCTTTTCAACACATTATCGACTTTTTACGCGAAGCCTCCATCGACCCTCAAGTAAAAAGTATAAAAATGACTTTCTATCGGGCAGCTCGCAAATCTCGGGTGATGAATGCTTTGATTAATGCAGCTCGTAATGGAAAATCACTTACAGTTTTCATTGAGCTCCAAGCTCGCTTCGATGAGGAACCTAATATTTTTTGGGCACAAAAACTTCAGAGCGAAGGAGTAAAAGTTCTTCCCACTATTCCCGGGCTTAAAGTTCACGCCAAAGCTATTGTAGTACGACGAAAAGAAAATGGTGAGAATAAATACTATGCCAATATTTCCACAGGAAATTTCAATGAATCAACAGCAAAGATTTATTCTGATATTAGTTTATTGACTGCAAACCAAGATATTGCAATAGATTTAAACAATATCTTTCATTTGCTTGAATCCAAATATATTCCTATGAAATTCAACACATTATCTATATCTCCCTTTGGCATAAGAGGTTTTTTACAAAAGATGATAAATAGGGAAATACGAAATGTGAGACAAGGAAAAGAAGCATGGATAATTTTAAAATCCAATAGTTTAGTAGATGATGATATTGCAAGAAGAATTTATGAAGCTGCCAACGAAGGAGTGAAAATAAAATTACTTATTCGGGGCATTAACGTAATAAAATCAGGAAAAATGAATTCATGCAACAATATTGAAGCCCGTTCGATTGTAGGAAGATATCTTGAACATTCCCGCGTCTTTATTTTTGCCAATGCAGGAAAGGAAGAATACTACATTTCGTCAGCCGATCTGATGACTCGAAATATCGATCATCGTTTTGAAGTAATCTGCCCAATTTATGATTCTAAAATTAGAAAAGAA
>Ga0164318_10004213_pt1 | contig 13770 bp, 16 predicted proteins | sample GuaBasSedimGuay9_FD_113734 | JGI IMG/M metagenome (GOLD analysis project Ga0164318, IMG submission 113734) | Subseafloor sediment microbial communities from Guaymas Basin, Gulf of California, Mexico - Guay9, Core 4571-4, 0-3 cm | ecosystem: Environmental > Aquatic > Marine > Hydrothermal vents...
AAAGAACGGCCAAATTAAAAATAGTCTTTTCGCGGTTAAAGGTCATGCTAAAAATATTACGCTGAACGGGGAAGTATCGAGCCAAAAAGGTAATGTTGAAAATACAGTTCTCCGCGCCGGTTTTGACGGCAGTTTAAATTACAACACCGCGCCAATCATTAGTCCTCAAAGTTTAATAACTTCTGTTGTTGCCGGAACTGAATTTGTATTCCCGTTTATCGTAACATCAGATGATCTAAATGAAAAGCTTACCGTTTATATCAAACAACGCGGTAACGCGCTTAATGCGGTGATTTCTAACTACAACGGGCAAACTTTCAGCGGAACTAATCGCTGGATTATAAACCAACAAAATGAAACCGGTATGTTCGTATGGACAACTTCAGCAGCCGCGGCAGGCGTTAATTCAAATATTATTGTTCGTGTTCGTGATAATTCCGTCCCTAATTTGTATGCCGATTTAAATTTTGTCATCAGTATTTTCACTAATAATATGCCACCGGAAATTTATATTAATCCGGATTCCTCTCCTCGGCTTTACAGTCTTGAAGATATCAATGATCTTTCCTGGACAGTTACCGTTTTCGATGTTAATTTTTACGATGAACTTACACTTTCATACAGCGGACTTGACATTGAAACTAACAAAGTAAATGATTGGGTTTACTATGCCAAAGCAGTAAATCCAACTATCGGCTGGCATTCAAATGTAACCTTTACAGTTACAGACGACGAAGGGCTTCAGGCATCCGAATCCGTTGATGTTATTGTATTAAACAACAATCCTCCTGTCGTAACATCATCTCTCTCTGAAACTCCCGCGATTTGCGGCGTGAGCAACTCCCTTGAATTTCAAATTATCGCGCAGGTTTCTAATCCCGATACATTAACTTTCATTCGCCCTGATGACTTACCTTCTGAAATAGTTTATAACAAAACTACTTTTAACAATACCGCACTCGCGAGCAATAAATTCCAATGGACACCCGCGATGAAAAATGTTGGCACATCAACATGGACTTTTTCTGTTTATAACAGTGGTATTGATCTTTCGATGGGGAAAATCGATGTTACGGTTATCGTTACAAACGGAACAGAATCATTTTCATCATCAAAATACCCAATCAATGATGGAAGTATTGGATATTTTGAAGGAAATATTAATAAAATTTCTATTGCCGGAAATTCTTATTATTCCGATTTTATTGCCGGAACGCAGGATTACACTCCCGGCGACTGGCAAAGTGCCAATTATATTGGAGTGATTAAAAATCTTAAAATTAAAGGCATTGCCGTAAGTAATATTTTTACTTCAAGAAAAAAAATTAATATCAATAAACGCGATGAATTTGATTTCGAACAAAATGATGTGTGGATTAGCGGCACTAAAGATACGAATTAAGAGGTTAATTACTTGATGGGAACTATGGGAGCTATGGGAATTATGAAAATCATTTCATTCAAGAAATCCTTTTGATTGATGAAACTGGAAATTATTTTTCCCTTCTAAAGGCCGCTCAATTATAAAGCATTCCACATTAGAAATTGTATCGGCAAGTTGAATCGCTTCAGCCGGATGCATAGTGAAAAAAGCAGTTGCCCACGCATCGGCTTCAGCACAGGTTGGTGCTGTAACTGTTATGCTTAGGACAGTTGATTTCACCGGCCTGCCTATTTTCGGGTTTATAATATGAGAATATGTGTTTGTCCCTTTTTTAAAATAGTTCCTGTAATTTCCTGACGTTGCAACAGCGCCATTTTTTATTTTTAGAATGTCATCTTCTATAATATCGTCAACAGCAACATTTTCTTTTGGGGTCTGGATTCCAATATGCCAAACTTTTTCACCGGACGATGATGCTCTTATTTCACCGCCGGCGTTTACAAGAAAATTAGTAAATCCCATTCGTAATAATTTTTCCGATGCTGCATCTACCGCGGCGCCTTTAGCTACAGAGCTTAAATCAATATCGAGATTATCAACTGTTGTACTCACAGCATTTTTATCACATAGAACAATAAATTTATCTGTTCCTATTTTCTTTTTAGCGAAAAGAATTTCTATTTTGGTGGGTATGCGTTTAGTTTTATTTCTCCCAAATCCCCATAAATCTACTAATGGAGAAATAGTAACATCATATTTCCCATCGGTTAAGTTTGATAGTCTTTTTGCAAGAGATAAACATTTCAAAGTGTAATTGGAAATCCCAATAATTTTATTTTGTTTAGAACTTTTTATTTTTGCGACATCACTCACTGAAATAAATTTGCTTGTGTTCGTTTCCACTTCCGCAACAGCATCAAACGCCTTATTAACTGCCTGTTGAACTTTATTTCTATTTTTAGCCATCACCTGAATCTCAACAAACGTGTGCATGTACGACCGTTGCTCAGCGAACTTTTTATTTTCGTTTTTTGAGCAGGCGGATATAAAAATAATTAAAATTATAAAAGTAAAGTTTTTCATTTCAAATACTATAAATAATTACGATGAAAATGTCAATCAGTACGCTGGATTTAGGGGCTGCAAAAATCATTTACCCATAAATTTGTTCAGCTGAACAAATTTCCTCAGCTGTGCCTGTAATACGCTACCATCGATACAGCCTTTTTGATATACTATTAATATGACCAAAATAATTTATATATTTTTGTTTCTGTTTTGCGGAAATCTTTTTTCTTCTCCGCTTTGGCTGCACACGGGCAACACGCAAATTACCAATTCAAAAGGAAATGTTGTTTTTTTGAGAGGCGTTAATTTCGGTTCGTGGCTGCTTAACGAGTTATGGATGACCGATTTTCAGCCACAGGGATCAAATTTAACCTGCGATGCGGATATAAGATTGATTCTTAAAAAAAGATTCGGAAAAGATAAAGCAAACCAACTTTTAAATATTTATCAACACTCCTACATCAATAAACAAGATTTTGATAACGTAAAGAAACTTGGCTTTAACTGTATCCGACTCCCCTTCTTTTATAAAATTCTTGAAGATGATAACCAACCGGGAATTTACAAAAAGCATGGGTGGGATTTATTGGATTCCGCTGTGACAAACTGCGCATCAAAAAATATTTACTGCATAATCGACTTACACGGAACTCCGGGAGGTCAAAATGCCGATCACACAACTGGTCAAACAGGTTTAGACAAACTTTTTTGGAAGAAGGAATATCAGGACAGAACTGTAAAAATGTGGGAAGCGATTGCGCGAAGATATAAAAATGAATCTGCTGTTGCCGGTTACGATTTAATAAACGAGCCTTATGGAGCACCAACAAAAAACGCGTTAATAAAAATATATGACCGTATATATAAAGCAATTCGCTTAATTGACAAAAAGCATATAATCTTTCTTGCTGATCGCGGGCCATGGCGCGGCGGGCTTAATGAACTGCCAATTCCCCGAAAAGCGGGATGGAAAAATATAGTTTATCAGACGCATTTATATGATTTTAAGAATTGGGGACTTGCGGCCCATAAAAAATTAATCGATGATTTCACAAAAGAAAAAATTGCGAAGAAAAAAAACGTGCCAATTCTAATCGGTGAATTCCATCCCTGGGGAAATAATAAAGTGTGGAAAATGTATTTTGAAAAATTCAATTCAAATAATTGGAGCTGGACTCTATGGACGTATAAATGCGGTAGCAAAGCAGGCGATTGGGGAATTTACAGAACTGCTGTTACTCCGAATATTCTAAAAGATTCTTTCAGCGAACTTTCAAACAAATTCATACATTACTCCACCGAATTCGCAATAACAGACCCAAGGCAAATTGATGTGTTGAAAAAAGCGGCAAAGCTAACCGCTATTGCACCGAAAATAATTTCATCTATAAGCAAACTATCTTCGACTAATAAAATTGAGGCAGATACATCTTACGAAACACTTTAAAAATTGGTTATGATGCGATACCGTTTCTTATTAATAATTCAACTAATACGTTACGATATTCAGGAAAAAAGCACATTAATCTGCTTTCTTCATTTTTGTATCCTCCACCTTATATCGGAGTAATATCTTTGTATATTGTTGAAGCTATAATTGCTGAAACAAATCCACCGTTAGCGAACGCTTTTATTATTTGTAGAGATGTGAGCAGAACTTCCATTTCTAATAAAGATTTATCAAAGCTGCATAATATTTATACGAACTGTAAGTATTGTCGCACAGCGTCACAAAAAGTCCCCCTTCATATTTACACCCATCCAAACCAATGCCAGCATATAAATCCTGTAATAGCCTGAACAGCGAGGCATATTACAACAAAAAACCATTTAGCCCAGCCGTTCATCCCCCTTGCAGTTCGGATAAGTTCTAAAACAGATATTCCGCCGACAATCGGCAACATAAACATAAAATTAAAACTGTTTGCATTAAAGCCGGGATGGCAGCCGCATCCGAGCAAACGAACTGTAACAAGCATATCAATTGGTGCATACACAATACGGGCAATAACCGGAATAATAGGAACCAAGAAGATTCTAATAGTCACAGCCTTTATTTTACCAGCTTTTTTCAGGTCAATAATCCATCCTATTAATGTTGCAGATCCAACCCAAAATATTAATGATACAGTATAAAAAGCAAGATTTTTTTCAGATATTACTGAATCAAAAAAGATGTCAAAAAAGAGATTTGAAGGAATATTAAAAAATAAAGATAATATACCTATCGTCTCATTTGATTTTATTAGAACATTTAAGAATAAAGGTAAGGAAACAATAATATAAAACACACCAACAATTATCGGAAGTTTAAACTTCCACTTTGTATCAAAAAATTTCATATAATTATTGGTTATTAAATAACTGACTATTTATTAACGGAAAACATCTGCTTCGGTTATTCAGTTAGAAAATGCTATATTATTTTTGAGTAAGCCCTAATTAATTTCCAAAGACATTAAATACATTCCGCCGTTTTTATCTTTCGGACCGCTTATGATTGAGCGTTTACCTTTTTTGAAATTAAGGGTTGTACTCCAAGCGCTTTTTCCAGGAACATGCCAAACGACTTTAGCCCTTATTCGTCCGTTTTCATAACTTTGAGGTGTTATTTTAACAAATCCGCCTTGAGAGAACCTTATTTTGAATGATTTTTTCAGTTTTACGGTTTTACTTCCCGATTTAATGAGTTTATAGTCATTATAATCAAGATAACCTGTAAGTTCTTTTTCTGATTTTTTCAACTGTGCTGCTGATTTTTTATTTTTCTGAACAGTTTTACTTGCAAAAAGAATACGAGCACTAATATTTAATTTTATTTTTCTTGGCTTTGTCAGATTAGAGACATATTTATTCTCTTTTTGTTTTTTAACTGTTACCTTTGTTGCCCCATTTTTATTCACATTACCAACAGCAGGCATTGCGATCAAGCAAATAATTAAGAAAACTAATAATTTATTTTTCATTTTCGTGCACCACATTATATTTAAAATATTGAACAAAACTCTCTCCACTATCAGTCTCATAAATAACAAATGATTCGTTATCAGGCGATTGGGCAATAACCGGTTTGTTATACATGGTTGACAAAGCAATAATCGCGACTGCCGCTGTTGCGGTTAAGCCCCACACAATAGAATTTTTCCTGCAAAAGGTAAAGCCGAAGGTATCGGCTATACGCGCGCACAATCCTGGTTTTTCCATTTTATTTACATCAGCGATAATTCGTTGGCTGAGATAATCCATTTTAATATTATTAATACCGTGCGAGTAGGCGTTTTTCAGCATCAACGAAACTTTTTTTTGCGCGACAGCTTGTTCGCGCAAATCATCCGGCAGATTAATTTTTTCGTTAAATTCATCTGCAAATTTGGTGATTAATTTTTTTTGGTGTATCGTTTTCATGATCCATCTTTGACGTAAGGTTCTAAAATAATTCTAAGTCTTTCGCGCGCGTAATACAGTCGCGACATTACTGTTCCAACCGAGCAGCCCATAATTTCAGCAATTTCATTATAGCTCAAATCTTCCACTTCTCTTAGGAGAACAGTTTTTTTTTGTTTTTCCGGTAATTCATCAACCGCTTCAAATATTTTTTTATTTAATTCTTTATTAAGTAAATTAATATCCGGTCTCATAGATTTATCTTTCGATGCCGGCTCCCGCAACATTTCATCAACCGGAACGATTACAGCCGACGGACGTTTTCTGACATAATCGATTGAGTGATTCATTACAATTCTATATAGCCAAGTATAAAGTTTTGACGATCCGCGAAAAGAGTGCAGTTTCCTATAAACTTTAATAAATGACTCCTGAACAACGTCCATTGCGTCTTCTTCGTTATGAACGACTGACCATGCCAATCTGGTCAAACGATGTTTATAACGATTTACAATTGTCACGAAAGCTTTTTCGTCCCCGTTCTGGAAATTATCAACGAGCAGCTCATCGGGTATTTCTGAAAGCAAATCTAATTGTCCATTTGTAAGTTTTGACGCAGACATTCTAAAATTATTCATTTGTAATTATTTTGCCGCCTTTGGCGCGCAATTCATCAGCTATTTCTTTTGCTTTGTCTTTCGGAACGCTAATTTCACAAGTAATATCTGATTCAAAAACAGGATTGATTAATTCACCGCCGATAATCTCTGTTTCATGTTTTACCGTGTCATAAAGCGAATACGGCAAACGGATTTTCATTGTCGCCATTTGCTGCTTCTCAATTATTTCGGAAGATTCGATTGCCATGCGTGCCGATGTCGCGTAAGCGTCAATCAGTCCTCTAATACCAAGTTTAACTCCCCCGAAATATCTGATTATGATTATTATAACATTTTGCAGTTCAAAATGCGAAATCATTCCTAATATAGGTCGACCGGCAGAGCCGCCCGGTTCACCCGCATCGCTGTAATATTCCCGGGGATTTTCCGGGAATCCTGTTTTATAAGCCCAGCAGCAGTGAGTTGCATCGGAATATCGCGAAGAATATTCACGGATGAATTCCTGAATCTTTGTAGTATTATCGGCGGGCAAGACGAATCCGATAAAGCGTGATCTGCTTACCACGTATTCTGAGGAGGAAAGTTTTTTTACGGTTTTGTATTTTTTAATATTGAGTCGCATTTATAATTAAGAATAAGAGGTAATCAAATTTCAAGTTTTTTCAATTATATCAAATAGATAAAACATGCACAAATACATTATATTTATCATTTATTTTGTTTTATCTTCGTGGTTTTCGTGCGCTTCGTGGTAAAAAATATTTGTTGACAAAATTATTTAAGAAGTCGTATTTGGTATTAAATTTGTTCAATATTCATTATTTAAGAATTCTGCGTTAATCCGCGCAAATCTACGGCTAATTTTTTGCCACGGATCTACGCTGAAATACGCGGATTATAAATCTTATTTGGTGGTGGAAATTTCCTGACAAAACAGACCCACCGGACTTTATAGATTGCTTACACAAATTCCGCCATCACGGTATTCGCGATTTGGCATCCTCTTTTTGTCAGGACTATTTTATTTTTTTTCGTTTTTTTTATCAAGCCGAGTTTTATCTGCTGCTTTATTTCGACTTCAAAAAGTTCTGCTTCTTCCGGAGTTAATTCCACGCCTTCAGCGAGTCGCAATCCGAGATAGATTTTTTCACCTGTTTGCTGTTTGGAGCTCAGCACCGGGCTAAATATTCTGAATTTCTGTTTTGCATTTACTCTTTCTATATATTTTTCAGCTGATTTGATATTTCTGAATCTTCTTTTAGGCGATCCGGTGGTTAAGCTGCAAAATGAATGTGCCGCGGCACCAAAGCCGATATAATTTTTTGAAGTATTCCAATAGGTGGAATTATGAATTGATTCGAAGCCTTTTTTGGCGAAATTTGAGATTTCGTATTTATTGTACGAATTTTCCGACAAATATTTTTCTGCCATAATAAACCAATTCATTACAGAGTCATCATCAGGCCAATTCCATTTTTTTGTTTTTTTCCATACGGCAAACGGAGTTCCCGGTTCAATACTTAACGAATAAAGCGAAATATGTTCCGGATTAAATTCATTAACAGCGCGCTGTAAATTATTTTTAAAGGATTTGTTTGTTTGTCCCGGTATTCCGTACATAAAGTCCAGTGAAATATTTTTTGCGCCGGCCGCGCGTAAGAGTTTGTACGCCTTCTCTGCTTTTTCCGAGTTATGAAGTCTGCCAAGTTTTTTTAATTCATCATCATTAAGAGATTGAACACCGACACTGAACCTATTCACTCCCGCTTTGAGCGTTACATCGGCGAATTTTTTTGTAATAGAATTCGGGTTACATTCTACCGTTATTTCCGCGTCAACATTGAAAGAATATTTTTTTTGTAAAAGTTTTAATATTTTAGAGAGGTATTTGGATGGAACACTTGAAGGTGTACCGCCGCCAAAGAAAATGGATACAACATTTTTTTTATTTTGAAAATCGGGAATGGAAATAATTTCCTGTTCAAGTGCATTGAAATAAGATTGAAACATACTGTTTTTACCGGCACTGCTCGGAAAACTGCAATACGAGCATTTTTTTTCACAAAAGGGAATATGGATATAAATGCTTAATTGATTTTGATATATTGCTTTTTTAATCATATTCAAGTTTAATAAAATTTCAATATCGGATTCTCAATGCCCAATTCTCAAATTATTTTTGATTTAATTATTTGTTTGAAAAATAATTTCTTCAGCGATAGGAATGTCTGCAGGTAACAGATTATAATTCAATAACTCTTTTGGAGCAACAAAAGCTATTTCTTCATGTTCAGAAGAAGTTATATTTCCTGATAAGACAGTTGCTTCAAAAGCGTTAAGGTGAATAATTTTATTTTTTATTTTGTATTTTGATTCCGCGATAAAGTTACCGACATTAATTTTCACATTGAATTCTTCTTTAATTTCCCTGATCAAACATTGTTGGAAAGTTTCTCCTAATTCAACTTTTCCGCCCGGGAATTCCCAGCCTGAATTACCGCACATGCTATTTTTTCTACGTGCGATCAGAATTTTTCCATTATTTTTTATTACGGCGGCTGAAACGGGAATAGTTTTCACTTTGACCTTTTGAATGAAATTGTTTATAATATTAGCAATTAGTGTAAAAGATTAACTTTACCATAAATTAAACAAACAAAACAGCAGGAGCAATATGAAAAAGATTTTATTATTGACAGTTGCTTTTATTACATTATTCTCATCCACGCAGAGCTATGCTTCTGACGAGCCCATTCCGATGTTTACTGTTGATCATGACTGGACGTGGAAAAATCTTTCATACGGTCCGTTGGAAATACTGTCCACACCTATTTTTTTAATAATCGGTCCGGTTGCGGGAGTAAATGGCGGTATTGAATATTTCAATAAAGAAGAAGACACAGCGTTTACCAGAACAATGAAGTCAACCGGCGGCGCCATTACGGGACTGTTTTTAGGCATTATGGCTTCACCGGCAGTTATGTTAAAAGGCGCGGCAGACACTCTTACGGGAGGAGCGTTCACGACCGGCGCGTTTTTCTAATCAAAAATTACTTAAAAGATGCATAGAGGATATTTTTTCAATTCCCGCAAAATTATCCTTTAAATTTTTTTAAACAGAAGCACAGCATTGTGTCCGCCAAATCCAAGACTACTTGAAGCAACAACATCAACTTTTCTTTCCCGTGCTTTATTCGGTACATAATCAAGATCACATTCGGGGTCCGGCACTTCATAATTAATTGTCGGAGGAATAATTCCCGTTTCAAGAACTTTCATACAAACCATTACTTCCACACCGCCACAACCGCCAACCATGTGCCCTGTCATTGATTTTGTAGAACTAACGCACAGATCATAGGCATAATCACCAAAAACTTTTTTTATTGCTTTCGTTTCCGTTAAATCATTGTATTTGGTTGATGTTCCGTGCGCGTTGATATACCCGACGGCTTCCGGAGACATTCCGGCTTCTTTAAGTGCCATTTCCATCGCGAGAGCAACGTATTTTCCCGAAGGTTCCGGAGCGGTCATATGATACGCATCAGTTGTTTGACCACATCCGACGACTTCGGCGTAAATTTTAGCGCCGCGTGATTTTGCGTGTTCAAGGGTTTCCAGAATTACGATTCCAGCTCCTTCAGCCATAACAAAACCCGCCCTGTTCTTTTCAAAAGGCCTTGACACTCTTTTAGGGTCGCCATCGCCATCCCAAGTTGACAAAGCTTTCATATTACCAAATGCCGCGAAGGAAATTTCACATACTGCCGATTCGGCTCCCCCGGCAATAATAATATTCTCATTTCCGAATTGAAGTCTTTTTACCGCTGTGATAATCGCATCTGTTCCGGCAGCGCAAGCGGTATTAACGCCGAAAGTAGCGCCATGGATCCCATGTTTGAGGGCGACTGTATGAGCTGTAACTTCAGGTGTTCCCGAAGGCACGAGGAAAGGAGTTACTCTTGCCGGACCTTTTTCCACGATAACCATAGACATTTTAGATATGTTAGCTACTCCGCCCATTCCGGTGCCTACGATTACACCTACATCAAGGTTTTCACCACGGGATTCAAAATCCAAGCCGGCATCATGAATTGCCTCCGTTGCGGCTGACACGCCGAGAAGAACACTTCGGTCATACCTCTGAGCATCTCTTGGAGTAAAACCATATTGTGTAGGGTCTAAGTCTCTGACTTCTCCTCCGATATGGACACGATAAGCGCTTGTGTCGAAGTAAGTTATTTGATCAATTCCGCTACGCCCGTTTATCAAGTTATCCCAATTAGCATCAACACCTATTCCTGTACAAGCCATTGTGCCGATCCCGGTAATTACGATTCGTTTTTTTTCTGACATTTTTTATTTTTAATATTTTGTTATAATATATTACCTGTTTACAAGTAAAAGCTTTTTTATTATACTAAAAAAGCAAAAATTCAGCAAAGCGTAATTGAAAATGGAGACTTCTTTATGAAAAAAATGTTGGTTGGCGTAATTTATGGAAGCGTTTCCGATGAGTCCGTTATGGCTGATTGCCTTAAAATACTGGACAAACTTGACATCGGATATGAAGTGAATGTAATGTCAGCACACAGAACTCCGGCAGAAGTAGCTGATTATTCAGCCAAAGCGGCTTCAAGAGGAATAAAAGTGATAATCGCCGGGGCAGGACTTGCCGCCCATCTCGCGGGAGCAGTTGCCGCAAACACTAAACTTCCGGTTATCGGTGTACCGTTAAGCGCGGGAACACTCGGCGGGCTTGACGCTCTGCTTTCGACCGTGCAAATGCCGCCCGGAGTGCCTGTGGCAACAGTAGCGATTGGAAAATACGGCGCCAAAAACGCGGCTTGGCTTGCGGCACGAATAATCGCGTTAAGTGATGAAGAAGTTGCTGCTGCCCTATCAAAGTAGATTAACAAAGTAATTGTTAGGAAAATGGCTGTAAAAATTTCTGTTAGAGATGATGTATCAAATTTAACTGATAAAATCAGACCTGCTGCAGAAGCTGTTCAACGCGGTGATATCGTAATCTTTCCCACAGAAACAGTTTACGGCATCGCCGCACGCGCGGACATGCCCGAGGCAATTCAAAAAATATACACAGCAAAAAAAAGAGTAGAAAGCAGACCTTTCGCTTACCATATTGGGAATTTTGAAATGATGTTACGCATTACCGGCAAGCTTCCGGAAAACATTTTCGGGATTTTAAAAAAGTATTTACCGGGCCCTTATACTTTTCTGTTGAATATTAACGGAATGAAAACCGGCATCAGATTTCCAAAGTGTGCTGTGGCACAAACTTTTTTGAATGAGTGCGATTATCCTGTTATGGCTACAAGCGCGAATATCAGCGGTGAACCAAGCCCGACAAATATTAATATGACTATCGCGGTACAAGAATCCGCCGCTTATGTAATTGACGCGGGAAAAACATCCGAAAAAGGTGCGTCAACCGTTATTGATTTAACAACAAATCCGCCGACTGTTGTCAGACAAGGCAGCGGGAAGTGGGGAATGAAGAAATTGAATATCCAATAACCAATCCGCCAAAGGCGGACTTTCAGCAGGAACACGCAATTATCAAGTGAAATCCAATAATCCAAATTAAATATTCAATAATCAACAAGAAATAATCAAGTAGGGGCAATCCTATGTTATTACCCGATATAATCCAATAATCCGAAAAAAAGAGAAAATTATGTCAATGGAAGATACAATGAAACAATTACAGGAGCAGACAAAATGCCCCTATGCTGATAAAAAATTAATTATTTACGCAAAGGCGATGGACCCGTATAATCGACGTTATATTATTTTAGAATGTCCCGCGAAAAGAAGAACCATTTCCGACCCTGAGAAGTGGAAAGTATTTGAGGAAGAAATCAGAACAGTCTGCTGCGATCCGAATTTTGCTAAGATTTGCGATGCGTATAAAACGGTAAATAAACGGTAAATATTTAATATTCGGACATTTTGGAATGTTGTGGCGATTTTTACTGCATAGATAAGTAATCACTGAAAGCAGTAAAACAATTAAGTGCCCAATATTTTCTTTTTGAAAATAAAAAACAAAGCGCCTAATATACATAATCCTGCCCAAAGATAATCCAGCGAAACTTTTTCTTTCATATAAAAAATAGAAAAAGGAACAAAAATAGTTAATGTAATTATTTCCTGCAAAATCTTGAGTTGACCCAACGACATCACTTGATGTCCGATTCTGTTTGCGGGAACCTGAAACATATATTCAAACAAAGCGATTCCCCAACTTAGGATTGCGGCAATAACCCAAGGTTTATTGGATAAATTTTTCAGATGAGCATACCAGGCGAATGTCATAAAGACATTACTACACAAAAGTAAAACAACTGTACACGTGATTTTATTCATTTTTAAACACCCATTTTTCTAGACTATCGGCGGATTGGTATCCCTGACTTTTTGAAATAGTTTCTCCGTTTTTTATATGGAATAGAGCCGGTACCGCCTGAATTTGATATTTCCCTGAAAGTTCTCTGTTTTTTGACGCGTTAATTTTTAAAATTATTAAATCTTCAGGATACTTCTTTGCTAAAACATAAAGTTGGGGCATGAGTTTTCGACACGGAGGGCATGTTGTAAGATAAAAGTCGGCAATTATCTCTTTATTACCCGCATCTTTTATCGCCGAATTAAACTCAACGGTATCATTAATATCAATTACATTAGTTACATCTTCCGGCGTTTTCGGCACCCCGGCGAAAAAGTTGCTGATTAGCATACCAAAGATCGCGCCGAATACAGCGCCGCCCCACCCAGTGCTTGTAAACGGGCATGTACCGGTACTGCACCTGCCGAAATAGCCGAAAGCTCCACCGATTGCCGCGCCGGCGATAATAAACAGAATTTTTATCATATCAACTCCTTAAATTTAAAATTAAATAATTTATATATTTACAGCAATAAAATTTTCGCCAATAAAAGAACCACCACGCAACTTCTTCATCATTCGCGGGGTCCGAAACCTTCCTTAGTGAAGGATAGGATTTTACAAACATCCATGTGTTTCCCATTCTTTTCGAGCAATCTTAATTATTATACCAAAAAACTAATCCCGGCGAAGTATCGAACTATTGGAGATAGGTGTAGGAAACTTTTTAACAACAAAATATGTTGATAAAATAAATGTTACGATTGTAATAACCTGAATCATCATCGCGCATTTCTGCGACATAATACCCGCCGACAAAGCCGATGCGGCAACTAAAAGCGAGAATTCACTTGACTGCGACAGACGCACAGCGAGTTCTTGAGACAATTTTGATGACTCCCCTG
>Ga0164318_10004214_pt1 | contig 13770 bp, 13 predicted proteins | sample GuaBasSedimGuay9_FD_113734 | JGI IMG/M metagenome (GOLD analysis project Ga0164318, IMG submission 113734) | Subseafloor sediment microbial communities from Guaymas Basin, Gulf of California, Mexico - Guay9, Core 4571-4, 0-3 cm | ecosystem: Environmental > Aquatic > Marine > Hydrothermal vents...
ACCGAAGGAAAGTCTGCCTTCTATCACGTCTCTACCCGCAAAAATGAGAATTGCCACCGCTCCCAACACACCTACAAATTCTGTGAATGGGGGAAGAATAATTATCCTTTTAATGCTTTTTAATATGAACTTATAATACTGCTGGTTAATTTTCATGAATCTTTTGTGTTCATAATCCTCACGGCAGAATACTTTAACAATATACGCACCTTGTATGGTTTCTGCTAATTGAGAATTCAAATCAGCCATGCTTTTCTGCGTTTGAATAGAAAACTTCTTTATACGTTTCCCAAGCTTAATAACCGGAAAAATAATTAAAGGAAATATCACAAAAGAAATCAAGGCCATCTTCCAATATATATAAAACACAAGAAAAGTAAAAAGCACTATTTGCATAGATTGGTATATAAGGTCTGTAAGGCCGTAGCTTATGGCGTTTGTTATCATGCCGACGTCATTCGTTATGCGTGAAATGAGTTCACCGGTTCTCTTTCTGCTGTAGAAATCAAGAGACAAATCGTGCATTTTCCTGTAAAGAACATTTCTGACATCCTTGATACAGCGCTGGCCTACAATACTCATAAGATAATTCTGGAAAAATAAGGCAACTCCCTTAAGCAGAAATGCAAGAATTAACACAATAGCCATAGCCTTAAGTACATGCATGGGCTCCATAGAATTAAGCTTATTGATTATAGACGATACAAAATCGGGTACATTATGGGGGATGATAATTTTCTTATTTGTAAGTACCCTGTCGCTTAAGGGCACAATCATGCCCAGCGAAACTCCGCCGAATATTGTAGAAACCATCATGCATAAAGATGCGGCAGCCAATATGCCTATATGCGGCTTCACAAATTTCAACAGTCTAAGGTAATCGCGTATAAAATTTCTCATATATTCTTTAAATACCTAACCTTCGTTACTTTTAAGACAAACAAAAGATATACAAGAATATAATTCTAAAGGGCTGCAGGCAGTGAGGATTTTACCACATTGATTGACTTTTCACAAGGTATTTGATAATATTGTGTTATGAAACTTAATATCGGTATTGTAGGAATAGGTAATATTGGCAGTATACATTATCGTATCTATAAGCATATTAAGGAGATAGGCAAAATATACCTTGCCGATATAAACCCGAAGGCAACCAAACGCTTTAAAGAAGAATCTTTTTCCGATTACACCCGCCTTCTTGGAAAAGTAAACTTAGTAAGTATCGCGGCGCCAACATCAACACATTATAACATTGCCTCTTTTTTCTTGAGAAATAAAGTGCCTGTGCTTGTGGAAAAGCCGATAACCGCTAGCATAAAAGAAGCATCAAGGCTTATATCTCTCTCGAAGAAGAATAATACCCTCCTTTTTGTGGGGCATGTAGAAAGATATAATAATGCTTATATAGCAATAAAAAGAATAATTCGTGGCCCTAAATTCATAGAATGCCACAGGTTAAACCCTTATCCTTACCGTTCCCTGGATATAAGCGTAGTGCTTGATTTAATGATACACGATATAGATATAATCCTGGATTTGGTAAAAACCGACGTAAAGAAAGTAGCTGCAAAAGGGGTAAAAGTATTATCAAACACTGAGGATATAGCAAACGCGCGCTTGACGTTTGAAAACGGATGCATTGCCAATATTACATCATCCCGCATTTCCGCAAAAAAAGAAAGAAAAATAAGAATATTCATGAGAAACTGCTACATATCAATGGATTATGCTCAGCAGAAAGTAGAAATATACAAGAAAGTTAGAAAGGCTATCTTAAAGAAAACCTTACCCATAAACAAAGAACAGCCCCTGAAAAAAGAAATTCATGAATTTATAAACCTTGTCAAAAAAGGGAATGTTTCTGCGCTATATGCGGAAAAGGCCAAGAATGCATTAGCTCTCTCTTTAAGAATACAGAGAACTATAGGAAAAGACAACGCCGGTCTTGAATAATAATTCTATTCACTTTCTTGTAATAACAACATAATAGTTAAATATAACCATCTATGAAAAAAATAGTTATCATTGCCGGTGATAAATCCGGAGATTTATACGGCGGGTTATTGAGTAAGAAACTAAAAGAGAAATTCCCGTCTTTAGAACTGTATTCTTTCGGGGGCAGACATCTTGCCCGAAACTCTTACCAGGTAATTGATACTATTTCTCATTCGGTATCTGGCATATACGAGGTGATATTTACAATAAGAAAATTTATAAACATCTTTAATACTACTTTGGCTTATATTGACAGGTTAAAGCCTGACTTAATAATACTCATTGACTTTCCTGATTTTAACCTGCGCCTGGCACAAAAAATCAATAAGAAATACCCCGTATTCTACTATGTAAGCCCTCAGATATGGGCATGGAGAAAACAAAGAATAAATCTTATAAGAAAATACATTGACAAAATGACAGTAATATTTAAGTTTGAAGAAGTCTTCTATAAAGAAAATAACATAGACGCTCTATACTTCGGGCATCCTCTGCTTGAAATAATAGAAGAGGTGCCTTCGGTATCTTCAAAAAATATTATTACTTTTATGCCCGGCTCCCGAAGAAATGAATTAAAGCGCCACCTTCCTGTATTGGCTGAAACATACAAAATACTCCGCAAACATCTCAAGGGATATGCTTTTAGGATAATAAACCCTGATAACATAGAAAAAGATTACTACAGAAAATATATTGAAGATATAGAAATAGTACCCCATTCATACAAAGCAATAAGAGAATCTGAATTCATAATATCGTCATCCGGGACGGCTACTGTGGAAATAGCAATATTGGAAATTCCTTATATTGTAATATATAAGGTTAATCCTATAAGCTGGCACATAATAAAAACATTGGTAAAAACAAAATATGCCGGTATGGTAAATATATTATCGTCTAAAACAGTAGTAAAAGAACTGCTTCAAGAAAATGCAGCTCCTGACAAAATAGCCGCATTAACCCTTGATTACATAAACGATAAGGAGAAATATACTGCATTGAGGAATGAACTTAAGAAAGTAAAAGCACTGCTTATGCCGCAGGGGGCAACCGATAAATTCTCGGATTATATAGGCAGGTACCTGAGCCTGAAATAATCGGTAATTATATTAAATCTTGCCGAATAAAGAAAGAAAACCCACAATAAAAAATGTTGCTGCGCATATATAACGTATAAACTTAGGGTTAATATAACGCGCTAATAAATCACCAAGGACTAAAGCCAAAACAGTAGCAACTAAAAAGGCGGCCATTGCTCCCAAGAAAATAAATATCTTTGAATTGCCCTTTAAGGACAAAGAAACTATCGCTATCTCTGTCTTATCGAATAACTCTGCAAGGAACACAACCAGAAAAGTGCTTAAGAAAAGTTTTAATCCCATAGTACCCCCCCATGTATTATCTTTTTTTATTAATGAAATTATAAATCTGGACAATTGCTGCGGGCGTAATACCGCTTATCTTAAAAGCGTCATCTAAGTTCTTGGGCTTAAAGATTCCAAGTTTATCCCTTACCTCTCTGGATAAAGAAGGGATATTCTCAAAATCGATATCCTTAGGGATTTTAATCTTCTTAAGGTTATCGAATATTTTAACGCCCTGCTTCTCACGCCTTAAGAAACCGCCGTATTTTACCATAATCTCAACTTCTCTCTTTGTGCTGTTATCATCAATTGCTGATTGAATACCTATTCTATCATAGGAAACATGCGGCATTTTTAAAAACTCGTAAAGACTAATCTTCCTTTCGTCAAATACAACCTTTACTGATTTTAATCTTCTTATCTCCTTTTCTATGCGTTCCTTTTTATCCAGAACCATGCCGTATCTTGTCTTATCTATTAATCCTGCCTCATAGGCAATTTTGGAAAGGCGTATGTCCGCATTCGATTCGCGTATAGAAACGCGAAATTCAGAACGTGAGGTAAACATACGGTATGGTTCATCTGCACCCTTAAGGGTCAAATCATCAATTAATACCCCGATGAAAGCGGTATCACGCCTTATTATAAAGGGTTTTTCTTTGCGCGTCTTTAAAGCCGCATTAATTCCCGCGACAATACCCTGTGCCGCTGCTTCTTCATATCCCGTTGTACCGTTAACCTGTCCCGCAAAGTACAATCCCTTTATAGCTTTTGACTCAAGTGTCGGATACAACTGGCGGGAATCAATTAAACCGTGTTCAATGCCATACCCTGGCCGCACTAACTTCGCCTTCTCAAGACCCTCTATGGTGTGAATGAAATCTATCTGGACATCTAAAGGCAAAGACGAAGAAATACCATTGGGGTATATCTCTAAGGAATCTCTCCCTTCAGGCTCGATAAATACCTGATGTCTGTTTCTATCCGAAAACCTGACGACTTTGTCCTCCAGGGAAGGACAATACCTTACACCTCTGGATTTTATCTTTCCAGAATATAAAGGTGAGCTGTCAAGATTACGCATAATAATCTTATGCGTTTTATCATTAGTCTAAGTTAAATAACAACTCATCTGTTTGGAAGGAGTATTTGTGTTTGAGAAAGAAAAAGGTTCAACGTCGTATTCTGGAGGCTGCTCAATCATTTTTGAGAAATCTATCGTCCTTTTGTCAAGACGGGCGCATGTACCTGTCTTGAAATGTTTTGTCTTAAAACCAAGGTTTGATATAGAATGAAAAAGCGCCTCGCTTGATAACTCATTCAGCCTTCCTCCAGGGAAACTGTTCATTCCTATATGGATTGTGCTTTTAAGAAAAGTACCCGCACAGACAACAACTGTTTTCCCGTAAAGAATCTCGCCATAATTTGTCTCTACACCTAATACTTTATTACGTTTTGTTACTATCTTATCCGCCTTTGACGATAATATTCTAATACGTTCGTCGTTCTCAATAAAACTCCTTGCTACCTTAGGATAAATAAACCTGTCTACCTGGGCACGCGTCGCCCACACCGCTTTACCTTTACTTTTATTAAGGCGGCGGTAACTCAAGGCACATTTATCGGCAATCCTGCCAATAAGGCCCCCGAGAGCATCTACCTCTTTAACTAAATGCCCCTTAGAAACTCCTCCTACGGCAGGATTACAGGAAAGCTTACCTATACCGTCAATATCCAAAGTAATTAAAAGAACTTTTCTGTCGAGCTTAGCCGCAGAAAAAGAAGCTTCTATACCGGCATGACCTGCGCCAATAACAATAACATCATATTCCATCTTTACAGTATTCGATGCCAAGTTAAACCTGAAAACGGGAAACATTCAGATAATTTTACCCTTAAACTATTGAATTGTCTATTGGGAAATGCTGGGTTAGGATAGTTTAGAATCTTATTATTTATTACCAAGAGTAGCCAGCTGAAATATGGGCATAAAGAGAGCAATAACAATGGTGCCGATTATTCCACCCAAAAGGAAAATAATTGCGGGTTCGAAAATAGCTATCATACGCTCCATTTTTGTAGTAAGTTCTTTTTGATAATGCTCTGACAACTTCTTAAACATCTCCGGCATATTACCTGTTTCCTCGCCGATTCTTGCTATTTCAGATATAAGTGGAGGGAAAATATCAATCTTGGAAAGCTCCGAAGATAAATTCTTCCCCTTCTTAACATCGTCTTTCATTAAGTCTATAGCACCTTCCAATACAATATTGTCAATACTTTTGGCTATTACTTCCAGGGTATATACAATTGGAACGCCGCTTTCAAGAAGAATATACATAGTAGATGAGAACCTCTCAAGAGCAACAAGCAAAGTAAAATCGCTTAAGAGAGGCAGCCCTAACTTAAGCCTGTCTATAAACCCCCTGCCAATCCCTTTCTTTTTCAAATACATCACCCCGGCGATGCCTCCTATAAATACGATGATAAGAAAAATAAAATACTTATTTACAAATTGACTGATATTAAAAAGTATCTGGGTAATAAGAGGTAATTTTATATCAAATTGATTAAATATCTGGGTAAAACGGGGAAGGATAAATTTAAAAAATACCCCTACGGCGATCACACCAAAGGAACTCACCATGCCCGGATAAATAAGCGCGCTCTTGATTTTTCTTTCGAACTCAATCCTCATCTCCAAATAATCAGCCAATTTTTCAAGAACAAAAGGAAGATTACCTGAAGCCTCTCCCACTTCAATAATGCCTTTCCATAAAGGAGAGAAAACATAAGGATATTTTTCTACAGATTCACTTAAAGAAAACCCTCTTTTTATGTCTTCTTCTACTTTATTCAATATATTGGCAAGGCCGATACTTTCAATTTGAAGACTGATAATCTCTATACTTCTTAATAAAGGGACTCCCGCGGAAAGAGTTATCGTAAGGTTGCGGGCGAAATAACACATATCAAGAGGCTTTATTTTATTATGTTTGCCTCTCTTGCTTAAGAAAAGAAATCTCCTGAAAGAACGTACTTTCTTCTCTTTCCCTAATTCATTGATAGAAATTATATATAAGTCTTTAGCCTTGAGCCTGCTTACGACCTCTTCTTTAGAGCCGGCGTCTATCACCTCTTTTACGGTCCTGCCTGTCCTGGTTTTTGCTATATACTTATATAACGCCATTATACATATGTTTATTTTGAATAAATTACCTTATGAAACATGCCTATAAATTAGTAGAGCGCAATGGCCAGTATTTCTTCAAGGGACGTTGTGCCATCTTCCACCCTTTTAAACCCGCTTTCCAATAAAGACAATGTGCCTTTCTTCTTAGCAACTTCTAATATCTGTATAGAATTATAATTCTTATAAATAGCTTCTCTTATATCTTCATCCACAAGGATAACCTCTGCAATAACCATCCTCCCTTTATAACCAACAAAATTGCACTTTTCACACCCCTTAGCTTTATATACCAAGGAAGTGCCAAGAGCAACTCCCTTTGGAAGCTCATTCTTTTTTAACTCATATGGCTCCTTGCAAAAAGGACAAAGTTTTCTTACCAGTCTTTGAGCCACTATCAACCTGGCAGAGGAAGCAACAAGGTAATTAGGTATACCCATATCGACCAAGCGGACAATAGCGCCGGCTGCATCGTTAGTATGCAGGGTAGATAACACAAGGTGTCCCGTAAGAGCTGCCCTTACGCATATCTCTGCTGTTTCTAAATCTCTTACCTCTCCTACCAATATTATGTCCGGATCCTGCCTTAAGAAGCTTCTTAATACATTACCAAAGGTTAAGCCTATCTCCGGCCTAACCTGAACCTGGTTGATACCATCCAGCCTGTATTCTACCGGGTCTTCAATAGTAAGTATATTGCGGCTGCTTTTGTTTAATTCACTTAAAGCCGCATAAAGAGTAGTGGATTTGCCGCTGCCCGTTGGCCCCGTAAGAAAAATTAAACCATAGGAAAATGATATGCCTTTTCTTATTAAAACTAGTTCCTGGGATAGAAACCCAAGTTTCTCTAAATCCAACGGGACCCTTTCTCTGTCTAAAATCCTAATAGCAACTTTTTCTCCATATATGGTAGGAATGGTAGAAATTCTTAAATCAATCATCCTATTACCCATCTTTACTGTAAACCCGCCATCTTGAGGCAGGCGTTTTTCAGCTATATTCATCTTAGAAAGAATCTTTATACGTGATATTAGCGCCAGCTGCATTGTTCTTGAAGGAGGAGCTATGTCATAAAGAACGCCGTCAATCCTATATCTTAAGCTTATTTTATCTCTTTGAGGTTCAATGTGAATATCGGAAGCACTTTCTTCTATGGCCTGTCTTATTATTAAATCAACAAGCTTAACTACAGGCGCTTCTTCTGTCTTAGCTATGAGCCTATCAAGGCTAAGCTGAACCTCGTTAGATTCAACGGTTTGCAGTCCCTCATCCTTGGTGTCATAAGAAGCCTCTATAGCTTCCTGGAAGGCCTTTTCTTTACCATAAAAGTTCTCAATAGCTTTTATTATATCGGAACGGGTACTCACTAGAGGATTAATCTCGTAACTGGTCAATTTTCTTAAATTATCTATAAGAATTAAGTCGAGAGGGTCAAAAACAGCCACGGTAAGTATATTAAGATCACGAGAAAGAGGAAGCACAAGGTTACGTATGGCAAAATCATAAGGCACTATTTCCTTTAGTTTCTCATCAGAGCGCGGTTTCAGGCGCCCCGAAGATAAACTGGCGTGAGGAATTGATAACTGTTTACTTAAAGCATAAACTATCTGTTCTTCATCTATATATCCAAGCTTAACCAGTATCTCCCCTATCTTACCCCCTTTTTTAGACTGCAAAGATATTGCTTCTTTTATCTGTTCCGCAGTGACCATGCCTTCACTGATTAGTATCTCTCCCAATTGTTTATAGACTGACATCTCTTACCTTTCAGAAAAACTATCCAGGGCGATATTAATTGCTTCATCGCGCGCAGATAAACCCTGCTCATGCGGAACCTGCATGCCGCTTAAATGGTGCGTATTGGCATCATCGTCTGTGACAATACGGGGGGTCAAGAAAACTAAAAGTTCGCGTTCTTTGTTTTGTTTATTACTATACCTGAATAAAGAACCCAAAAAGGGTATATCCCCGATAAAAGGAACTTTATCTTTTGTCTCTGTATCATCCTGCCGTATCAGGCCTCCTATAAGAAGAGTCTGGCCGTCTTTCAGGCGTATAACCGACCGCGCACCTCTTTCCTCGGGATTCTTAAGGTTGCCGGAGGTCATACCTGCAAGAGAAATACCGCTATTTTTAGCTTCTTTGTTGTAAATTTCAACAAGCATTGTTATTTCGTGCGAAAGAGGGTCAACCTGAGGTGTTACCCTAAGTTTGGTTCCTGTGTCGGTCCTTTCGACATCATAGGTAGTAGTTGTATCTGTAATAGTCTGCGTTACGCCGATAGCTTCATCCGTAGTGATATTGACCTGCGCGGTTTCATTGGATAAAGTAAGGATTTTCGGCCTTGCTAAAAACTTGGTAGTTGTATCGGTAGACAAAAACTGGAGCACGGAAGTAAGTGAACTTAAACTTACAGAACTGGCTGTAAGACCGTCTGACAAATCCACTCCGTGTTTTTTAAACAGTTTGTCCGGAAACGGAAACGTTGTCATATATGTTCCTCCGGTAAACTGGCCGGTTAAACCGTTTGCATAATCAATACCCAGCTTATCAACTAGATTCTTTGAAACATCAAGCATTTCCACTTCAATCATAACTTTAGGCTGAGGCTTATCCAGCGCGTTTATAACATTATCAATAACAGGAAATTGAGAAGGAACATCCACAACAATAAGGGAATTGGTATAATCACTTTTTGTAACCCTGCCATTTTCTGTTAAAACTCCCTTTACAGCCTCTAAAATCCCTGAAACATCATCGCTGGTGGTGCTATCGTCGCTATTACTGCTACTTGTCTCGCTTGACATTAAATCATCGATTTCCTGCTGAAAACGTGAATACTTAAGGCGCGCGTATTTTAGATTATAGACTTTGGTTTTAAGCTCTATCTTAGGCTTTCCCATCTCCTTGACAACAAATATTCTGGCATCGGGAAAATAATCATAGCCTAAACCATTCGCTTTAAATATTATATCCATGGCGTTTTTAAGCGGAACATCTTTAAAATATAAAGTAAGTTTTCTCTCTTTGACTGCCTCCGTAGAAACAAAATTAAGGCCGCTCTGCTGGGAGAGAGCCTTGAGTACATTAACTAAGGAAGCATTTTCTAAATCCATAGATACATTGCGTTTAGTGCCGGAAATCAAATAATCTCCGTAGATATCGTCAATATCACCTCCGAGAGAAAAAACAGTAAAAGGAAACATCACCAACATTAATATAAGTATTACTCTCATTCTTCCCTCCCTCGCTTTCTTACAATCTCTTCATACATAATCCCGTTATACATAATAGAGACAATGCCTTTATCTATCTTTACTATCTTTGCGTCTTTATTTTTAAGAGTATCTCCAACTTTATAAACTTCACCGTCAATAATAGCCTGCTTGAGGTAATCACTTACAACTATACCTTCGACATTAACGTCTAAAGGCTCTTTGGAGATATTGTTTTCAATGACAGTGCTCTTTCTTGCCGCATTAGCCGGCCTTCTGAAAGGCGGTTTAAAAGGATCCCTGTAGGGCTTCTCTTGAGAGAAAACCTTGCTCTCTAACATAAAAACAAACGCACAAAATATTATGAACAATCTAAATGTCATATTTCTATTTAATAATGACATAAAACACAATTATATAATGGTCGCTATTCTTCCTCCTGTCTAACTTAATGATTGTCGCCGAAGCAGCATCTTCAACAGCATGGATAAGGCTATTCAACCCTTTATAATCCGCGGTAATATCAATATTAACCTCGACCTTCTTGTAGCTTTTTCTTTCCTTAATTGTATGAGGTTTAAATGAATTGACAGTAACGCCTGAACCCTCTGCTGTACGCTCCAGAAATCTTTTAAAATCAAAGATGTCGCCGTTAAAAATCTTTGCCTCAATATCCTTTAGCTGCTTATCCATCTTTTTTAAATTACCTGCCAATACTTCTATATTCTCTATGCTCTTTTCCCTATTATTCAGCCTTTCTTCACTATCAAGATAGCCGGAATATATCTTGTTAGCCGCAAAGAGCATAACAACAATGGCCGTCAAAGATGCCAATATATTCTTATATCTTAAGATTACATCTATACCCATTCTTTACTCCAGCTTTAAAGAAAAAGTGATAGCATCATAACCTTCTATTTTTACCCGTCCCATAGAAACGAGATCAATTTTAGGAAAATAACGATGCAAGACGCTACTGCCTTTAATGGACGATATGAAATTATCTATCGCTCTTCTCCCCTCTCCTGTATCGGCTATCAGTACATATCCCGATAAAGCCAGTTTTAATTTTCCTTTACCATCTCTTTCTAAACGGAAATCAGACAGCCACAAGCCCTCTGCTAAAATATTGGGTAACTCATCTAATATTGGATACACATGATTGTACTCTGAGGAATCAATCTTCAACCTGCTTATCGTATCGTTGTTCTTCTTGATGCGTTCTTCGAGATAATTTTCTACCTCTGCTATAGGCTTATTCTTTAATGTTTCCGGCAAAACTAACTTTTCTATTCTCTTTCTCAGTATATACTCCTTAAATATTATTTTGTTATTCAGAAAAGAATAAAGGAATATGCATCCTGCCGCTCCAACAACAAGTATTACACTAATCAAAATGTAGTTAAAAGACGGGACGTAAATCTTTTTCTTTGTTTTGCCGCCAGCGAGTTCATCTTTAGATTGGAACTTAGGCTTAAAACGAAACGGCAGCACAGAAACTGTAGCCGCCGCATAAGCTTTAAAATGTTCCATACTGAGCCCCTTGGCATCAAGAATGTCATCGGAACTAATCACTTTAGATTCTATATTCGCCTTATGTTTTAATGCAGACAGCAGAGGCACATTCTCTGAACTGCAGAGTATAAACAGGCTGTTTAAATCATAATTCTTAAACTCTCTTCTAAAATACTGGATGGATATCATCATCTCCTCAACAAGCCTATCCATGGCATAACTTTTATCTTTTTCATTGTCAAATGAGCCGATAAACCTGTTAAACACAGGTAAATCGTTGTAAAAAAAAGTCATATATGATTCGCCTTCGGAGAAATCCAATACAGCAAAATTATTAACCCTCTTGGCAAACTTTAAAGATTTTATCACCCTCGCGAGAGAAATAGCCGAAGGTTCAATGTTCAAAACTGTAGCATTTGTATTAACAAAAAGTGTTTTGTATTTCTTGTATGCGGTATTTTTTATGCCAATAAATGAAAGGTCAATCTTCTTATACTTAGAAACTTTAGTATAGCTGTAATCCCATATAAGCTCCTCCATCTTGAAAGGGATATACTTTTCTATCTCGTAATTCATAGATGACTCTATCTCTTTCTTGCTTATAAGAGGCATGTCAAAACTTCTGAATATGAATTCCCTGTCTTCCAAAGAAACAAAAACTTCATTATGCTCAGAGCCCACTTCTCTTAATGCTTTATTTATTAAAGCTTCCCATAACACATCTTCCTGAAGTACTTTATCTCCCGATTCCTCCCTTAACGATGAAAGACTTAATTTAGTAAAAGCTGCTAAGCTCTTGTTTTCAATCCTGGCGGCGGATAAAAATTTCTTTCCTATATGTATTCCTATATATTCCTTTTTCATTTGTTTTTACTGCACTCACGCAGCCATTTTTCTATTTCCTTACGGTCAAAACGCCAGACTTTGCCGATTTTTATACCTGAAATCTTCTTCTTGTGGAGCCAATTGTAAATAGTCTGCTTCTGCAGGCCTAGGTATTCGGCTAATTCTTCAATATTCATCAATCTCGGAATATGCGTTCTTCTCATTATTTATAATATTAATACATTTCTATTTAAATATATCATTTATCTCATGTCAAGTATAATTTATTATAATTTACCATATTTTGCTGTATATTGTATTGATTTATTTGCCCCACTATATATTGTATAAGAAAATATCCTCTATAAATTCGAAGGGGTTTGAGATAATAAAAAGAGTAGTATTGATTAATATATTATATATTAATATAAAAAGGGAGTAATAATACAATATATAAATATTTACCTAATAATAAAGCGTAGGTGCTATTCGTTATCAATGGATTTGCACATATCTGCACCACACCTCAGATGAGCCAGGATTTCATTAACCCAAATAATGCGATTAGCATTATTTGCCCGTTTGTGCCCGCAAGGGTACCTGTGCCCGTGAGGGTATAGGGTACAGCATTTTCCCGGTTAATATCAGTAAGGTTTATAGACAAAGAAAGGATAACTTGAGAAGGGTTATTATAATGTATAATCTACGCTAACATCTATTTCATCTGTATTCCCAGGGCCTGCGTTACTAGTTCTGCTTATATCCACAGTAAATCCGCCCGGAGGATAACCGTATATGCCATTGCCAACTTTAATTGAAGAATTCCCTGCGGGAAGAATACCATTTCTTGCTTTATCAAAAGCATAAACCACTCCTGCCATAGCAGCATAATATGCGCGCATTCTTCTTATCTTATGCTCGGCAACTCTTGCCTGCTGAGACAAAAGATATGCCGTAGCAAGGCAAAGAAAAGTAATAATAACTACAATGCCCATAACTATTACCAATACAATGCTTTTTTTTCTATCGAAGGCGTATTTTGTAATCATCTCCGTCCTTTTTCAACAAAACGTGCCCTTCTCTTGCTAACCACCCCAAACTCATACATATTATATCTTTAGGTCTCTTTATTTCTTTGATTAGTTCGTCAAAAGAAACTTCTCCCAGTTTCTCCAATGAATTCCATATTTCCCCCGCAACTATGCCTATCTCAGTAATCATACATTAATCTGTTATACAGTTTATATTTTGAAATATTTTATCACGCATTAAGGAACTTTGTCCAGAGGTTTTTTCGAAGCGCCTGGGAATGGGAAGAGACATAGCATCCCCCTTCCCGGGAGGCCGCGGAAGATTAAAAGAATTACTTCCGGGGCATTTTTATTAACCGGGAAAATGCTGCACCCTAAGGGCAGGCACCTCCTTCGTCCTTCGGACTACGGCGGGCAGGCTTCGCACTTGAGAGCACAAGATGCTCATAATGCCCGGCAGCCTAAACGGTTGCATTAAACAGAGGTTGTACTAAAGAATACACAGTATTTTCCCGGTTAATATATCTGCGTAATCGAGTCTTAATCGCTGCAATCAGGTTCTTTCAATCTCACAAGAAATAAGAAAGAACCAAAAGTTTAACTTGCTTACGCAGGGGGATATCCGCCAGACT
>Ga0164318_10004215_pt1 | contig 13767 bp, 13 predicted proteins | sample GuaBasSedimGuay9_FD_113734 | JGI IMG/M metagenome (GOLD analysis project Ga0164318, IMG submission 113734) | Subseafloor sediment microbial communities from Guaymas Basin, Gulf of California, Mexico - Guay9, Core 4571-4, 0-3 cm | ecosystem: Environmental > Aquatic > Marine > Hydrothermal vents...
AGGGTTGACAGGTCAGAAAACGTGACCATCCAACTCCCTGTCCCTCCCCCGCTTTCGTTGACCCTCTTTTTCCTCGCCATTCTAGTCCCCTCGTAGCTTAAATATGAAGCCTTTGAAGTCGAGGTAATAACTCTTCCTCTTTTCCCCGGCTTTTACGCGATAGGGAATAGAGGCGCGGTAATCACAGATGATCTCAACCTGCCGATTAAAGTTCTCGACCCCCTTGATGGCGGTGACTTTTCTCGGCTTTACACCGAAACCATGCGCTACCATTTTCTTATAAAATAGTCCTTTTTTCATGAGATATTTGAACACCGCCAAGGCCCTTTTTGTGGAAAGGATAGCCGCTTTTTTCAACTTGTTTTTGCTGAACAATACTTCTGTGGGGTCAGTATATCCCCTCAGTTCCACTAGACCCGGCACATGCTTCAATACTGGGACTAACTGGTCCAGGTAGCTTTTGCCTGCAGTGGAAAGTATGGTTGAGTCCTTGTCAAAAAGTACTTTGTTGTTTAAAGAAATCACTATTTTTTCACCTTCTGTCTGGACCTTAACGTCCGCCTGTAGACCGTTTCGGAAGGTGATGTTTCTCAGTCTCTCAAAATCCACTTGTTCTTTTTGGAGTGGGGCGGCCCCTACAGTGATATTCATTCCCTTTTTGATGCCTATTACCGAGTGACCACCAGGCTTGAATCCGAATGCCCCCACAAGGGAATTCAGAGCAACACGTTGCCTGTTGGGATCAACAACGGACATGGAGATGAGCAACACGAAAAAGGTGAGGAGCAGCGTCATCAGGTCCGTGTACGTAGTGATCCAACTGTTAGTATTTTGAGGTTGTTCCTCTTTCTGCTTTGCCATGATAATGAATGTTTTCCGCCATGTTTTTGGCACACTGCGTCAAGGGCCAGACCACAAAAATTGATTGAAGGCAGCTGCAATCAACTGATCATGGCTCAAAATCCTTTGTTTGAGCCGACACGTTGGTGCAGACAAAGGCCCACTAGAAACCCTACCTTTTTTCGCGATCTTTAATGAGCAAATGCCGTGCCAGTGGGGGAAAAACACTGGACGAATGTTGAAATCTTTGATTTGTAAGCCATTAATGAAATATATTTTCTAGGTTTAACAATGACACAAAGGAGGTTCAGGGCATGAGAATAAGGATCTCTGTTGGGGATGTGTCCCTTGAGGCGGAGCTCAATGACAGTCCAACGGCAAGGAAAATCGCCTCAATTCTGCCCTTTGAGGCTGGGTTTCAGACCTGGGGGGACGAGATTTACTTTGAGATTCCGGTGACAGCGGAGCTTGAGGCGGATGCTAAGGAGGAGGTATCAATAGGTGATCTGGGCTTCTGGCCGACTGGAAACGCATTTTGCATATTCTTCGGCCCAACCCCCATGAGCCGCGGGGACAAAATAGTGCCGGCCAGTGCCGTGAATGTAGTGGGCAGGGTCTTGGGAGATGCCACAAGACTTAAAGCGGTTATGGGAGAAAATAAGATCCGACTAGAGCTCCTTTAGCCTTTTTGCAAGCAGGGTGAAACGGCTGGATGGTCTTTTGTTTGCTATGGCCCTGGCCACTGCTTCCCTGCTTCCCACCATAACCAGGAGCCTTCGTGCACGTGTTACGGCGGTGTATACTAGGTTACGTTGCAACAGTAAATGGTGTTGACTGAGGATAGGGAATACCACAGCAGGATATTCACTGCCCTGGGACTTATGCACAGAGATGGCGTAGGCAAGGGTAAGGTCTTCAAGGTCCGCTGGCTTATAAAGCACCTCTTTGCCCTCGAAGGACACCACCAGCTCACCTGTAACAGTATCTACCGACTTAACAAAGCCTATGTCTCCATTAAACACTTCCTTTTCATAATCGTTTCTTATCTGCATCACCTTGTCACCTGGTCCAATTCTACGTGAGGCCTTCAGTATTCTCGACCCGGACGGATTGAGGATCTGCTGAAGGCGTCTGTTAAGCTCCTCTGTACCCGCCAGTCCCTTGTGCATGGGGCACAGAACCTGGACGTCTCTTAACGGGTCAAGTGAAAACCTTTTGGGAATTCTCCTTTGGACCAATTCTAGCACGGTCTTCAAAACGAGCTCTGGGTCGCTTCGCTCTATAAAGTAAAAGTCCCCCGGTCCCTTACCCTCAGGGACTGGAAGCGGCATTTTGCCTGAGTTTATTCTATGGGCATTAACAGTTATCATGCTTTGCCTGGCCTGGCGAAAAATTTCTGTAAGTCTAACCACCGGCACCTTGGCGGAATCGACCAAGTCCTTTAAGACATTTCCAGGCCCTACCGAGGGAAGCTGATCCATGTCTCCTACTAGAATTAGCCTCGCCTCCGAGGGTATTGCCCTCAACAGGTGGGCCATTAGAGAGATGTCTATCATGGATGCCTCATCCACAATTACAAGGTCTGCATCCAAGGGCCTTTGTTCATTTCTCTGAAATCCTCCTCCTTCCCATGAAAACTCTAGCAAGCGGTGAATGGTTCTTGCCTGCATTGATGTTGCCTCTGCTAGGCGCTGCGCGGCCCTGCCAGTTGGGGCTGCTAGTTCTATAAGGGCCCCTTTTACCTTAAAAATTTCAATGATCGCTTTGACTATGGTGGTCTTTCCGGTTCCTGGGCCTCCTGTAATTATGAGAACCTTGTCCATCAAGGCATGCTTTATGGCCTCGATTTGTCTAGGTGCAAAGCGGATGTTTATCTTGGTTTTGAGCCAAAGTAACGCCTTGTCAGTGGCTATTTCAGAACCCGAGGCACGAGATCTCAACAGGCGGTCCATATGTTGTGCAACACCGGTCTCTGCCGAGTGGTATTTTCTCAAAAACACAGCTTTTTGGCGGGTGCGCTTTTCATTATAGTTTTCAATGACTATCTCCTGGCGCTGGGCAAGGGAATCAATCGCGCTTAAGACTTGTTCATTTGTCACTTCAAGGAACCCTGAGGCGGATTTTACCAGGAGGTCAAGGGGATAAAATACGTGTCCTTGATCAGCCGCCGCAGACAACCTGAAGACAATACCAGCCTCAAGTCTCTGAGTGGAGCTCTTTTCAAATCCCATCCTAAATGCGATTTTGTCCGCGGTTTTGAATCCTATACCGTGGATATCCTGCGCGAGTCTGTATGGATTCTTGGTTATGACCGCCATGGCCTTGTGTCCGTATTTCCTAATGATCTTTGTCGCCACGGCCGTACCAAGATCGTGGTCTTTCAACAACACCATTAAGGAACTGATTTCCTTTTGTTCCTCCCACGCCCTCTTGATCATCTCGAGGCGTTTTTTCCCCACCCCGTGCACCCTGAGCAGCTCCTGAGGCCTCTTGTCTATTACCTCAAGGGCCTGATCACCAAATTTGGCGACGATTTTTTCGGCTAGCACGGGACCAATGCCTTCAATTAGTCCTGAACGGAGATATTTTATTATGGCCCGTCTACCGTGAGGCAGTTCTTTCTGGTAGGACTCCACCCTAAACCTGCGGCCGAATTTAGGATGAATTTCCCATTTTCCCTGCACTTCTATGGTCTGCCCCGCAAACACATCCCCAATATTTCCCACAATGGTAGCAGGCAATATCTCACCGTTTACTTCCACCTCTGCCACTGCAAATCCTGTTTCGGGATTGGAAAAGGCGACGCGCCTAACTTCGCCTTTTAATTTTTCCATAGGGCACTCCGGGACTTTCTCATGATCGGCCTGTGGGAAAATCAGATGTTTTTCGCGAAAAAGTAAGGGGCGATGATGCTGGGTGTCCGAGCACAACTTGATATGAATATTTACAATCAAACAAACATTTAATAGCATTCGCCCTGCAATAAATAACAGGAGATTTGCCTATGAAGTACAAAGACATTCTCTATGAAATGGATCCTCCACTAGCCTATATTTGCTTGAACAGGCCGGATATCAAGAACGCTTTTACCATTGAGATGCTCGATGGATTGTATCGGGCCCTGCTCCAAGCCGATTCAGATACAACAATAAAGGTTATCATCATAAAGGGAAAAGGCGAAGCCTTTTGTGCAGGTGCCGATATTAGGGACATGTTATCGGGCCAACTCAGGTCTGTTGGAATGAAGAAGTACTTAGCCGAAAAGGTTCAAAGGATACCTCTGCTCCTACAAACCATGAACAAGCCTGTCATTGCATCCATTGATGGTCCGGCATTCGGGGGAGGCTTTGATTTGGCTTTGGCCTGTGACCTACGGATAGCTTCGGAAAGGGCAACTTTTTGCTCTACGGTGGTTAGACTAGGCCTAGCGCCAGGAGGAGGCGGCGCATACTTCTTGCCCCGGCTAGTCGGGTTGAGTAAGGCCATGGAAGTGCTTCTAACAGGGAAAGTACTAAATGCCAAGGAAGCTAAAGAGGCGGGTATCGTAGATAGAGTTGTCCCGACAGATCGTCTTTCCCATGAGTCAGCCGCTCTTGCCGGTGAGATAGCACAGTGGTCGCTGCCGTCAATTATTGCCACTAAGAGAGCCATTTACGACGGGATCAGCTCTGATCTGAAACGTCACCTGGAATTCATGTCTTTACAGTTGGCCGTCCTAACAGAAACAAAGGAGCACCAGGAGTCAGTGAGAAAGGTTGCGCACAAAATAGGTATCAAGACCCTTCCCGATGATTTATGAAATTACATACATTTAAACCTTTTGTACTCATCTGCCGATAGAAAAGTATACACTTCGCCAATTGAAAGTTGGGTCACATCCTGCTGGGATAGTGAGGGGATAACATTGCGCAATTACATCCAAAAAACGAGTCAGAATAATAACTCTTCCATCGAAAGGCTCAAAGAGATTTCATCATGGGTTTCGTCGGTATTGGATCTTGACCAGCTGCTGGAGCTAATAATAGAAAAGGCCACCTTGATGATGCAGGCTAAGGCCAGCTCTTTGCTCCTGTTGGATAAAAAGACAAGAAAGCTTTATTTCAAGGTAGCAACCGGGGAAAAGAAAGACGAGGTAAGAAAATATGAGATAAACCTGGGGCAGGGAATTGCCGGATATGTAGCGGAAAAAGGGGAACCCTTACTGATCCAGGATGTCACCAAAGATCCTCGATGGTACAAGAAGATAAGCGAGTCTACCGGGTTTGAGACAAAGTCCATTGCCTGTGTCCCCATGAAAATGAACGGGGACATTATTGGTGTTGTTGAGATTATCGACAAGGAAGACGGCAGCCCCATTAAGCCTCAGGATATGAGGCTGCTTACTGTTTTTGCTGACCTTGCCTCTCAGGCCATTAGCAGTGCACAGAAAATAGACAAAGTACGCAGGGAAAATCGTGATCTAAGGGAAGAGCTCAGTCAAAAATATCAGATAGTGGGTGAAAGCCCAGCCCTAAAAAAGGTTATCTCGGATGCGTTCAAAGTCGCGAATTCAAAAACGAGTACTATGATCCTTGGGGAGAGTGGTACAGGCAAGGAGCTGCTTGCCAGGCTGATTCACAAAGCGGGTGCGAGAAAAGAAGAACCTTTGGTCATTATCAACTGCGCGGCTCTGCCCGACACTCTTTTGGAAGCGGAGCTTTTCGGATATGAAAAGGGGGCCTTCACTGGGGCCACCTCGCGAAAGATAGGCAAGTTTGAAATTGCAGACGGTGGAACCATATTCCTCGACGAAATTGGAGAGATGAGCCCTGGAATGCAAGCGAAACTCCTGAGGGTCTTGCAGGAGGGGGTATTTTATCGGGTGGGCGGCAATACTCCCATTTCTGTTGATGTAAGGGTAATCTCAGCCACCAACCGGGATATTTCCCAGGAAGTGGAAGAGGGGCGGTTCAGGGAGGATCTTTACTACCGCCTAAACGTGGTCCAAATCCACATGCCTTCTTTGAGGGAAAGGAAGGAAGATATTCCTCTTCTTGCAGAGCACTTCCTAAGCTTGTTCAAGAGGGAAAAGGGGCTACCAGAGCTTAGGATTTCCCGCTCTGCCTTGGAAAAGATGATGAGATACGACTGGCCTGGAAATATCCGGGAGTTGCGCAACGCAATGGAGCGGGCCGTTGTAATGGGCAATGGCAAGGAGATCTTGCCCGAGGATCTGCCTATATTTTCGCCACGCAAGTCTCAGGCAGGGATTACCGTAGGCATGACTTTAAAGGAGGCTGTAGACGCCTTTAAAAAAGAGTTCATTATCCAAAACTTGAGGCACACAGGTGGAAATCGAACAGAAGCTGCAAAGATTATGGGCATTCAAAGGACCTATCTTTCTCGTATGATTTCCAAATACGACCTCAGGCATATATAGGAAAGTGATAGCTGGTAGTAACTGCTGTGGATATAAACGCGACTGGGTCACAATTTAATAGGGCTTGCAGGGCGTTGCTTTGGCTTACCTTGGCTTGTGTTCTCTCATTTCCTTTGGGATGCGCACCCCAAGAGTACCATGTTATGCCAGGGCTTGCTGATCCCACCTTGGACAGAGCCTCCATCAAAACAGTACCCAAGCCCTATACAACACTTGATAATTTGGAACAGCGGACCGACCAGGGAGATTCTATTGATTTGCTTCCAGCATCATTTCAAATCAGTCCTTGTCACGATACTGAAAAGTTGACTGCAAATGGGGATATCTCTCCTCAGGACTATCTTGACAGGGCTCTCGACCTTTGCCAGGTATCCAATAGATGCTGGGAAGAAGGCGATCTTGAAGGGGCCTTGAATGCCTTGGACAGAGCATATCGTCTGATTCTGGAAATTCCTCCTGACAGTGCTCCACGCTTGCTCCAACAAAAGGATGACCTCAGAGTTACCATTTCAAAGCGCATCATAGAAATATATGGCCTTAGGCATTCCAGTGTCCAAGGGTATTGCAAGGCCATACCGCTTGTCATGAATCGCCATATCAGGATTGCCATCAAATCCTTACTGGGGAGAGAAAGGAAATATTTTATCGAAGCGTACAAGCGCTCGGGACGCTACAGGCCGGGTATAGTCAAGGCCTTGCGCAAGGCAGGTCTGCCTGAGGAACTTTCGTGGCTTCCTTTGATAGAAAGTGGCTTTAAGCTTAGGGCCTTGTCAAGGGCCAGGGCACTTGGCCTTTGGCAGTTTATCGCATCTACGGGTTACAAATTTGGCCTAAAGAGGACCCCATGGATAGACGAAAGAATGGACCCGGAAAAATCCACAAAAGCTGCTATAGCCTATCTCAAGGAATTACATGGTATATTCGGCGACTGGACAACGGTACTCGCTGCTTACAACTGCGGAGAGGGAACAGTGCTGAGAAAAATACGCTCTCAGCGAATTAATTACCTAGACAATTTCTGGGATCTCTATGAAACTCTCCCGAGTGAAACGGCTAGTTACGTGCCCAAGTTTCTTGCGGTGCTTCATATTCTAAATAGACCAGAACAGTTCGGGATAAAACTCCCAGAGCCCGATCCACCAGTGCAGTACGAGGAGGTGACCATCAATAGGTCCATCCCTCTTACATTGGTGGCGAGGCTTTTGGATACAAGCCCTCAAGCCATTAAGGATCTGAACCCAGAACTAAGGTATGGAATAACACCTACCTCGAGGTATAGCCTCAAGGTCCCAAAAGGTAAAGCAGGGATTTTTCTTACAAGGTTGGAGAAAATTCCACATTGTTCACCCAAACTGACTCGGACAATAGCATACAGGGTTAGGACTGGGGATTCCCTTTATAGAATTGCCAAGCGGTTTCGGACGACTGTAAGGAACATCGTAGCTCTCAACCACATCAAGAGCCCCGATTATCTAAAGGTTGGAGTTGTTCTCAAGATTCCCGTGGGCTTGAAAAGATCTATTAAACTGGCTCTTGCAGGCTCATCAATTTGAGGCGAACTTGGATCAATCTGACAAGCCTTTTGCTTTGCGCTCAAGCTCGTATCTTTTCTCACTTTTTTTGCACAGCTCCCAGATTATACATTGGGGCCTGAACTTACAGTAACCGCACGGATCAGTACAGGCCTCACAATTATCAAGGCATTCCTGGCAATACCATATGTTCATCTTTTGGCACGATACTACTGCTTCCCGGTCTGGGTGGTTTCGGCAATTGGGCATAATGTTGAATCGTTCCTCCTACACTTTGTACCTTTAGACTCATCAAGGTGTCTAAATAGATCTTGATTCGTATCTCAAAGTTTCTATTAGGTAATTATCATAATTGAATCTGTCAAGGCAGGGACAAGAAATATCTTAAGTAGTTTTTTCTTGCGTCAGCCCAGACCTTTTCATAATGTATACAGAAGGTGGCCACATTGGTCTTGATGCATCCAGGTTTTCTTTCCTCAAACACCACCTCGAGGGTCATGGGCGCGATTTTCACCAGGGATATGCAGGAATGCTACTGCAAATGGCAACGCAGTCGCCAAGGCCGGGCCGTAGAGGCGGCACTGGAGCGGTTAATTGTGTCTCTGATGGACCTTCAGCCCGGGCTTCGAGTCTTGGACATAGGATGCGGATCTGGGAATCACTTGTTACTCTTGAACAGGCTGGGACTGGATGTAAGCGGTGTGGATGCCTCACCGTACATGATCCAAGAGGCGAGGGAAAGGCTTGGGCACCGCTGTGACCTGCGAACATGCAATGCCGAGGATCTTCCGTTTGACGACAATGAGTTTGATATGGTCTTTATGATAAACACCCTTGAGTTTGTAAAGGATCCGCTTCAGGTATTAAGGGAAGCAGGTAGGGTAGCCTCGCGCCAGGTCTTTATTGGGGCGTTTAACAGCCTTTCCTGGACTAATATCACCAACAGGATACAAGGGTTGCTCGGTAACCCAATGTTTAGGAATATGCAATCTTTTACATTGTGGGATTTGAAGGCATTGGTAAAAAGGGCCTTCGGGGAGGTGCCTGTTTCGTGGCAATGCGTGTGCCTGTATCCTCAATTGCTGGACAAAGCAGGCGTTGTATCACAGGCGTGGTGGAAGGGGCAGATGCTTCCTTTCGGCAATTTCTTAGCTCTTAGAGCCACGATGTTTTACACGGTCAGGGCACATACGATCCCTTTGAAAGTAAAGATGGAGGATGCAAGCCAGCCGTTACTCCGGCACGGGTGAGAAGGCACTTTTTAATAAGGGGCCACAGAGCAAGAGTATCCAAGGAGACTGTGACATGAAAGAGGCGTATCTGTTTGAACCACGGGAGGACAAAAAGGTCCAGTGCATGCTTTGCAGCCACCGGTGCATCATAAAGCCCGGAGCCAAGGGCATATGTGGCGTGCGACAAAACTTAGATGGAAAGCTTTTTAGCCTTGTGTACGAAAAGGTTATAGCTAGGCACGTTGATCCAATTGAGAAAAAACCGCTGTTTCATTTTCTACCCGGCACGCTTTCTTATTCCGTCGCCACTGTAGGCTGTAACTTCCGTTGCAGTTTCTGCCAAAATGCTGATATTTCTCAAATGCCGCATGATTCTAATAGGATAATTGGTGAGAGCATAAGTCCAGAGGCCCTTGCATCTGATGCGGAAAGAACAGGTTGTGCAACAATTGCATACACTTATACCGAACCAACGGTATACTTTGAATTGGCAAAAGATACTGCTGAAATTGCGGCTTCTAAAGGGATCAAGAATGTGTTCGTGACAAACGGGTACATGACCAGGGAATGCCTGGAACTCATTTACCCTAATTTGCATGCGGCAAATGTGGATCTAAAATCATTTTCTGACAAATTTTACAAAGAACTGTGTAATGCGAGGCTGCAACCGGTCTTGGATACCATTGTGATGATGAAAAAGCAGGGTGTTTGGGTAGAGGTGACTACCCTTATAATACCAGGAAGAAATGATTCCCCACAGGAACTGCGGGAAATTGCCCGGTTTCTTGCGGACCTCGACCCAGATATACCCTGGCACGTAAGCCGTTTTCATCCAACTTATAGACTTACGGATGTACCTCCTACGCCGCCTCGGACCGTAAGAATGGCAAGGGATATCGGCTACGAGGCAGGACTTCATTATGTTTACACCGGCAACCTTCCCGGCGATGAGGGGGAGCACACAAAATGCCACCAATGTGGCGCGCCTCTCATTGATCGATTTGGATTTTATGTGAGAAATAACAGGGTCAAGGATAATAAGTGCCCCTCGTGCGGGATACCAATACCGGGGGTCTGGTGAATTGATTTGATTTTCTCACCAGCGGCTGCTAAGCTGCCCATAGGCTGGGGATGGCTCCAAAAAAGGGTTTTTCCTAGCATGCTCCCCGCTGAAAACCCTTGGCCTTCTTCCTTTCAGCGGGGGCAAAAAACGGAAGGCTACTGAGGTATTGGAACAGGGATAAGTGTACGAGAGGAAAGGGTTACATGAAAAAGCACGATGAAGTGGCAGCAAAGATAACAAAAGAAATTATTATTAAGCTGATAGAAGTTGGGAGGCTGTCTTTAAGCTCCTTTGATGAGGCGTGGAAGCAAGTTTTTGAAACTGTGCGCGGGTCAATTAATATCGATGGAGACTAGTTGGCTCATAAACTTCTAATAGAGCACCTTGACGAGAAACAGCCCCTTTGAGGGCGCTTTCATGCCTGCTCTCTTCCTATCCCTTGATTCTAATATTCGCCTAAAGTCCTGCACCTTGATCTTTCCTAATCCCACCGAAACCACTGTACCTACGATGTTTCTGACCATGTGCCGTAGAAAACCATCTGCCTCGTAAAGCATCAAAATTCTCGATGGATTTGTCCCGTGTGCTATCTCGGCCCTGAATACCGTTCGAACAGGATTACGGTTAGAGCTGCCAGAAGAGCGGAAGGCCGAGAAGTCATGTGTGCCCTTTACAATTGAAAGGCATTGGGCCATTGCCTTAGTCTCCAGGGCCACGGGGATATGCCATTCATACCTTCGGGCAAAGATATCAGGCTGCTGGGCATTGAGAATTCTATAGACATAGATCTTGCGCTTGGCATGGTAACGTGAATGAAAGTGACAGGGTACTTCCTCTGCCAGAAGAACTCGAATATCCTCAGGAAGAAGGGAGTTCAGTCCTTTCCTTAAGTCTTGTACGGGTATGGGAGAGTGGATGGCAAAATTGCATACCTGACCCAGGGCATGCACCCCTGAATCGGTCCTCCCTGCCCCTATGACCCTGACCTCATGGCAGACAATCTTACTGGCTGCCTGTTCAAGGACTTCTTGGATACTTATTTGGCCCACTTGTCTTTGCCAGCCGTGGTACCTTGTGCCCTCGTAGGCAAGAGTAAGCCTGATATTGCGCTGGGCCAAATTACATACCTCCTTAGGCAACTACACACTCGAGCGGTTAGCTGAAGAGTCCCCTAAATGGCCCTTACATGGTGCGCCGGCCAGAAAAAGCCACTGGACAAGCAAAAAAAGAGCCCTTTCAGGGCTCTTCATTTAATGGAAAATAGCGATAAGATGATCCCGAAATCCCTGACTTAGCGCTTGGAATATTGGAACCTAGCCCGTGCGCCACGTTGACCGTATTTTTTCCTTTCTTTCATTCTCGGATCTCTGGTGAGGAATCCCCCGCGTTTTAAAGAGTCTCGCAATTCAGGATCGATAGTCACCAGAGCACGGCTAATCCCATGTCGGATGGCGCCCGCTTGTCCCGAAATCCCGCCGCCTTTGACATTCACTTTGATATCGAACTGACCTTCTTTTTCAGTTATTTTCAAGGGCTCCAGGACCATTACCCGGTCGGTTTCTCGTGTAAGATATTCTTCCATAGGACGATTGTTGACTATAATCTTTCCAGATCCAGGCTTCATCCAGATCCGTGCTACTGCGGTTTTTCTTTTTCCTACGGCGTGAACAAGTTGCTGGGCCATTTATATCTCCAACTCCTGTGGTTTTTGTGCCTCATGGGGATGATCGGGGCCTGCATAAATTTTAAGCTTCTTAAGCTGTCGTCTACCCAAGCTGTTCTTGGGCAGCATGCCCCTTACCGCATGGCGCAGGATTTCTTCGGGTTTTGTCTCGAGCAATTTTTTTGCTGAGCGTTTCTTCAAACCTCCCATGTATCCGCTGTGACGATAATAAAACTTATTATCCCACTTTTTTCCAGTGAGGACAACTTTATCCGCATTTACCACCACAATGAAGTCGCCTGTGTCCGCATGGGGGGTAAAGATAGGTTTGTGTTTCCCACGAAGGCGCATCGCGATCTGGGTCGCAAGCCTACCCAAAACCTTGTCCTTTGCGTCCACCAAGTACCACTTCTTGTCAACTTCAGCTTCTTTTGCTATAAATGTTTTCATAATCCTTACACCACCCTAAAAGATCCAAAGCTATTCTTTTACGGAATGCCTTGCACAATGTCAAGTAAATTGTTTTAAAAACCTATTGACAAGGCGCGTCGGCGTTGCTATTTATATTTTGTATTAAGCGCCTGTAGCTCAGTTGGATAGAGCGCCGGGCTTCGAACCCGTAGGCCGCAGGTTCGAGTCCTGCCAGGCGCGCCAGAAGATAACTGACTGGTAGGTTTTGGTCTCAAGGGCGTGTAGCTCAGCTGGTAGAGCAGTTGACTCTTAATCAATTGGTCGGGGGTTCGATCCCTCCCACGCCCACCAGGAAAATCAACAGGCTTGCAGCCCAGTGCTGCAAGCCTTGTTTCATTTGAAAGCAGGGAATGAAAATAGGCGCGTTTTTGGTCCTTGGTTAAAAGCGGAATATTAACCCCGCGTGGGATTGAAACTGTATGAGAATATCTTGGCTGGTTGTAATGTAACAGCCATGGGAACTAGAGCAGAATATCTTTGTCTGGCCTCCCATGAAGGTTCCAAAACCCCTACCTTCTACCATGAATCCAATATGCTTGGTAATGTAGTACTTCAGTCCTATGCCAACTCCCATTGAAAATTTAAGCTCATCATCGTAGCTAGATTTCTTGGGATCAAAGTAAGTTGCTCCAATGCTGGCTATTACGTATGGCCGGAATTTATCCGTATGGTACCAGCTATAGGTGCTGCCAAAATGAAAATAGTTAATGGAAAATTTCAAATCTTGATTGGGGTTGGCAGGATTGTCTATTTTCGTATCCTGTCTCATCCATAGAAATTCAAAATAGGAGTCAGGATTAAAATCAACATCTACCGCTAAGCCATAACAGATGTCCTCATCAATATCTAAATCTTTCCCATTTTGTTCATTTTGAAAGGTTCCTCCCGCCTGTAAACCGAGCAGTGGGATGACTTCAAAGCCCCGATCAAAGCCCATGCATACGCTGACCGACAACAGCCACAACGCACACGTGGCTACCCCCAGCTTGAGGGAAGTGATCATTGGCATTTTGGCCTCATCACTCTGCATCTTATATATGTACCCTAAGGACTGGATACACGGAAACCGAATAGCTAGCTTGGTTTTCTATTGAGTGTTTTGACCTGCTAAAGTAATACAAAAGTAAGGTATATGACAATAGAAAATCAGAAAGCTCCATGTCCCTCGCCCATAAACCGCAAGCTAGAGAAAAAAGATATGGCTAGTTTATCGGTCACACAGGGCACTGGACAGATTAAAGGTGCTGCAGCAGCCTTGGCAACTTGCCAAATTCAGGTAAACTCACTATGTAGTAAAGCGATTCGTAAGAGAGTCTCTCTTGGCAGGATTTATGGAAGTGCTCATGCTGTAATTTAGAAAATACTAAGTGAGGAGAATTTGCCATGAATTCTAAAAGCGAAAAAAATTTAGCCATCGCTTTTGCCGCCGAGTCAAAGGCTGCAGCCAGAAATGCCGCCTTTGCTCAGAAGGCCGAAACGGAAGGCTATAAGCAGATTGCCCGCCTTTTCAGGGCGGTTTCTGATGCTGAATCGGTTCATGCCAGGCG
>Ga0164318_10004216_pt1 | contig 13765 bp, 6 predicted proteins | sample GuaBasSedimGuay9_FD_113734 | JGI IMG/M metagenome (GOLD analysis project Ga0164318, IMG submission 113734) | Subseafloor sediment microbial communities from Guaymas Basin, Gulf of California, Mexico - Guay9, Core 4571-4, 0-3 cm | ecosystem: Environmental > Aquatic > Marine > Hydrothermal vents >...
AAATAATTCGATGTATCTTTGCAAACTAAAAAATTTAATATAAAAATTAGAATCATGAGAAGAAATATAGTTGCCGGAAACTGGAAAATGAACAAAACCTTTGAAGAAGCTGACGAATTGTTATTTAGCATTGCAGAACCTCTTCAAAAATTAAATTTAGATTCAACCCAAGTCATCCTTTGCCCTCCCGTTTTATATGCAGAGATGTTTACCGATGTTGCTTTGGAAAACAATTTCTCCGTAGGAGCTCAAAATTGTTCTAACCAAGAATCCGGTGCATATACCGGCGAAATTTCAGCGGCTATGCTAAAATCTATGGATATAGAATTCTGTCTTGTTGGTCACTCCGAACGTCGCAAATATTTTAATGAAGACTCTAAAATGCTTGCCGAAAAAGTAGATATTCTTCTTGATAATGCAATCAGTCCTATCTTCTGCTGTGGCGAAGTTTTAGAAGATCGCGAAGCAAACAATCATTTTGATGTTGTTGGAAAACAACTTTTCGAAGGTTTATTCCATTTGTCAGCAGATGAACTTGATAATGTGGTTATAGCTTACGAACCTGTTTGGGCTATCGGAACCGGAAAAACAGCAAGCCCTGAACAAGCACAAGAAATGCATGCTTTTATCCGAAACCTTATTGCTAAAAAATATAATCAAGAAGTAGCTGATAATACTACAATTTTATATGGTGGTAGTTGTAATGCCAAAAACGCGAAAGAATTATTTGCTTTAAAAGATGTTGATGGTGGTCTTATTGGTGGAGCTTCATTAAAAGCAGAAGATTTCCTATCTATTATTAAAAGTTTCTAATCAAAGAGACTAAAATCTCTTTTTATTACTTTGTGCCTCTGTGGTTTTGTTTTTTTACCACTAAGGCACAAGAACACAAAGAAAAAGTACATTCAATTAAAACAACATGAATTATATTGAGTCAAAATTTACTATTGAGCCCCAAACTCCATTTCAGGAAATCTTAATTGCCGAATTAGCAGAAATTGGATTTGAAAGTTTTGATGAAACCGAAGAAGGTCTTTTGGCTTATATTAAAGAGCCTGATTTTGATGAGCGACAACTCAAAACATTAAGCCTTTTAAATAACGACTTGGTAAAGATTAGTTTTACCTACAAATTAATTAAGGATGAAAATTGGAATGCCGTTTGGGAGAGTAATTATGATTCTGTTATAATTGATGAACGCTGCTATATTCGAGCCCCTTTTCATCCTTCACGACCCGAAGTAGAATTTGAATTATTGATTGAGCCACAAATGTCGTTTGGAACGGCTCACCACGAAACTACAGCTAATATGATTTCTTTACTTTTAGAGGAAAATGTAAAAGGAAAATCATTTTTAGATATGGGTTGCGGAACCGGAGTTCTTGCCATTTTAGCCCATAAAAAAGGAGCAACACCTATTTGCGCTATCGACAATGATGAGTGGGCCTACCGAAATACTATTGATAATGTAAAAAAGAACAACAGTAATCAAATTACTGTTTATCAAGGTGATGCCACTCTTCTTAAAGGAAAAAAATTCGATATTATTTTTGCTAATATCAATAAAAATATCTTACTAACTGATATGGAAACCTATTTCAAAAGTCTAAATGATAGTGGCATGCTATTTATGAGTGGCTTTTACGAAAACGATCTTTCCGATATAAAAATCAAAGCCGAACAATTAGGATTAAACTATACTAATCATATAGTGAAAAACGAATGGGTTGCAGTAAAATTCGCAAAAACCATAGCTTAATAAATACTAATTAAGCATACTTCATATAATATAAAGATACTAAAAGAAGCAACTGTTAGGTTAGTTATGCTTCCGGCAGAAATGCATGGCTATGCAGCTAAAGAATCTATTTTCCATGTACTTTGGGAAACGGATCAATGGTTAATGAAATATGTAAAGAATAAAAAATAATACTTATTACTACTAAGTCGAATTAAAAATACCGTTTACTACTTTAAAAAGAGAAGTTTTAAAAAACTTCTCTTTTTTATTTTGTTTAAACCAAGCACTTTATGTGAAATATTAAAAAATAAAGCCGATTTTAAAATCCCTTACAGCTTAGAATAATACCGAATTTGTATCTTTGATAACTGTTCCGATAAAAATTATAATTAATTATGCAACGTCCGACTTTTTTACATTGGAATTATTCAATGCTCATACTGATAATTTTTGTGCTTTTTTCAGGAAAAACACAAGCTCAACAAAGAGTATCTAGTTTCCCTGAAGATCCTATTCTCTATTTTTCAACCTTGGAACAACACTTTAGCTTTGTACAAAAAAGCAAAAAAAAGGAAGCTGCAATTTTTCTTCAAGAACTAAAAATAAAATGGAATTCCGATTTCTTTTCTGATGACGTTAAAAAACAAATATACTTATCATCAAATAAAATGCTAGCCAATAAAATGGCAGCCATGCCCTTTTTCTACGATTATTTTAAAACACTTATTCATCTTATTGAAGAAAATAATAATGAAAGTATTATAGCTTGGATAAAAGCCTCTCAACATATTCTTGACAATAAAAACTATAGAGAATTCTCCTCTTTTGTACGGTCTGCCAATATGTTTTTTACGAAAAACTTAATCTTTTACAATCGCACACTCAAATGGAAAGTCAATGCCAACAATTATTCTATCTCCTTTGAAAATGATTCACTAAAATATATTTTTCCTCAAACAAACTTGGTTTGTTACACTAAGAATGACAGCTCTAATATTATCAATACTAAAGGAATATATTATCCTTCAACTAACACTTGGACAGGAGAAGGCGGCAAAATTGGATGGACTCGTGCCAACTACTCCATCGACAGTGTTTATGCTATACTTAAACATTATTCCATCTATTTACTTTATTCAAAATTTAAAGCCGATTCTGTTCAACTACACCACTATCACTATTTTGACAAACCATTAATGGGGAAATTAGAAGAACAGGTTTTGGCTTCACGTAGAGGAAATAAAGCTATTTATCCAAAATTTGTTTCATATAAAAAGCGATGGGAAATACCAAATATTTTTCCCAATATCGATTTTGTAGGAGGCATACAGGTAAAGGGAGCACAACTTTTTGGTTTTGGTGATGAATCTAATCCTGCATCATTAACGATAAGAAAAAACGATACTGTTTTCATAAAATTACGAGCAAATAGTTTTAGCATACAAAAAGATTATATGCGCTCACAATACACTTCATTAACCATACTGCACAAAAACGATTCTATTTACCATAGTGGGCTTCGCATGAATTATACAAGCGAAAATCAGTTACTCTCTTTTACACGTGATAATCATGGCTTAACTGCTAATCCTTTTTACAATACTTATCATCAAATTGATATGTATGTAGAAGCTGTTTATTGGAAAATGGATGAAAATAAAATCAGTTTTGATATGACAATGGGTAGAACAAAAAGACCTGCACATTTTGAATCATTCAACTATTTTTCTGAATATATATACAACCGCATAAAAGGTATAGATGTAGAAAATCCTTTAGTTGACTTAAAGCGTTATGCCGATAAAAATGGGAATAATATTGTTTACTTTGATGAGTATGCCGACTACCTGCACTTACCCATTGAGCAGGTTCAGTTATTACTACTTGATCTTGCACATAGAGGTTTTTTACTTTACGATGCAAATAACGAACGCGCAGAATTAGGCGATAAAATAGATTTTTATCTAAAAGCTTATGCAAGAGAAATTGACTCCGATGTTATTCGTTTCGAATCTCATCCCGGCAAAAGAGAAGCTAATGCCTATTTAAAAATTGATGATTTTGATTTACAAATAAATGGTCTCGACCGCATAACACTTTCCGATTCGCAAAACCTTATTATTGAGCCAACTAACAGAAGTATTGTACTCGGTAAAAATAAGGACTTTACTTTTAATGGTAAAATTACAGCCGGACGGTTATCATTTGCAACTACCAATAGCTCATTTAATTACAACGAATTTAAATTGGATATGCCTTCTATCGACTCACTCTGGTTTTGGGTAAAAGGAGATCCTCTTCCTAACGGAGGATATGAAAGAAGATATGTACAAACGGCTATTCGTGATTTAAGTGGTGATTTACTTATTGACCACCCCGATAATAAGTCGGGCTTAGAACCAAGAGATGAATACCCTATCTTTAACAGTAATAAAGATTCGTACGTATATTATAATACATCAAACATTCAAAAAGGAGTTTATACTAAAGATAGATTTTATTTTCACGTAAATCCCTTTACTCTATCGTCTTTAAATAATTTTAGTACCGATGATATTGCATTTGAAGGCTATTTGGCTTCAGGTGGAATTTTCCCCGACATATCGCAAGCATTAACCGTTCAAGAAGATTATTCTCTTGGATTTACCAAAGAATTACCTCCTGAAGGCATTATGGCATATGGTGATAAAGGAAGATTTTTCAATAAAATTAATTTAAGTAACGAAGGACTAAAAGGTGATGGTGAACTTACTTTTATTAATTCTGTTACAACTTCCCAAGACTTTGTATTCCTACCTGATTCTATGAATGTTTATGCACAAACCTTTGAATTGAAACCCACAACGGTTCCTATTGAATTTCCTCGTGTAAGTGGTGTAGATACCTACCAACAATGGCTTCCATATAAAGAAACTATGAAAATAAGTTCTATTGATAAAAATATCAATATGTACGACGATGAAACATCTATTGATGGGACAATAATGCTGCGTCCAACATCACTAAGCGGAAAGGGGAATATTAATTTTAAAGTGGCTAAATTAAGCTCAGCAAATTATGTATTCAAAAACCAAACTTTCGATGCTGAAAAAACTAACTTTATCGATGAAGGGATGTCGCTCAATAATTTTAGCGCACATACCGATTATACCCAACGCAGTATTACTTTTAGTTCTAACGACGGAACATCAAAAGTAGATTTCCCTGAAAATCTATATATCTGCTATATGGACGAAGCTAAATGGTATATGGATGAAGACATAACCGAATATGCTTCTAGTTTCAAAGACGTAGACAATCAACTTAGTGATTTTAGTCTTCGTAAGTTAGCGGATACCGAATACAAAGGGTCTGATTTTATTTCCACACATCCGACTCAAGATTCACTTTCATTTGTTTCTACAAAAGCCAAATTTAACTCAAAAGAAAAAATAATTGAAGCCGAAGGAGTACACTATATTAAAATTGCTGATGCTGTAATTTTCCCGGAAGAAAATAAAGTTACAATATTAAAAAATGCTAATATTGTCCCTCTGAAAAACTCACAAATTATTACTAATGCTATAACAAAATATCATGAAATAAATAATGCAATAGTAAAAATTGAAGGTAGAAAATCATACAAAGGTTCGGGTGATTATATTTATATCGACAATAAACAAAAACGTCATCCTATACATTTTAAAAAAATACAAGTAGATTCTTCTTATCAAACCATTGCTCAAGGCGAAATCTTTGCTGAAGATAATTTCACTCTTAGTCAAGAATTTTATTTCCGTGGCATCACCAAACTTGAAGCCAGCCGCAAACTACTAGAATTCAATGGTGGATTCAGAATTGAAAGCAACTGTATTCCGGGGCAAAACTGGATAAAATTCAGCTCAGTAATTGACCCTAACGATATTAAAATTCCTATCTCGGCTCAACCAATAGTTCCGGATATTAGTCGTCTACAAAAATTTGTGGGGATTCTAAATTCGCCGGCACGACAAAAAAACTATTCTGCATTTCTTAGCAATAGAATTGATTATTATGATTCTCTACTACTTACTGCCAGCGGATATATTATGTACGATAAAAGCTCAAAAGAGTACAGAATTTCATCAAAAGAGAAATTAAATCAGATGGCGCTTCCTGACAATTATTTCAGCTTAAGAACACAAGATTGCAGCACTTATGGAGAGGGGAAAATTAGTCTGGATGTTAACTTTCTTGATTTAAGTATGAAAAGTTACGGGAATATTCATCATAAAGATTCTATTTCCAATATACGACTTGGAATGGCTATTGATTTCCATTTTTCCGATGATGCTTTAAAAAATATTGCCGATCAATTTGCAAATGCAGCTACAACTCAAAAAGTTGATAATAGCAGCACATATTATGCAAAGATGATAGCAGGATTTATAGGAATAGACGAAGCCGAAAAATATATAAGCCGTCAACTTATTGGTAACCAAAGACGCGTCCCCAACCATTTAGTACATACTATTTTCTTAAATGATATTAATTTAAAATGGAATGCTATGCAAGATTCATATCTTAGCGAAGGATTGATTGGAATAGGGAACTTAGGCAAAAACAGAATAAATGTGATGACAAAAGGTAATGTCGAAGTCAGAAAAAGTCGAGATGGAGATGAACTCACTATCTATTTTGAAGTAAATAATAATTGGTATTTCTTTAAGTACACCAACAACGTAATGCAAGTAAACTCATCTAATGAAGACTTCAAGGACATTATTCAATCTATCGTGGATGGTAAAGGAGAAAAAAATAGATTAAAACAAGACAAGGTAACGGGAAAAAGATCTAATTATAGATATGTTTTATGCAAACGTGGTGAAAAAGAAGACTTTTTAAACCGAATAAAAGCAAACTAATAGAAAAGAATATAAATTTGCTGTAGAATACAAAACTAATATTAGAAAAATCAGACTTTGAGAACATATATCCGACACTACATTTTAACCTTATTCTTTAGCTTACTGCTTATTCTTCCGCAGCAATCGCAAGCACAATCCGGTTTTAGTAGCGAAAGTGAGATGAAAGCAAAAGCATCTGATTATTTCTCTGAAGATAAATTTGATCTGGCTTTTCCTCTCTACTCTCAACTATTAAGCCTCGATCCTAAAAATGCAGAGCTAAACTATAGATTTGGAGTCTGCCTCATGTATACCGATCGTTCAGATTCTGAAGCACCAATAAAATATTTAGAAAAAGCTATTAATAAGGTGAGCGATATTGCGTTCTATTACCATCTTGCTGTTGCCTATCAAAATAATTACTTTTTTACCGATGCCATTTATAACTACCGAAAATATTTACAGTTAGCCAGAAATAAAGCACGAAAAGACTATGATGTAAATCGCAAAATAGCGATGTGCCAGAATGGTATGAATATGCTGAAAGCAGTCGATGATTTATATGTAATGCAAAAATCGGAAGTCGACAGAAAAGCATTTTATCGTTCATATGAATTAGTAGATTTTGGAGGGCGTTTTTTAAGCCTTCCTAAAGAGTTTTTAAGCAAAGCCGACCTGAAAACCAATCAAGAAAAAGTAACCTATTTCAATCCTAAAGCAAAATTATTGTTTTATGCCCTAAACAATAAAAACCAAAAAGATATTTATTATCGCATCCGTCAAAACGACGGAGGATGGTCGGAAGCAATATTACTAAGCTCAAGAATAAATACAAATTACGACGAAGATTATCCTTTTTTAATGTCCGATGGCAAAACGCTTTATTTTAGTTCAAAAGGACATAATACTATGGGCGGATTCGATATCTTCCGTACTGTTTACGATAGTCTTAGTCGCCAATGGAGCAAGCCTTCAAACTTAAGTTTTCCTTTTAATACTCCTTCGGATGATATTTTATTTATCTCCAATCCCGACGAAACTATGGCTTGGTTTGCTTCAAACCGAAATAGTTTAAATAATAAAATTACAGTTTACAAAGTTGGTATTATTAAAAAAGAACAACAATCAGCAGATTTATCCGGCATTTACGATAGCAACAAACTATCCGACAATGATTTGGGAAAAATTAAAAATATGGCGATGCTAGACATTAATATTTCTGACAAAGAATTTAATGAAATACCCATAGATAAAAAACAAAAACTTGAGGCTCTTAAAAAAGATGATGCTAACCGTATTTCACAAAATATTCATCAAGCCAACTTAATAAATATCGATAAGCAGATTGAATTACAAGAAATGCAAACAGGCTTAAATGATAGTATTAAAATCGTTATTAAACAAATAGACAATAAGTTAGAATACCTGAAATCTCTTTATATACAAACACAAAATATAATTACTTCAAAATACAGTAAGGTTCAACAAGGATATACAGAGCTGTCTCAGCTACTTGAAAAAGCACAAAAAACAACATTATTAAATAAGAAAAAGGAACTTATTGATGATGCTAACAAAAAGCTTTTTAATACCCTTCGTGAAGATGTACAATATAATAGCCTAAATAAAATTGAAGCTGCTATAAATGAACAAATCAACGCTCAGCGAAAACTGCTAACAAGAGCCAATATGGTTTTTGGTGATATTCAAAAAAATATTGTTACCCGTAACGAAACTGAAAGCAGAAAAAACATTAAACTTTTAGATATACTCATTGAAAGTGCTGACACTCTCACCGATTACACCAAAATTATAGATTATACAAAAGGCGAATTGCTTTATCCTGACTACCCTTCCAATCTGTTAAACGAAGCCACTTTTGCAGCCTATTATATTGAGGATGAAAATGAATACCTCTCTCCTATTTCTGCTGTTGAAACTCGTTTTACAGCTTATATTCCAGTAGTAGAGGAATCGTCTGAATTGGACTTTTTAAAAAGTATAGAAATAAAAACGAGTGCTGCAAGGCAAAAAAACAAACAACTTTTATATCAATTAAAACTTACCGAAAGTTTAATTAAAGAAAAAAAGCAGAAGGCTGATTTATTACTAAAAGAAGCAAATGCTCTGACAACAAAATTTAACTCAACATCTGATTTAGTAGCTATAAATGCCAAATTTGCCGAAGTTAGGAGAGCCGCTTTTGAAACAACCTTAGCCCAAAAAATTTACGATAGCCTTAAAACGACTATTAAAAAATCAAAAAAAATTGCCGATGAACTAACTTCACTAAAAAGTGATATTGAATTACTGATGGAACAAGGCAAAAATAAAGACGCCTACAGCTTAGAAAATAGAGTTAAAGAACTGGAAACACAAAATCTTAATCTCCCCAATTATAATAATAGTATCGATTTCAACACAAAAAGACTTCTTAATATAAGCTATCCTCCTGCAATTAAAAACACCAGCACTTATGTAGAATACACTATAAAAGATGGGGAATTACAACGAAGAAAAGGGCAGGCTTTTTCTTATCAAAATGTTGATGAATTAATAGCTAGCAATAATCTGTTAGAAACAGCAGAAGATGAAAAGTTATCTGTGACAAATAATGCCAAAGTAAACCCTTCAAAGAAAGAAATACGAGAAGAATTATCTACATTCAAACAACAACAAACAAATAGATTAGAGAAACTCTCTCTACAATCAAGCTTCCTGACAAAAAAAGCGAGTGAAAAATTAGACTCATCTAATGCCGCCTTACTTGATTTTGAATTAATGCGAGAAAAATATAATAATGGGGAGTTAAGTGATCAGAAAAGCATATTAGCAAAGCAAACTGAGTCACAAAATTTATTGTATCAATCTTTAGAAATAAAAAGTTTTGCCGAAAAAACCGATTCTATAATTCAAGCCGAGCAAAAGTTAAAAAAGGAATCTACTGACCAAATTTTTGCCATTGAACAAGCATTATTAGAAAATCAACCGGAAAAAGCCCAAGCGCTCTATCGTGCTCTTAATAAAAATATTACAACAACAAATAAAGAAGTAGAATCTCTTGTACAAGACTGGATTAAAACCGAAGTCGATAATATTCCCAAACAAAAAATACAAGCAAATACTGCATTTGAAAATTCTCAAAAACTTACTGATGAATCTATAAAATTATTAATGGAATCTCAAGATTTAAGAGAAACGGCAAAAAATAAAACTAATGCTTTTAAACGAAGAGAACTCATACGAAATGCTGAAGAAAAAGAAATACTTGGAATTCAAAAGCAAGACGAAGCCGACAAACAATTAGCCACAGGAACTAAACTTTACGAACTTATAAAAAGAGCAGAAGCAATAAAACCAATAGCAAGTGAATTTACAGCACCAACTATGCTTCTATCCGGCACAAAAACAATTTTAAATCCAAATAAACGTAAAACTGAACTTAATGAGCGTTTAAATATTAGAGAAAAAGAAGCACCTCTCACGATATCAACCGAAGAACTACTTCTACAAAAAGAAAGTCCAAAACTTGATATTGAAAATATTCCGGAGATGAATGATTTAATGGCTTATGAAACAAAACGATATAAAGCACAACTTTTAGCCGATGAATTAGATATTAATAAACGGGAAACTGTGCATCTGCTAAAAAAAGCTAAAGTACTAAGCGGGAAAGCTGCTATTGAAAATTCGCATCAGATTGCAGAACTAAGAAAAGAAGCAGAATCCTTACAAAAAGCTTCTGCTCAAGCATTTATTGAAGCTAGAAATATTTATAATCAATTACCTAATACAGACAAAAAACAAGCTGATAAAAGCGAAAGCAATTTTGAGAATTACTTAATAAATGTAAAAAATCGTATTGCTCAATTGCTTAACGACGTAACCTTATTAAGTGAACAAGCCAACAGCACAACAGACAAAGCAAGTCGTGAGAACTTAATCCGACAAGCAGATGAAAAAGAACAAATTGCTATGTATCTTATTTTGGACGAATATGAAATTATAGCTCAACGTAATAAACAAAACTATCGCAAAAATTCTCTTACAATCAATAAGCTTTTCCTTGAAAATCTGAATAAAGAAGAAAAAAAATTAATGCAAGCTGTTTTCACTCAAATCGAAAGATTTATTGATCAAGCGAATAAAAAACGTATAAAAGCAAAAAATAATGAGCTTTCGTTTACATTAAGAAAAATGTTGTATCAAGATGCCTTTTCACTTGAATCCAGTGCTTTAGATTTACAGTTAGAAGCTATAAGAATGATGCAACAAAATGATATAAAGACTATGTTGGCATATCAAGAAAAACCTACTACTCAAACGGAAACTCTTGCAACAAAATCTCCCTCAACAACTAAAAATAATGCAGATAAACAAAGCCAAGAGGAGAATTCTATTCCGAAGCCTAAGATAGATGAGACCACTGTTGCTTTTACTGAAACAGAAAAGTCCTCTGAAACGACTACTAAAGTTGAAGAAACTTCTGTAACCGCTGTTGAAAAGAAAAAATTAGAAGAAACAATCAAACAAGAAACTACAGAAGCTATAGTGGCTGAGGCTGCAAAAGAAAATGAAGTTATTGCTAAAACAAAACAAGCAAAAGAAACAGAGCCAAAAAATAACGATTCGAGAGAGCTTCTTAGTCGGGTTGAGAATAATACAGAAATAAAAACTAATGCTGAGAACAAAGTTTCTACTTCTGTACTCAAGACAAATAAAACGCCTAAAACATTCCCCAATGTGCGTTTAGAACAAAAACCTAATGGCACTCAGTTTAGTGTACAAATTGCTGCAATTGGCGGAATAAGAACAACCGATAACTTTATGAATGTTATTGAATTATTCGCATTAAAAGATAGCGAGAAAGAACTATATAGGTATTTTTCCGGAAGGTTTACAAATCTTAAGGCAGCCATTATCCGGCGTAATTCTTTAAGATTGCAAGGTTATTCCGATGCTTTTATTAAAAGCTGGAAAGATGGTAAAAACGTAAGTATGTTTGAGGCTGCCGGAGAAATTGATGAAGCCACATCAGCATTATTAAGAAAAACCATAATAGCACTTCCCAGCCAGTTTAAAAATGTAAATTTTTCCGCTACCAATATTTCTCAACTGAATGGCATCTATTATTCCGTTCAAGTAGGAGTTTATAGTCGTCCTCGCTCTTCCTCTCAACTATTCGGTATAAAACCATTATATCACGACAGAATGGATAATGGCTATTGGGTTTACTTCAATGGAATTTTTAAATCCATATCTGATGCGGAAAAAAATAAAACCGTAGCTAGAAAAAAAGGTGTTCCTGATGCCTTTGTTGTGGCATTTAATGAGGGTGAAAAAGTTTCATTATCAAATGCTAGAAAAGCAATTAGCCAAGGCAATTCACTAGCTGCTGATGAGGATATTATTATGTTAGAAGATGCCGCAATAAAAGTCGACGATCAATTGAAAACTATTGTTGGGACTAAGAAAACACCTGTAAAAAACCCTATTTATAAAATTCAAATTGGGGTATTCACTAATCAAATATCTATGGAATGGGTCTTAGAAAAACTAGAAAATCCTAATATTTATAAGCTAAGTCATTTTGTTAACTCAAGCGGAAAATATGTTTACACCATTGGGGATTTTGACTCTTACGAAAAAGCTGCTGATTTTAATTCTAAAGAAGTAAAGATAATTATAAAGGATGCCTTTATAGTTTCATTTGAAAATGGCATAAAAACAAATATTACCAAATAATATCACTGCTGAGTAAATACAAAAAATTCCAAATATCAGAATAGGAATCTGCCAGTAAAAATAAAAATTACTAATTAACGACGACTACTTTTTTGATACGTTTGAGCTTCGCCATATGCGGGACAGTCTTTAGATGTAGAACAAGAAGTGGCAACTAAAGCCAAAATAAACAAGCTTATTAAAAATACTGCAGTACGTTTCATATCTCAATTTTTCAATCATTAAAAAGCTAAAATAAACAATATTTTTTATTTAGTTCAAAAAAAATACTTTGCATAATATAATTTATTCCTATTTCAATTTATAGATCTTCAAATTCTACAAACACACATTATTTTAATAAGAAAGTGTATTTTTACGTCTTTAAGAGAAAATTAATATGGAAAATAAAAAACCAAATATTCACGAGAGTTGGTACAGGGTACTAAAAGAAGAATTTGAAGCAGATTATTTTGCCAAATTAAAATCTTTTTTAGTAGAAGAAAAAAAGAGAAATATTATTTATCCTCCCGGACCTCAAATTTTTTCTGCCTTCGACTCTACTCCTTTTGACAAAGTTAAAGTTGTTATTTTAGGTCAGGATCCTTATCACGGTCCGGGACAGGCTCACGGCTTATGCTTTTCGGTAAATCCGGGTATAAAACATCCTCCTTCGTTAAGGAATATTTTTAAAGAAATTGAAGATGATCTTGGTATTCCTTACCCTAAAAGTGGGTCATTAATTCCTTGGACAAAACAAGGCGTTTTATTATTTAATGCTACATTAACAGTTCGTGCTCATCAAGCAGGATCGCATCAAAAGAAAGGTTGGGAACAGTTTACAGATGCCATTATTAAAAAATTATCCAACGAAAAGGAAAAACTTATTTTCTTACTCTGGGGAAATTTTGCCATTTCAAAATCAGCTTTAATTGATCAATCCAAACACCATATTTTAACTGCCGTTCATCCCTCACCCCTATCGGCTCATAGAGGATTTTTTGGATGCAAACATTTTTCAAAAACAAACCAACTCCTCAGTCAAAATGGTTTAAAACCTATCGACTGGCGTGTTGAAAATTAATTTAGAATGCAAGAATGGATTGAGCTCAAAGGCGTAAAACAAAACAATTTAAAGAATATATCTTTAAAGCTCCCGCGAAATAAGTTTATTGTAATCACTGGTGTTTCAGGCTCAGGAAAATCTTCCTTGGCTTTTGAAGTCATCAATAATGAAGGTCGTAGAAAATATTTCATCAACCTATCGGGACAAGCCAGAAAGTATCTCAACAAATTGGAAAAACCTGATGCGGATAGCATTAATGGTTTAACGCCAACCATTGCCGTATCACAATCTCAAAACAATCACAGTCCCAGATCAACTGTGGGCACAATATCTGAAATCTACGACTATTTGCGTTTACTCTTTGCCAGA
>Ga0164318_10004217_pt1 | contig 13765 bp, 8 predicted proteins | sample GuaBasSedimGuay9_FD_113734 | JGI IMG/M metagenome (GOLD analysis project Ga0164318, IMG submission 113734) | Subseafloor sediment microbial communities from Guaymas Basin, Gulf of California, Mexico - Guay9, Core 4571-4, 0-3 cm | ecosystem: Environmental > Aquatic > Marine > Hydrothermal vents >...
ATTATATCAACTATGCCAAAAATAATACCCACAAGGATTCCTACTTTTGCTTTGTTAAATGTTTTCATAATGTTCCCTCTTTTATATTATTATAAGGGATTAGTGATTTATATATGTTTTTCCTTTTTAAATAATTCGTTTTCGTAATGAAGTGAAGAAAATACAATATTATTCCCTTCTTTTATTTTAGAAAAAATCAAATTTGTTCCCTTTTCAGAAAGCCTCTCATTCTTTTGTCTCTTAGAAAAATATTTTTTGAATTGCGTATAACGTTTGCAGATATGAGAAGTTGCGACCGGAGGGAGCAATTTGGGAAAATGCCGAGCTGAGGCATTTTCCGTTTAAGCCCTGTTATGCGAGGGTGAGGAGCGATAGCGAGGAAAGCGTAGCGTCCCCTTGAGTAATTTTTTGGGCGTTCTATCAAAAGAGCGAATGCAATATTTTAAGAACAAGAATTTATGCAAGATTCAATTATCAAGTATCCCACCCCATTCAACAACAGTAAACCCATTTCGTTTTGGAGTCTCAATTGTTGGTTCATTCAATTCAATTTTTTCTGAATGAGGTTTGAAGTAGAAATTCAATCTTATCAATGTATCTGGTTCAGGAGTAATAATTAAGTTCATATTTTCGTCTAAGAATGATTTTTCCAAAATCTTAATTTCATAATAATTTGATTCCTCTAATTCTTTTAACCAGTATTCTTTGAATTGAATTGATTCTTTTTTATTCAAACCTACTTTTGGTAAATTTTGATCAAACCAATTTTCTAGATTTGAATATTTTACAATCCAACCTTCTTTAGGAAGTTCGAGTTTATTTAATTGAGTTTCATAGAATAAATAATCAAATTTGCTGTCAATTAATCCGTTAGGTCCTGCTGTGACTTTCCAACCAGTTAAATAGTTGGGTTCGGCTTTTGTAATGAATCCATTTACATCAATTTTAACTTCAATCTCAGATGTTTTAGTTGGATATAAATAAACTGCTGGTTTTCTAACTCCTGGTGGAAAGTTTGGAAAGTCAGGTGTAACGCATATATCAATTATTGCATCAATTAGTTCTCCAGCACAATTATATTTCTTTATTGAATCTTCAGTTAGACCATTGATAGCTAATTGTTTTGCTTCTTCAGCAGAATTAACAGTACAAATTGCACTTTTAGATTCAATCTTATTTAGATTGTTGATTATTTGAGGACAAGTTTCAGAAATTGAACCAACAATTGATCTAGTCATTGGTTCTTCTTTTTTCATTTCTTTTAAATCAATGACTTTTAAAGATACTTTAAATTGATTATCAATTAGCTCTACTTTTACTTCACTTTTTTCAATCAGAGATAGAGATTGAATTTCTTCTGTAATAACAACTTTAGCAGAATTTCCATTTGAAGCTTGTTGATATAAGCATTCATAATCCTGATTACAATTGATAATATCAGAATTATCAAATAAAATTTGACTACACCCTGCAAGAAGGATGATTCCGATTAAAATTGAAAAAATAATTGTTTTATTCATAATATTATTAAATTAGATTAGTTAATATATAAATATAGCGATTACTTCAAACCAAATTGAACCTTGCCCACTTACATTATAGCCCAAAAAATTATTTCGTATAACAAGGATTAACCAACTACGAAACCTTGCAGGTTTCTTCGTCCAAATCGGCTTCGCCGACTTCGGTTAATCCCGATGTTATACGCCCCGATGACTGAAAGGATGAGAGCGCAGCGTGGCACGGAGCGTAGCGGAGTGAGTTCAAAAAATATTTTTTGTTCTTATTCATTGATAGGCTTTCCTAAGTTATTATAAATTTGATTTTTTGCTATTTGAAAAATGAAAGAGGAATCAGAGGGAATTTCATTTTTAGTTGCAGACTATTGGTGTCTATTTCTTTGAATGCTTCTTGAAAAATTCCCAAATCATATCAGTTGCGTCAAAAGCTTCTGACGAAGGACTTAAACTGAACCTCGATTCTTTTACGCCGGGCCATGAATGTCCGCCATCAGTTGTAACGCATAATCTAACCTCACCCTCATTTTCATAATTATTATAAGAATCACAATAAGACAAATTATTTTCAAAAATTCTTTCTGGATTATTATCACATTTATTGTTTTCCACCCACCAATTTATAGTATCGGCAACAGAACCATAATCAACTCCATTTTGCCCTTCACCTATACCTCCATTAAATGGAGCTATTGTATCTTCAGTAGAATGAATATGTAAAATTGAGATTGAATTTGATGGGTTGCAAGATATTGTGCTTTTTACTCCAGAAACAGGAGCAATCGCCGCAAAAGTATCGCTCATTTCACAAGCAAGCCTGTATGAAAATCTTGCCCCGTTAGACATGCCTGTCGCGTAAATTCTGTTCTTATCAATATTAAATTTGTTTTTAATATCTTTTAACATCATTCTTACAAAGCCAACATCATCGATGTTGCTTTCAGCAGCGTATGAGCAACATTTACCAGCGTTCCAGGATACCCATCTGTCTCCACCTTTCTTACTAGCGCCTCTTGGGAAAACAACAATAAATCCTTCTTTGTCTGATTTTTCTACGAAATTATAATTTTCTTTTACATATTCACTACCCATTCTTCCAGAAAACGCAAAAACAAGAGGAGTTGGATTATTTTTGTTATAATTCGCTGGAACATGAGCTTTGTAATATCTTGTTGTTCCATTTTGATCAAGAACAAAATCGTAATCGCTTAAATCCATAATAAATCCATGTTCTGTGGATAGATTATTTCTATAGTCCTCAAACGGTCTGAATATGATTAAGGCAATGAATAATAATAGCAGAATCGATATTCCTACAAAGATGACTTTAGTTAAATTTTCCATAATAAATCTAGTTAAGAATAGATATTTATAAATAATTCGTTTCGGAACGAAGTGAATAAAACACAATATTATCCTCCTTTATAAATAAAGAAAAAATCAAATTTATTCCCTTTTTAGAAAGCCCATCTTCATTATTATTTTAGAAAAATATTTTTTGAATTGCGTATAACGTTTGCGGATATGAGAAGTTCCGAACGTAGTGAGGAATTTGGACGGAGCCTGCAAGGCGGAGTCTCTTAATCGCCGTTATGTGTTTTTTCTGCAAGAAAAAAAGCCGAAGAGTTATTTTTCAGCCCCGTTATCTTGCATTAAGAATATCATCTAAAATTGGTTTTAATTCTGGAGAACTAATTCTTTCTTGGACATAAGAGAAAAACTCATCCAATCCATTATAATTCATTCTTTCATAAAGGTTGGCTTGTAATGCCATTTCTAATCTATCAATTTGTTTTACAAATCTTGCTTCAGGAGATTTCTGAAATTCAAAATCTTCCCAAATAGAAATGTATTTTTGTGAATTAGATAATCTTGAAAAAACTTGTTGAACTCCAACATATTCTTTTTGAGTTTTTTCATCAGCAGTTATCTTATCAGTTGGAGTAAAATCTCCGGCATATATTTCACCCATTTCGTGAAATAAACCTAATTTCATAACTTTTGCTGAATCTAAATCAGGTCTATATTCTTCAGCAATAGTATATCCAAGTAATGCAACTCCAAAAGAATGATCTGCAACGGTTTCACAATCTAATTCAGAAACACCTCTTTTAAGCCAACCTTGTCTATAAAGATTTTTTAATTGAGCATATTCAAAAAACATCTCAATCATAGGATGAGTTTTTTCTGTTAGCAATTTACTTGTGTGACTATTTTTAGTTCTCATTATAATGTGGTAATTAAAACTAATTTATAAAGAATTGGGTTGAGGGGCTGAAAAATAATTGAACTTAACATCTGGGATTAAAAGAAGTTTTTGCGAGTATTAATTGTCCCAAAGCAAAAATTTGGATGGAGCGTAGCGGAATCGCATATTTGCTGTTATATTCTCATCTGAAAGATGACGAGGAGCGAAGCGACGAAGAGTAAAATTTCCATTTCCTGTTATATTCTGCGAAGCAGACAATCTGTCCGTAGGACGGGGGGAGTTTTTTACACCAAAGCCGAAGGCTCATATCACTTAAATTATAGGGATTTTTATCACAAATTAGAAAAGTTTATATTATATGAATTTATATATATTCATATGGGAAGAAAAACCGTAGCTTTAAGTTTAGATGAAGACCTTTATGAAGCATATAAACAATATTGTGAAGAGAATTCTATTATCTTATCTCGAAAAATAGATAAATTTATGGTGCAGGAATTAGAAAAGGCGAAGAAAAATGGCGGATTTTAGTCAAATATTAAGGGATGGAAAAATTGTCGATAACAAGAGAGTTAAATCTCTCAATATGAAACAGGTATTGAAATCCATTGCACAGGATTCTGAAAGTTTTAAGTGTGCTGTTGGATACTTCTATCTAGAAGGTTTAGTTGAAATAATAAGTTCATTGAAAGACCTCAAAGAAATTAAAATATTGATGGGTTATGAGACAACTAAGCCCACAAAAGAGCAATTAATTAAAGCATTCAAAGACAAATTTAATCAACTGGAAATTAACGAGCAAACAAAACCAGCAATGAAATTATTTTATCAGTTGGTTAAAGAATATAAGACGCTCAAAGTCAGAGTTTATTTTGGAACTGAAAAGAATCCAGAAAGATTACACAGCAAATCTTATTTATTTTTAAGAGATTTTTCTACAACAAATTTATTAGACCGATACAAGGCGGGAGTAATTGGATCATCAAATTTAACACCCAGCGGGTTAGTAAGAAATACAGAATTAAACACAATTATTACAGACCAAAGAGATTTAGAAGATGTTGAATTTTGGTTTGATAATCTTTGGAACAAAGGAACTGAAGATTTTGAGAAATTAAAAGTATCTCAGGCAATTATTGAGGCTATTAAAAAGTCTAAGTTTAAGGATGAACTAAAGAAGTCTTTTAGTTACATGGAGCCAAAGGAATTTTTTAGAATATTAATTAAGTTTCTTAATGCAGATTATTTGTTTGAAGAGTACAGTAAATCAAAATTACTCCAATTTCAATATTTTGATTTTGTCAGAGTTCTAAATAATTTTAATAGCAAAGGATACAGAGGTTGTTTTGTAACTTCGTCCGTTGGTTTAGGAAAATCTTATGTGGCTTCTCAAATTGCAAAATATTTTTTGAATAACAGTAAAAAAGTATTGATTATAGCACCTGCTGGTTTGACCCGCAATGAAGACCAATGGCCGAGATATCTAAAAGAATTTGGTATTTATGATAAAGTTAACTTGGTTTCGATGGGTAAATTACAAGAAAAACCTGAAATTTTTAGATTTAAAAAGTATACCAAAAATTACGGTTTAATTATTGTTGATGAAGCACATAATTTTAGAAATCCAGATTCATATAGAACCAGAAATTTAAAGAAAATAATTGATGAAAACGGAAGTTCAAAAGTTCTTTTCTTGACAGCAACACCTGTTAACACAAGTTTAGATGATTTACTAAATTTAGTAAAATTATTTTATCGGAAAGGTCAAAATTTGTTGTTTGACAAATTGGTTAGAGATTTGGGTGATTTGATTAATCTCTTCAAAAACAAGGGATATGAAGAATTAAAGAAGTCAGAGAAGGAAGAATTATCTAAAGTACAAGAAGAAATTGAGAAAGAGATGTTTATTAAGTCAACCAGAGAAACCATAAAAACTTCTGGTGATTATATTGAAGAATTGAAATCTTTTGCAGGAGTGGATATTACAAAAATAGCTGACCCAAAAGTAGAAGAAATCAAATATGAGCTAGATACACGCTATAAAAATGTCGTATCTGGAATTGTAGAGTTTATTACTAGTTTATCGGCGGCTCATTTAAGGTTTTTAGATCCAGAGAGAGGTGTTCGTTTAGGTGGATTCTTTAAATGGATATTATATAAAAGGTTTGAAAGTGATATTAGTTCCTATTATCTAACTTTAAAGAGGCTTTCAAAAAAGAATTCTATGATTAATATTTCTGTTGAAAAACAAAATATAAAATATCTTGAAGATGATGAATATGATGATGATATTGACGTCAATTTTGATATAGATTTTAAAGAAAAGTTGAATGAAGTAATTGATAAAATAAAATCCGGAAAAGGAGCAGAACATCTCAAAATATTGGGCGAATTAAAGAGAGATATAGACTTAGTGAATCAAGAGATTCAAAAAATACAGCCATTACTAAAAAATGGGTCTGAAATATTGTTTCAGAATGACAAAAAAATTGATAGATTAAATATGATATTAAGTAACAACAAAAGGAAAAAGCTGTTGATATTTACAGAATATAAAGATACACTAAAAGCCATAAAGGAATATTTCAAGGAATCTATTAATCCAAAAGAAATAAGATTTATTGATTCAAACACCAAAAATAAACAATCAATTATAGAAAAATTCAATGATTCAAAGGACAAGTTAAGGATTTTAATAACCACTGACACGCTTTCAGAGGGATTTAATATAAGCGGAGCGGATGTGGTAATAAATTTTGATATTCCTTATAATCCAGTTAGGATTATTCAGAGGATTGGCAGGGCAACAAGACTTGATATTCCCAAAGAGATTGAAGTTCTTAATTTCAGACCAGATGATGATATAGATTTAGAATTAAAATTAGTTGAGACTATGGAGTTACGGATTAAAGACATCATACGTTTTATAGGTGTTGAATATAGGATTTGGTTTGAAACAGAGAAAGAACTTTTAACAGAAAGAAGGAAGCGAGATAAAAAAATATATATAGATGTATTGCAAAAAATCAGAGGAAATTTAAGGGAAGGAAATTTTGACGAGTTAGAGATAACACTAAGTTATTCAAAACCTATATTGATTCTATTGCAAAAGGCGATTAAAGAGTATAATATCAAAAAAGAGGAATTAAAGGATGTTAATATACCGACAGGAAAGCATTATACTTTAATGAGCGGACAAAAAGGAATGAGTCTGGTTTATAAGGATACTACTTCCTTTAATGAAGAAATTTTGCTTGATAAAGACATTAAGGAGACTGACAGAAGAGTTGATTTTGAGACTGAATTTGGAGGTGAGATAAAAAAGTTTTATGCTTTTAGAGAGAAAGAAAAGAAAGAGGAGTTGAGGATGATGTACTTTAATGATAAAGTTGATAAACTCGTCAATAATATATTGGATTATATTTCTACTGAGAAATTGGATGAATTATTCCCGGATATTTCTAAATTAGAATATAACTTAGAGCAAGTTAAGAATCGATGCGGAAGCACCACTGAAAAGATAATTAAAAAGATTAAGCTAGATATAAAAGATAAGGTTTCAAAAGAAAAGATAAAAGAATGGAATGATAACTTAGAGAATAGTTTTACTAAACTTGATATTCAGAAAAAACTTACACCAAGGAAAGAATCCTTGTTTGCTGTTGGTTTTATAGAGGGATAATATGGATGAAAAAGAACTCATGTTCATTGTAGAACAGGGCGAAGGTCAGTTTATAGAGTTTAAAGAGAATGTTGACAAATCTCTTTCAAAAGAAATTGTGGCTTTTTCAAATGCTCAGGGTGGGAAGATTTATTTAGGAATAACAGATAAAGGAGTTGTTAAAGGAATAAATATTACAAATTCATTAAATTCAACAATAATAGATATTGCAAAAAATTGCGATCCGCCTATAAAAGTTAATTTGAATAAATATAAAAACATTTTAATTGTTGATGTTGAAGAAGGTAAAAATAAGCCGTATTCATGTTCTTTTGGATTTTATCTGAGGAGAGGGGCTTCCTCGCAAAAATTATTGCGGGATGAAATTCTGGAATTTACAATATCTGAGGGCAGGAAAACCTTTGATGAAGAAATTAATGAAAATTTTAAGTATTCGGAGGATTTTGATGAAACTAAACTAGAGGGTTATTTAAAAGAAGCAAAGTTGACAAATAATCTTGATAATGAATCAATACTTATTAATTTAGGTGTTGCTAAAAAAATAGATGGCACATTGAAATTTAATAATGCGGGTGTTCTCTTTTTTGCAAAAGAGCCATCTAAATTCTTTTTAACTTCAAAGGTTGTTTGCGCTGAATATCAAACAAATGAAAAAGTGAATATTCTTGACAGGAAGATATATGATGAGGGTATCTTAGAGGATATAAAACAGGCAATCAATTTTGTAAAAAGAAGAGTGAAAGTAGAATTTGAAATAAAAACAGCCAGAAGGAAAGAGATACCCCAGTACCCGGAACAAGCATATAGGGAGGTGATTGTTAATGCAATTATGCACAGGGATTATTTTGATAACTCCTCTGATGTACTGGTAGAAGTATATAGGAATAAACTGGTTGTTTTCAATCCTGGCGGATTGGTTAAATGGTTGAAGCCTGATGAATTCGGAAAAGTTAGCAAGACGAGAAATCCTGTTATTGCTTCGCTTTTATCTAAAACAATATTTGTTGAGAAAATGGGCACCGGCATTAAAAGAATAAATGATGCAATGAACTCTGCAAAATTACCGAAGCCGGATTTTGAATTTTATGAACGTTCTTTTTATGTAACTTTAGCAGATAAAACATATACAAAAGACACTGTAAAAGACACCCTAAAGGACACTGTAAAAGACACCGTAAAATTCTCATTGAGCCAAAAAAGAATTATTGATGAAATCAAGGCAAAACCAGATATTACTGCGGAAGAATTATCTATTATCTTAAAGATTAACCTTAGAAATACAAAAAAAAATATTGCAAAACTAAAGGAGCTTGGTTTAATAAAAAGGGTTGGTTCTGATAAAACAGGGTATTGGGTGGTGGTTGATTAAAATGGAAGTTTATGAAATTTTAGATAGAAAAGATAAACTTGTTCAATTCCTAAAAGAAAAAGGATTTAATGAAGAAAAAGATTATCCTGATGAAGATTATAAAGATGGAACTTATTTTAAAATAGATAAAGGGAAGCTTCTTGTTGTCTATGAAATTGTTGATGAAGAAAAATTAAAAGAGGTCAAAGATCATTTCCTGATTGACCGGGGTTTAAGCTATTGCATCATTATCTTTAATCACAAGCTTATTTTTTACAGAAATTTTGGGGAGACAAAACATTTCATTTATTCTGAAAGAACGAAAAATAATGTTTCAAAAAAAGATAAATTGGAAAATATTAAGGATTTTGATTCAATATTTCAATCTAAAGATATTTCAGGATTATTTTATGAGGCTTTTAAACACAAAAGAGATTTACTTGTTCAACATATAAAAAATGAGGTTGAGCCAATACAAAAATATCTTACAGCACAGAAAATATTTGATAGATTTTTCTTTATCTATTTTCTTTGTCATAAAGGAATTATTAAATTTGAAGATGGCAGGAAAATTTCTGGAGAAAACTTATTTAGCAGAATTTTACTTAAAGAAAAAGATTTTTTGGATAATTTGAAAAAATTGTTTCATTTATTCAATTCACAAGAAAAAGATGTTTTTGAAATAGGGGATTATAAAATAGTTATTCCCTATCTTAATGGTGGGTTGTTTAGACCTGATGTTTTGGAGCAGACTTTAGATATTTCATTAAAAAACAATCAATGGGGAGGGATATTTGAATTTTTGAATAGTTATCACTGGATTATTGAAGATGTAAAAACAGAAGAAGAAAATGAAGATAAGATTTTAACACCTGAAATATTAGGTCATGTTTATGAAAGAAGCGTTGTAGAATGGGAGCAGAAAGGTTTTGAAGAAGAAGCAGAAGATGCTGTAAAAAAGGTTACGGAAAGGAAGAAAAAAGGAGTTTATTATACTCCTGAATCAATAACAGATTATATTTCTAATAATACAATAATTCCTTATTTGCTTGATAAATTAGATAATAAATACAATTCCTTTGATGATTTGATTGAATCAGGGAATAAACATGATTACAAGAAAGCTTTAAGCATCCTTGATGAAATTAAAGTTTTAGATCCTGCCTGCGGTTCAGGTGCGTTTTTGATTAAAGCGTCAGAAGTCATCTTTGGACTCAAAAGAAGGTTATATTATAAATTAAAAGAAAAGCAAAATTTCTATGATTTAAAACTTGATGTAATTACTGAGAATATTTATGGCGTGGATATACTTACAGGTGCTGTTGAGATTTCCAAATTAAGGCTTTGGTTATGGTTGATTTCTGATTATGAAGAATCAAGGAATAAAATAAAGGCGTTGCCGAATATTGAATATAATTTGAGGGTTGGAAATAGTTTAGTTGGCTGGCTTGATGAAAAATTAACCCAATTACCAATCAACACACCACTAACAGAAAAAGTTGATGGAATATTTACTGGATTAATCGCTTTTTCTGAAAATGGTGATAGTAAAGATTTAAAGAATGCGAGGGAACTACTTGAAAGCTATAAATTAGAGAATTATATTGAAGCGTATTATCTTTTATATAGGATTTACAGAAGAACGCATGGCCTTAAAGCAGAAAATTTGAGAAGTATTTTAGAAACAATAAGAAAATCAATTTATTCGACCGTTACTCCTGCATTTCTTGAATTTATAAACAAAAAGATTAAACCAAAATATGATATAAAAAAACCACCAATCACACAAGAAGAATTTAATAAACTTAATATATTCCATTGGAGAATAGATTTTGGGCATATTATCTTGAATAATGGTTTTGATGTTGTGATTGGTAATCCGCCTTATGGAAATATTCTAAAAGAAATTGAGAAGAAAATAATTAGGTATTTTAAAACATTTAGGGCTCAAGAAATTGCAGCTAATTTTGTTGAAAGAAGTTTATATTTTATGGCAGAGGATGCCTACTTAGGTCAGATTGTTGCAAATTCAATAGCAATTAATAAAAGCACATCTGAGTGTAGAAGTATAATACGAAAGCATATGAGTTCTTCTAAAATAGCATTATTTGGGACAAGACCTGCAAAAATTTTTTGTGACGCAGAAATCAGAGTGATGATTGTTGTTGGTAAAAAGGATAATCCACCAGAATCAGGGATAATTTATACTACTGATGCAATGAAACTTACTCAACAAACAAAAAATACCTTTCTAAATAAATTGTGCTTTGAAAGTACAAAAGGTTTAGAACTTGGTGAAAGAAAAATAGGAGATGCTACTGATGTGAGTTTGCCAAAAGTAGGGTATAAATTGATTAGAAGCATCCTATTAAAACTAAAATCAAAATCAAAAATAACATTTAAAGATATTATTAGTCGAGAAGGCAGATTTAGTTTTGAGTTTAGGAAAACGGGAGGATATTGGTTGAATGCTCTTGAAAAAATGCCATATAAATCAACTAAAATTGAGAAGATATATTTTGAGAATGAGGTTCAAAGAAATTTTGGAGTAATACTAATAAATTCATCCTTATTTTATTTATATTGGTCTACATATGGTAATTTAAGAGATTTTCCTCTTTCTTTATTTCGCAAATTCCCTATACCGGATATTACAGAATTAAATAAAAAGAGTAAGATTATAGAAAAATTAAAAGTTGAGATAGAGTCCACTTTACTGAAATCTTTTAAAGCCGACACTGGAAGAGTAGGTGAATTTAGAACTGCAAAGTGTAAAACAACAATAGATAAAATTGATAAACTACTTTCATTCTTTTATGATATTGATGAACATGAATTACATTATCTTATATCCTATGATGATCATATCAGACCTAATTTAACTCCAAAAGAAGAAATTAAAATTATGGAAGGTGACATAAGATGAATGAAGATCTAAAAATACAGGGATTTTTAAACCATCTGGAAACTAAGGGTAACTTAAAGACTCTGACTACTAATTTTGACAATACTAGAGAGCCTATTCATCGCTGGTTTCCTTTCTTGGCTGGTTTTTCAAATAAACTGGTCGCTGAAACAGTTAATTATTTTGATATGGTTCATAACAATGCGGTTATGTTTGATCCATTCATGGGTACAGGGACAACAGGAGTCATTGCTAAAGAATATGGAATCAAGACAATAGGAAATGAGTCTAATAGATTGTTGCATAGGATATGTAAATTAAAGACAAATTTATATTTCAAACCAAATTCAATTAAATTATCGTCACAGCAATTATTGAAAAAAGTTGAAACTAAGTGGAAATATGAAGATATAAGTGGAGAGCATGAATTGTTAAAAAAATGTTTTCCTGAAGAAAATTTAAAAAAATTAGTATCGCTTAGACAAGAACTTATTGAAAATCAAGATATTCCTAAAACACACAAAGAATATCTTTTTATGGCACTTACCATGGCTCTACCTAAATCGTCGAGCGTAAGAATAAATATACCTTATGTTTCATGGAGTCATAGAAGAGAGCCAATAGATGCTTTTTCTCTGTTAAAAAGTAATATTAATTTAATTAAAGGAGATTTAGATAATGCTTTGTCAAATTATAAGAATAATACAAAGGTTAAAGTATATCTTCATGACACAAGAAAGGAAAATAAAAGAATTAAAAAAAAGAGCGTTGATTTTGTTTTTACATCTCCTCCATATTTAAACAATTTTGATTATGGGGAATCGCTAAAGGTATTTTTATATTTCTGGGGATTTGCAAAAGATTGGTCAGAAATCACGGATAAGATAAGAAAACCCTCGGTGACCTCAGCAACCACTTATTATCGTGAAAGCCTTCTCCGGGAAAAAGAATATGAAGATATATTTGGGAACAAATTAATAAAAAAAATACCAAATATGTCTCAAGAGATTATGACAAAGGTTCGCCAGATTTCATTACAAAAAGAAGGACGAAAATCAAAAAAGAGTTTTGATGTGCTGACTACATTATATTTTAGAGATATGTATCTTTCTTTAACTGAAATGTTTAGAGTTATGAAAGAAAATACCCTTGCTTTTTTAATTGTAGGTGATTCTGCTCCTTATGGGGTTCATGTCCCTACAGATACATTTTTAGGTGAGATGGCTGTAGAGCTTGGTTTTTCCAGTTATACATTAAAGCCAATAAGAATAAGAGGTACAAAGTGGAAGACATTAAAGCATAGGCATAAAGAAAAGTTAAGGGAGAGTATTATAATTTTAAGGAGATAAAAATATGGGTGAAATACAATCATTACCAATTACTAAAAAAGAGGACATTACAAAAACAAGTAAATCTTGGAGTTATATCTATGCTTCTAATTTAAGAACAATAAGAGACCTATTTGTATATTGTGCCCAGTTGGGAAAAATAAGCGAATCTGAACTGTACAAAGACATGGCGAATAATAAGATCCCGCCTCCAAAGAAAGTATGGATAAAGAATAATGTTAAGAGGAAAGAGCGATTAAGATTAGAATACATACATGCAGCGAAATATCTGGGTTTTATTGAAAAAGATAAAGATGGTAAAATAAAACCAAATCTTAGTACCTTTAAAAAAGAAAAAGAAATAATTATAAGCGAGAATGAGAATAGGTTATTCGAGCCAAACCTTGTTTCTCCAGCATTTAGTGAAAAAGAGAAGTATAATTTACTAAAAATTATTCTTAATTACGAAAGAGCAAGGGATTATCTAAGATGGTTCTTAGACTTCTCAAAGTACCCTGATAGCTTAAGCTTCACAATTGATGATTTTAGAAGGGAGGCACAACCAATTCATATATTGGGTATAATTAAAAAAGGGTTAAAAGGAAGTGAAATTCTTAAAAGGGAAGTAGATGGATTTGAGTGGAAAATTCCAAGTAGTAATCCAGATAACTATATTCGTCTCACCTCATATATATTCCCTAATTGGTTTCAGGAACTAGGTGTGATAGATAAGATTTTTATTCTTCCTGAATTTAGCAGTGATAAAAGACTTTGGC
>Ga0164318_10004218_pt1 | contig 13764 bp, 11 predicted proteins | sample GuaBasSedimGuay9_FD_113734 | JGI IMG/M metagenome (GOLD analysis project Ga0164318, IMG submission 113734) | Subseafloor sediment microbial communities from Guaymas Basin, Gulf of California, Mexico - Guay9, Core 4571-4, 0-3 cm | ecosystem: Environmental > Aquatic > Marine > Hydrothermal vents...
CAGTGCTGGAGAGAGCTAATGAGAGTTCTGGATACCCCAAGAGATAACTATAAAAAGAAATACACGGAGATTATGATGCGCCGGGTGCTGGGAAGAAGTTTTATCTATGAAAGAGAGCTCCATGCAATTTTGGGGCCCTTACGAAGGGCAGTTGAAGAGCTTAAGAGGTGTAAACATGCTGACGATTGAGTCATTTGAAGTTAAGGGGCGTAAAATGTGGATAGCAGTCATCCACAATGGAAAGATCCATGGAATAATTTTTTCGCTTGATGGGAGGGATTTTCTCGATGAGAGGCTGAAAAACTTGACATCATTCCTGATCAAAAGAGATGTCACGATCGATCTCAAAGAAGGGGAGAGTGAACTTCCAGAGATTATTTTTAGGACAATTATCGGGGAAATGGATAATAAAGAGGCATTCAAACTTCTGAGCCTCAGAGGATTAACTCCTTTTGAGCGGAAAGTTTATGAGGTACTAACAAAAAAGGTTAAACGTGGGGAAGTGATAAGCTACAAAGGACTGGCAGATATAGTAAAAACCTCACCGAGAGCCATTGGAGGAGCCATGAAGAGAAATCCCTATCCAATAGTGGTTCCCTGTCACAGGGTTGTCTCATCAAATGGTATTGGTTACTACACGCCAAAAATTGAATATAAAAAATTCCTGCTCGAAATAGAGGGGGTGGAAAAGTGGACAAGCTGAAAGCTTACATAATAGGATTCCTCATCCTAGTTTTAGCGATAGCAGCAGGCATAATATACAAATGGGGCTTCTTGACGCTTATAAGGATTGTATTAAGCCTTGGATTCCTTGGAGTAACATTGATGCTCGCTTTCTTTCTAGCGCTAACGCTCTATGCCGAGAGCTGGAAGTATGGGGCCTATCTCGTTATCCCAACAGCTCTAAGCGCCTACGCCACATATTTAAGTGCAACATGGCAGAATCTTAAAATCGTGGGAGGGATAATAGTCCTCTTCGTTCTGGGACTGGTTTTCGGGATATGGTACATAAGCGAACCGGATTTGGGTTTAATGGACAGATTCAAGAGTGCAGAAAGCCTCGAAAGATCAGGAAATTACAAAGCGGCGGCTAGGAAGTATGAGAAGAAAGGAAACTATCTGAAAGCAGCTGAGATGTATGAAAAGCTTGGATGGATGGAAAGTGCAGCATGGGCTTATGAAAAGGCGGAGAAGTATGAAAAAGCAGCCGAGATCTATGAGAAGCTCTATGAGAAAGAGAAGGATACATACTATCTCAAGGAAGCCCATGAATACTGGAAAAAGGCAGGAGATATGGAGCGTGCCGCTAAAGCCCTTGAGCAGTATGCCGAGGAAGAACCGTGGTTCTGGGAGGACGTGGCTGAACTTTATGAGGATCTTAGGATGGAAGATAAGGCTAGAGAGGCTTGGGAAAAAGCTTTAAAGTATTATGAAGGTGAAGCCAAAGAAGAGGGTGTTTTCTGGGAGGATGTTGGAAACATAGCGCACAAACTCGGGAATGAAGAGCTCGCCCGTGAGGCATACGAAAAGTTCCTTGAATACTGCATCAAAGAAGCGGAAGAAGATCCTATGTGGTGGAAGCATGTAGCAGAAGCATATGAATATCTCGGCGATAAGGAGAAGGCAGAAGACGCAAAGAGGAAGTATGAAGAATATAGAAAACAGATAATGAAGGGTTCTGAAGAAACTTAACCCTTTTTATTAACAGATTTCACTTCAAATTTGTTTTTTCTCCTTTCAAAGCGCCATTTCTCTATAGTCCTGACAAAGGGACATCTCTTTCTCTATTTAGCAAGGAACTCCTTGATCATGACACCAACCATAAAAATAGGAAAGAGGCTTTAAAAAGCAAATTATGAAGGAAAATTCATTAATGCCACGTAACCGTTCTGTGCACCACCTTCCCCGCTAAGGCATCTTTCAAAGCCTGCTCCATTATCTCCAAGCCTTTTTCAGCCTGTTCCTTCGTAATTACGAGTGGAGGTGTTATCCTTATCACGTTTCCAAACATGCCATAGCTCGGAAGTATCAAACCTAGTTCAAAAGCCCTCCAGCATATTTTTCCTGTAAGCTCCGGATCAGGTGCTCCATTGCTCTTTATTATCTCAACACCATTCATCAAGCCCATTCCCCGCACATCTCCGATAACCTCGTAACGCTCCATCATCTCGTGGAGACGCTTTCTGATGAACTCTCCTACTTTATTGACATTTTCGAGTATCTTTTCTTCCTCTATTATCTTGAGAGTAGCATAGGCAGCTGCTGAGATCACGGGATTTGCTGCAGGGGTTAAGAGGGCACTTCCGCTGGTCATGTCCATAAGTTTCGCTTTTCCTATAACTCCACTTAGTCCCATCCCACTTGCAACGCCCTTTCCAAAGGCTATGAAATCGGGTTCAACTTCAAAATGTTCGCTTGCAAACCATTTGCCCGTTCTCCCGATGCCCGTTTGAACCTCATCCATCGCTAGGAGGATTCCATGCTCCTCAAGAACTCCCTTCAACTCACTAAAGAAGTTCTTGGGGGGAACCACTATTCCACCATCGCCCTGAATAGGCTCCGCAATTAAAACACTCACTTCATCCGGGGGAACTACATGGGCAAGTACGTAGTGCTCCAGATAATCAAGGAAAGCATTTATAAGATCTGCAGGATTCTCATACCCATTTATTCCCCATGGATTACGGTAGGGATTTGGATATGGAACCCAAACCACGTTGGGCACCATTGGGGAAAAACCCCTCTTCTGAGAGCTCTGAAATGCCGCTATGGAAGTTGCTCCATAGGTTTGTCCGTGATATGCCCCTATGAAGGCGATAAACCACGGTTTTCTCGTGGCAAAACGCGCAATTTTCATTGTTAAATCCATTGCATCACTTCCACTGAGCCCGAAGAGAATCTTTGCATCCCTTATGGGAGCTTTTTCAGCCAAAATCTCAGCAACTTCTATAGCCCTCTTGCTATACGTGTAACCTATCATCGAATGCTGTATCTTTTTCACTTGTTCTTGAACTTCCTTTACTAGTTTTGGATGAGCATACCCAGTTGAAGCCGCAGCAGCGCCGGCTAAAAAGTCTATGAAGACATTCCCATCCACATCCTCTATCAATGCCCCATAACCTCTCTCCGGGACGACCGGGAAGAGCTTGACACCAAGCCCCTGAGAAACAACCTTCTTCTCACGCTCAATGAGCTCCTTTGCCTTAGGCCCCGGAGGCTTAACCACAATCTTAGGATACTCAAAACTCATAGAACTCCCTCCAAAATTGTTAGAAAAAAGGAAAAGGCGTTATGGATTGGCGGCTATAAATTCGTTCGTGTACTTCTTGATGACGGTGTACAGCACCACCAGCCCGAGCAGGTTGGGTATGGCCATTAGACCGTTCATCATGTCCGAGAATGTCCAAACATTCTCCAGGACCGTTGTTGCACCGATGTATATGAAGATCACCCAGAGTATGTTGTAGATAAGGTGAAGCCTTGGATAGAGTTTTGCGAATTTCTCGGGATCTTTCTCAAGCCATTTCGCCAAGTACATTATGTTCTGTCTTCCATAGAAGTTCCATGCAAGAACCGTTGAGTAGGCGAAGAGGATAACACCTATAACGACCATGACCTCACCGACATGTCCAAATGCCCTTGCAAAGGCTTCCTGGGTCAAAGCGGTGCTTGTCTTACCTGTCTGCCATGCACCCGTAGCAACGATTGAAATTCCCGTGAGTGAACAGATTATAATCGTATCAATGAATGGACCCAGCATTGCAACGTGTGCCTGTCTCGATGGGTTGTCTGTCCTAGCAGCGGCGTGTGCCATACTCGCTGTTCCAAGTCCTGCCTCGTTGGAGAATAGACCTCTGGCAACACCCCATCTTATAACTGTACCAACAGCACCACCGGCAACAGCCTTTCCTGTGAAAGCGTCTCTAAATATTAAGGCTATTGCACTTGGCAAGTGTCCCGCGTATTTTATCCATACGCCAACTGCAAAGATGAAGTAGACTATTGCCATGAAGGGAACCAGAGCCTCTGTGAATTCACCTATCCTTTTAATTCCACCGATGGTAACGATGAACGTTAGGATTGCAAAGGCTAGGCCAGTTGCCCAGAACGGAACATGGAATGCCACGTTCATTCCAAGTGCCAGAGAGTTTGATTGAGTCATGTTTCCAATACCAAAAGCTGCAATTGCTGCAAACATGGAGAATAGGATTCCAAGAACTTTCCCTACCGATGCCATGGCATGCCCTCTCGCAAGGTAGTATGCAAGTATCAGGAACAGTAGTGCTATTATGTAGGCTATTATCATTAATCCTCCACCGAGTTTTGTGGCATCGTATCCTATAAATGCAGCAAATATCAACACAAATATTGTTGCTAAGTACCTTGCATTTGGTGATATTTCAGCTTCTTTAAATCCTTTTTCCAGAGCATTGAAAGAACCTCCAATCATTGTTCCGTCGGGGAGTTTGCCCCTAAATGCAACTCCTAAGAGACCTTCTGAATATCTGGTGGCCATACCGACCGCAGCAGTCACCCACATCCAAAACAGAGCACCAGGACCACCATGGTAGATTGCCGTTGCAACACCAGCTATGTTACCTATACCTACGGTTCCTGCAATAGTAGCCATCAATGCCTGGAATGGCGTAATATCCCCTTCACCCTGCTTCTTCCTTCCTTGGAAAAGGGTAAAGCGAATAGACCACCCAAGACGTCTAAGTTGGATTCCCCCCAGTACTATACTAAGGAAAAGCCCTGTACCAACAAGTAAAATCATTATGGGAGGACCCCAAACTATACCATCAAGCCAGTTTATAAAATCCATTACTGCACCCATACAAACACCTCCCAGATATTGTTTCATTGAAGTTCCTGAGAGTTCACTAAAGCAGGTATACTGACGTCGATGTACTTTACAAATATAATTTAAATCCACTTCACTTATTTAAGGTTTATGGAATATTGTTTGACTATTAAACATATGAAAAAGAATTTATGCAAAATTTTCGAGGCAATTTATAAATACCCCATTTACCAAGAACTATCTGGAATGATGAGTCTGGAGCCCACTGATATGATGAAGATGTTTCGCGGGGCTGACCGGTGTTAAAGATGCTGAAGGAAAGAATATGCAAGGATCTCTATGAAGAAATTGAGAGGCTTGAAAAATCCATAATCGAGCTTGAGGATGAGGTTATCCAACTTAAAGCCCAAATTCAAGCCAAAACAGAGGAGGTTAATAATCTAGCCATAGAAAATGAGAATTTGCGATACAAGCTTGAGAGACTTCAGAAAACGTATGCTCAGATGGTTGAAATCCTCAAAAAGATGAAATTTCCCATAATACTCCTCGATGAGGATGACGAACAGAGGTGATATCTCCATAGGGCATATAGGCGTAAGGCTTAAATAATTGAAGTACGTTAATAACTGATGAATCTAAAATCTATTCTCAGACCCCCTACGAATCAGATGGCTAGAATAACGCTAAAAATAAACTTTTAGCTGCAACAGAGTTGCAGGGGGAAGGAGCAATGGGAAAACTAGTCAATGCTGTGCTGATACTCTTGATTATCATAGCAGTATTCCATCTCAATCTCGGCTATTACATAGTTAGAGGATTCCATGGAGGCCAAAATAACGAGTTCATGACAGTGACTCTAAATGAGAGCGAGGTTGTAACTGCCTCCGTAAATGAAACTACACCCCGCGTCCTAACAGCCATTGAAAAGGGCCAAGATGCTCTCTTCAACATTGCATATCATCTGGATTCAATGGCTTCACAGCTGCCCCTAAATGATGTCACAAGCACCCTCGCTTCAGTAGCAACAGCCATCGTTCTCATAATAGTGCCTCTTCTAATCCTGACCCACCTTATAGTGAGCATCGCGGTCAGATGATAACTGGTTTTTGTTTTTATATTTTAGAAGCGGTACTGTCAGGATAACGGGGCATCACCACCGCGAGAGATGGCTTCTTTTTCTGAAGAATCATCAAAAACTCAAACCCTAACAGTATGTTAGAAGCAAACGAAAGCCTTTTTTAACACCTCCCCTATTTTTTGATTATAGCATAGAGGTGATTGTTATGTCAATGGATATGACGACAAGGATGTTCAAGGAGGAAGGATGGGTTAGAAAAAAGTGCCCCAAGTGCGGGAAATACTTCTGGACGCTCGACCCGGATAGAGAGACCTGTGGAGATCCGCCCTGTGACGAGTACGCCTTCATAGGAAAGCCGGGGATACCGAAGAAGTACACCCTTGAAGAGATGCGTGAGGCTTTTCTGGGTTTCTTCGAGCGCAACGGCCACGGGAGAGTTAAGCGCTATCCCGTTCTACCCCGCTGGAGAGACGACGTTCTCCTCGTTGGAGCTTCAATCATGGACTTCCAGCCGTGGGTCATAAGTGGCGAAGCCGATCCTCCGGCCAATCCGCTCACGATAAGCCAGCCCTCAATAAGATTCACGGACATAGACAACGTCGGAATAACCGGAAGACACTTCACGATATTCGAGATGATGGCTCATCATGCCTTCAACTATCCCAAAAAGCCGATATACTGGATGGATGAGACCGTTGAATATGCCTATGAATTCTTCACAAAGGACTTAAGAATGAAGGGGGAGGACATAACATTCAAAGAAAATCCTTGGGCAGGGGGAGGAAACGCCGGTCCGGCCTTTGAAGTTCTCTACAGAGGCTTAGAAGTTGCTACACTCGTTTTCATGCAGTACAAGCTGGCTCCTCCAAACGCTGATCCAAGTCAAATTGTCGAGATTAAGGGGGATAAATACGTTCCAATGGAAACTAGAGTTGTTGACACGGGTTATGGATTGGAAAGGCTCGTTTGGATGAGCCAAGGAACCCCAACAGCCTATGATGCCGTTTTGGGTTATGTCGTGGAGCCACTTAAGAGAATGGCAGGCGTTGATAGGATAGACGAGCGCATTCTCATGGAAAACTCACGATTGGCCGGAATGTTTGATATAGAGGACATGGGCGACCTGAAGGTGCTGAGGAGAGAGGTGGCAAACAAGGTGGGGATAAGTGTTGAGGAGCTCGAAAAAGCTGTCAGGCCATATGAGCTTATTTACGCCATAGCGGATCACACAAAGGCACTAACCTTCATGCTCGCCGACGGTGTAATTCCGTCGAACGTTAAAGCGGGCTATCTGGCGCGTCTATTAATAAGGAAGAGCATAAGGAACATGAGGGAACTTGGCATCAATGCTCCTCTGAGCGAGATAGTGGCAATGCACATTAAAGCCCTCCATAAAACGTATCCTGAGTTTAGGGAGATGGAGGATGTAATTCTCGACATAGTAGACGTTGAAGAGAAGCGCTATCAGGAGACGCTGAGGAGGGGAAGCAACCTGGTGAAGCGCGAGGTTGCAAAGCTGAAGAAAAGTGGAAAGGATGAGATCCCCCTTGAGAATCTGATATTATACTACGAGAGCCATGGTTTGACCCCCGAAATTGTTAAGGAAGTGGCTGAGAAGGAAGGAATAAGGGTTCACATACCTGACAACTTCTACACGCTGGTTGCAAAGGAAGCCGAAAGAACGGTCAAAGAGGAGGAAAAAAAGAGCATAGTGGATTTCGAACTCCTTCAAGACTTGCCCGACACGAGAACCCTCTACTATGAGGATCCAATGATGAAGGAGTTTGACGCGAAAGTGCTCAAAATCCTTGGGGAGTGGGTAGTTCTGGATCAAACGGCATTCTACCCCGAGGGTGGAGGACAGCCATGCGACCTAGGAACTCTAGATGGTATAAAAATCCTCGATGTGCAGAAGGTAGGAAAGGTAATCCTCCACAAAGTTGAACGCATGGAGTTCAGGGAAGGGCAAAGAGTCCATGGAAAAATCGATTGGGAGAGGAGAATACAGCACATGAGACACCACACGGGAACCCATGTTCTAATGGGTGCCTTGGTTAGAGTTTTGGGAAGTCATGTGTGGCAGAGCGGTTCGCAGCTTCATACGGACTGGGCAAGACTTGATATAGCCCACTACAAGCGTATAGGTGAGGAGGAGCTTAGGGAAATCGAGCGCCTTGCCAACAGGGTCGTAATGGAAAACAGGGAAGTAAGATGGGAGTGGCTTCCAAGAACAGAAGCAGAGCAGAGGTATGGATTTAGACTTTATCAGGGAGGCGTCGTTCCCGGGAAGGTCATCAGGGTTTTGAACATAAAAGACTGGGATGTTCAGGCGTGTGGTGGAACCCATCTACCAAATACCGGGCTCATAGGTCCAATAAAGATTCTGAGGACGGAGAGAATACAGGATGGAGTTGAGAGGATTATATTCGCCGCTGGGGAGGCAGCCATAAAGTGGATGCAGGAGAGCGAGAGCATAATAAAGAGGACGAGCGGCGTATTTAGGGTTCCTCCCGAGAAGCTCCCGGATACAGCCCAAAAATTCTTCGATGAATGGAAGAACGCCAGAAAGGTAGTGGAAAAGCTGAAGAGAGAGCTTGCAAAGCTTTTAGTCTACGAACTCGAAAGTAAGGTGGAGAAAATTAAAGGCATTGAGTTCATAGGAGGCATCGTAGAAGGAGACATAGAACACCTCAGAGAAGCAGCTTTAAAGCTAAAGAAGCCCAACAGGGTGATAGCGATAATAAGTGAGGACAGCGGTGCCGTAGTGGTTGCCGTTGGTGATAATGTGGATCACAAAGCCGGAGATCTCGTGAGGATTATCACCTCCGTAGCCGGTGGCGGGGGAGGAGGAAAGAAAGACCTAGCACAAGGGAAGATAAAGAACATATTAAAAGCAAAAGAAGCTTTGGAAGAAGTGAAGAAGAAGCTCTAATTTTCAATCTTTTGGCTCTTTTTAATCTTCACTCACAATCCAGTTGGGGCATCTATGAAAAACACTTCTACATCAAACTTTCCTTTAACAATTTCCATCAATGCCTTAACTCCCAGAGTTTCGGTGGCATAATGTCCAGCTGCAATCACGTTAACCCCTCCCTCCTTTGCGACATGGAAGTCTTGATGGAGGAACTCCCCCGTTATGAAGAGGTCTACCCCCTTTTCAACGGCTTCATAAATGCTCGAGCTGCCGAGCCCGCTCATCACAGCAATGCTCTTCACCTCCTCCCCGCCAAATTCAAAGCTCCTAACATTCGTGTCCAGCCCCTCGGCAAGTTTTTGAGCTATTAAAGAAACAGGCTTTGGTTCCTCAAACTCCCCCATAAATCCTACATACGTGCCATTGTACTCCCCAAAGGGCTCTCTGGGATCCAGTTCCAGAAGTTTGAGAAGTTGGGCATTGTTTCCAACCTCGGGATGGGCATCCAGTGGAATATGGGCAGCATAAAGGTTTAATTCATCATTCAGGAGAAACCTCAAGCGCCTCTGAACCAGTCCTCTAACGTATTCTATTCCTCCCCATATGATGCCGTGATGCACTATGAGCATGTCTGCATTGCCCTTTAAAGCCCTCTCAAAGGTTTCCATGCATGCGTCAACGGCAAATGCAATGCGCTCGACCTCGCCTTTCCCCTCAACCTGGAGGCCATTCCTCGATTTATCCGGAAATTCGTTAATTCTTAAATACTCATCGAGAAATCCTACGATTCCATGAAGATCCGCCACCACACTCACCCCTCTATACTCCGCAGGCAACATTTTTAAACATCCCTACTTTTGTTAAACCAAAGGTGAGAGAAATGGAGGATTACTGGAAAGCCTGTGAGGAGATTGCAAATGCCATAATTTCCGGCGAGATTAAGGATAGGAAGAAGTTGAATACCTTTAAAATCAAAATTGCGAGAAAGTATCATCTGAGCAAAATTCCTGCTAATTCGGACATTCTCAGGGCAATGAGAAAAGAAGAGAGGAAAAAGTTCAAGGATTTCCTCAAAAAGAAGCCTACCCGAACCATAAGTGGCGTTGCAGTCGTTGCAATGATGACAAAGCCCTTCCCATGTCCCCACGGACGCTGCATTTACTGTCCTGGAGGTCCCGGAGAAGGTTCACCTCAAAGCTACACGGGAAAAGAGCCTTCGGCTCTTAGGGCACTTCAAAATGCCTATCACCCCTATCTCATTATGATGAACCGCTTAAAGCAGCTCTACGACATAGGGCATGATGTAGACAAGGTAGAGGTCATAATTCAGGGCGGAACTTTCCCCGCTGTTGATCTTGATTATCAAGAATGGTTTATAAAAGAGGCATTCAAGGCAATGAATGATTTTCCATACTTTAAGGATATCGAAGATCTTGAGGGAAAGATAAGAAGGGCAGTCCTTTTTGGAGAAGTTGATGAGGATCCTCTATTTAGACGTGCATGGGAGAAAACACACAGAAAACCCTACTACTATCTTGAAAATGAGCAGCGCAAAAATGAGAGAGCAAAGGTTAGAATGGTAGGACTTACGATTGAAACCAGACCTGACTGGGCAATGGAAAAACAGATAGACAGGATGCTCCACCTTGGGACAACTAGGGTTGAGCTTGGAGTCCAAACAGTTTTCAATTTTATCTATGAGCGCGTTAAACGAGGGCACACGATTGAGGATACGATTAAAGCAACACAGCTCCTAAAGGACGCCGGCTTAAAGATAAACTACCACATGATGCCCGGTCTGCCGGGAAGCAACTTCGAGAGGGATTTACTCTCATTTAAGATCATTTTTGAAGACCCAAGGTTCAGACCGGACATGCTCAAGGTTTACCCCACGCTGGTTACGGGGGACACCGTGCTCTACAAATGGTGGAAGCAGGGAAAATACAAGCCATATCACACCGAAGATGCCGTCAAGTTGCTCGTGGAGGTTTATAAGTTCCTTCCAAAATGGGTTCGTGTAATGAGAATCCAGAGGGATATTCCTGTGCAGCTGGTGGTGGATGGTGTCAAGCACTCCAATTTGGGACAGCTTGTCTTCAATGAACTCATAAAGCGTGGTATAAAGCCGAAGGAAATAAGGTTTAGAGAAGTGGGCCACATGATGCAGAACTTTGGGGTAGAGCCCGAGATAGAGCACATTAAACTCCTTAGAGAAGATTACGAAGCCAGTGGAGGTAGAGAGATATTCCTCAGTTTCGAAGATGTGAAAAATGATATTCTCATAGGCTTTATTCGCCTGAGAATTCCAAGCGAAAAAGCTCATAGAAAAGAGATAAACCGCATCTCCTCGGCGATTGTTAGAGAACTCCACGTCTACGGGCCCTTAGTACCCATAGGAGGGAAGCCCAAATATGAATGGCAACACCGCGGCTATGGAAAGGAACTTTTAGCTGAGGCTGAGCGCATCGCTAGAGAAGAGTTTGACGTGAAAAAAATGCTCATTATAAGCGGCGTTGGAGTGAGGGACTACTACAGGAAGTTCGGCTATAGAAAGGACGGGCCCTACGTGAGCAAAAGGCTCGATAAAAAGGGATATGCAGATTTTATAACGGGTAGAGCCTGAATACCTGACTCAGTTTATAACTATCTTTATCCCGTTGATTTCCATTTCCTCTTTCTCGATTTTCTCGAATGTAAGTTTCTCCCAGTTGAGTCTATAGGATGAACCATTAACATTGGCAATCCAGTCGTTGGGATCTAAAATCACCATTATGGGTTTCTCTTTGGTCTCAACACTCAAAACCGACGAGCTGTTCACGAAAATTCTTTTCGTTATGTTCTCCGTCGGTGTGACAATTTTCACCTCAAGGGGCATTGCAAAGCCATTCTCCTCGCTTATGTTGAGCATTAAACTGTATCCTCCATCATTTTGAATGAGCTTTAAGGTGGAAACCGTGAAATTTGGGTAATCTGCTCTGTAAAACCACTCTTTGAAAAACCAATCCAGATCTTGATGTGTTGAGTTTTCAAAAATTTTCCTGAGCAGGTTTAGCGTTTCTTCAGTTTTTGTGCATTCTTTAACGTGGCAAACCTCAAGAAGCTCCCTAAGCCCCTTAAAGAATGTCTCGTTGCCAACGACGAACTGAAGGGAGCGGAGGATGAAGCCCCCACGATAGTAAAGGTTTGCGGTCGTGTCGCTCATCCGGGATATATCCACACCTCTCATCTTCACTATTGGTGTTCTTCTCTTTGAACTAAAACAGAGCCCTTCCCATAGATCCACGCGTTCGAGGGATAGATTGTTCCGAGAAATCGAGACATACGTGGCAAATGGTTCATTCAGTATCCAGAAGTTGGCATATGCACCGAACCAGTTGTGAGCGACCTCATGGGGAACAACCTTATTAAACTGGGTCGCCAACGCTCCACCGTAAAGACCATGCCCGCTGTATTCGGCATGCCCTTTAACCCGTATGTAGATCATCTCATCATAAGGATAGGGAATGAGATAAGAGGAATAAACCTTGAGTATCTTTGTAATCTCATCCGTTACATTCCCCTCATCGGTAAGAGCTACCACATTCACATTTTTTCCATTGATTGCGACGCTCTTCCTATAGACATTCCACTTTCCGAAGAGGACGTAAAATCTGTTCCCGTGAGTATGGAAAGTGTTCTTCTCCGGAAGAAGTGCTTTGTATTCAGCGCTCGATAATTTTAGAATGCCCACAGGAGTATATCCTTCGGGATATGATTCCACCTCCACTGTGAAATTCCCTTTTAATCCAGGAACAGGCATGTATGCTTCAGGCGGGAGATAAAAGAAATTTTTATTTGACGCTATTTCCCATTCAATTGGATCTCTTGTGTTTATATCCAGCAGGGGTTGATAGTCTGAAGTGTAGAGAATTTTAATACGCTGAACATCATCCGTTGGAGTGATGTTAAGAAGAAGGAGATCATAGCTTCCATCATGAAACGCCTTTAAAGCCGCTTCCGCACCGCTTACCTCAATTCTCTCAATTTTCATGTTCAAAATGGACGAATTCTCGAAGAGGAAGGGAACAACAGCAGGCGACTTTAGGGAGAGCTCAACCTCCTGAACTCCAGTGATGCTGGTGTTCCACCCATCGAAGGCTACATCCAGTGAGATGTGAACCTTTGCCCCGCTGATTGTGCCGCTCCTCTCGAAGAGAAGCTTCACATTGTTTGTTTTTGAAAATGTAATCCCTTCAAAGACCTTCAGCGGAGTGTATGCCAGTAGTAGGGTTACGGTGAATATTATCACAATAATTACCATGGAAAAACGTGCTTTCATGTTTTCATCTCCCATTCGGGAAATTTAAAAGTTTCGACGCCTTAATCCACATGAGGGAAAGCATGAGGTTTAAACCCAGACCCCTGAAAAAAGATGTAAGCTTTGAGTGCAAGTTTTGCCTCGACTGCTGTAAAGAACGCTTCATCTATCTAACACTCTATGATATAAGGCGGATATCCGAAAATGGACATGATGTAGAAGAATTTATCACCCTGACAAGTTCAGAGGGGAAGATAAGATTTGTGCTATCATATAGAGAGTGGGACTTGGGCTGTATTTTCCAAGATCCCGAAACGGGAAAGTGTAAAATCCACGAGTATAAGCCCCTGATCTGTCAGATTTATCCATTTATGGTTTCTCACAAACCGCTGGGTGTTGAAGGAGAGGAGCCACTTGAATATGGAGGTGAGAAGCTCTGGATATACTACGATGAGAATTGCCCGGGAGTTGGTGAAGGTGATAGAATCATAAGAAGAGAAGAAATAGCAGAACTTGGCTTGAAATTTAAGAGAGAATTGGACATGACAGATATGGATAGATTTAATGAGATGCTGGATGGTGATAAAAGTGGAACTTCGCTATAGGAGAGCTTCCTCCCGGGAGCTTGACCTCATAATGGAGGAGGCTGAAAAATACGGTAAGCTCACCCA
>Ga0164318_10004220_pt1 | contig 13760 bp, 7 predicted proteins | sample GuaBasSedimGuay9_FD_113734 | JGI IMG/M metagenome (GOLD analysis project Ga0164318, IMG submission 113734) | Subseafloor sediment microbial communities from Guaymas Basin, Gulf of California, Mexico - Guay9, Core 4571-4, 0-3 cm | ecosystem: Environmental > Aquatic > Marine > Hydrothermal vents >...
ATACTACGATATTCACAAGCTTATTCTTGACCACAATAATTTTCTTAATGGTTTTATTATTTATAAATTTTTGAACGCGCTCGTCCGAAAGGGCCAACTCTTTGATTGTGTTATCGTCAACATCCACATCAACATGGAACTTGCTTCTTAATTTACCATTTATCTGAATCACGATCAAAAGTTCATCCTTTAACAGGGCACTTTCCATGTATGACGGCCATGATGACAATAGAGCACTGGTCTCAAATCCAAGGGTCTCCCAGAGCTCTTCCGCAAAATGTGGTACAATCGGTAACAAAAGGAGAACAACAGATTCCATGGCAAATCGCATGACCCCGATATTTTGAGTGTCACTTTTAACAGGATCGATTCCGTACATGGTATTCACAAGCTCCATGATTGCACTGATTGCAGTATTAAAATGGAACCGGTCTTCTATATCTTTTGTAACTTTATATATGGTCGCATGGGTTTTTTTGTAGAGTTCACGGGTTCGGCCTTCCAGAAGATCGGGACTTCCGTTAAAAGGAGTTGTATCCTTGATTGAATCAATCCAGTTCCAAGCAATGCGCCAGACACGATTCAAAAAACGATAACCGCCTTCAACACCCTGTTCGCTCCATTCAAGATCTTTTTCCGGCGGAGCGGCAAAAAGACAAAAGAGTCTCGTTGTATCAGCACCGTACTTTTCAAGAAGAATATTCGGATCGATAACGTTCTTTTTCGACTTGGACATTTTTTCAACCCGGCCAGGAGTAACCATCTCGCCACATTTTTTACAATGTCGATCAGCGCCAATTCCTTCAACCTCTTCAGGAAGAAGAAAACCGTGTTTTGGACATGATACCGTCTCTTTGCAGACCATCCCCTGAGTTAAAAGCCGGGTAAAAGGTTCCTTGTATTTTACAAGTCCAAAGTCGTTCAGCACGCGTGTAAAATACCTTGAATAGAGCAAATGCAAAATAGCATGTTCAACGCCGCCTATATACTGATCTACAGGCATCCAGTAATCTACAGCCTTGATATCAAACATGCCGCTGTCACAATTCGGACTGCAGTATCTTTCATAATACCATGAAGATTCAACAAAAGTGTCCATTGTATCGGTCTCTCTTCTGGCCTCGGGGTTACCGCAAGCCGGACATATTGCCTTTGCAAAATATTCAAGGGTCCCAAGCGGTGATCTTCCGCCCTCCAGAAGATTGGCATTCTCCGGGAGTATGATAGGAAGCTCCTCCTCCGGTACAGGAACAATGCCACATTTTTTGCAATGAATTATGGGAATCGGCGCTCCCCAGTATCGCTGTCTTGAAATACCCCAATCTCTTAACCGGAAATTTGTAGTTTTTTTCCCCATTCCTTCCTGTTCCAGAAAAGAAGCAATTTCGTCAAGGGCCGTGACACTATCCATTCCATTAAACCGACCGGAATTGACCATCACACCTTCACCGGTGAATGCTTGGGTCATGGTGGCGGAATCGAGATCGTCATCATACGGTTTCACGACCACCACGATATCCAGGCCGTACTTCCGAGCAAAATCAAAATCACGCTGGTCATGTGCAGGAACGGACATAACCGCTCCCGTGCCATACTCCATGAGCGCAAAGTTTGCTGTATAAATCGGCATTCGTAAGCCACTCAAAGGATTGAGACAATAGGCGCCGGTAAAGACGCCCTCTTTCTCATAATTTTCCACTGCCCTGCTTGATCTGTCTTGCATTGATATGCGTTCGATAAATTCACAAACTTTGTCTTCTTGAAGCGTTCCTTTCGACAAATTTAATGTCAGTGGATGTTCCGGAGCAAGACACATGAAAGTTGCGCCATAAACCGTATCCTGCCGGGTTGTAAAAACCGGTATATTTTCATTTGTATTCTCTATGGGAAACAGAATTTCCGCACCCACACTTTTTCCTATCCAGTTCTTCTGCATGGTGATAACCTTTTCAGGCCATCCGGGAAGCTTTTCACAATATTCCAGCAGATCTTCCGCATAATCTGTAATACGGAAAAACCATTGCCAGAGCTTTTTCTGCCGAACCGTATTGCCACAGCGCCAGCACATGCCAGCTTCCACTTGCTCATTGGCCAAAACCGTCTGGCAGTCTTCACACCAGTTCAAAAAAGATTTCTTGCGATAGACCATTCCCTTTTCGTACATTTTTAAAAAAAGCCACTGTTCCCACCGGTAATATTCAGGACGGCAGGTAGCGATTTCCCTGTCCCAATCGTAGGAAAAACCTATTTTCTTTAACTGAAATCGCATCTTCTCAATATTTTCATAGGTCCATTTGGCTGGATGGCTCTTGTTCGCAATTGCGGCGTTTTCCGCAGGCATACCGAATGCGTCCCATCCCATGGGATGAAGAACATTGAATCCTCGCATTCTTTTATATCTTGCAACCACATCGCCGATGGTGTAGTTTCTCACATGTCCCATATGTATATTGCCGGACGGATAGGGAAACATCTCGAGAAGATAATATTTTTCCTTGTCAGGATCCTCTTTGACCGTAAAGAGCTTCGATGTTTCCCAGAAATTTTGCCACTTGGATTCTATTGTCTTAGGATCATATCTCTCATCCATTTATATACTGTTCCTCACTTGCAGGATTTAGGTTACACATAGTCGTTCCCTATTTCAAAGTTCACCGTTCAGGGTTAATGACATTGCAATTTTTTCATATTTTTGGTTTTAATTAATCAATTTCACATGCCACAACATAATACAAATAGCAAGTGATAAGAAATCGTTTGACTTGTTTATAACAATTTCATATTCATTTAAAGAAGCAACTGCTTGAGATAAAGGCATCAATTCCGGTGTTGAAGGACCAATATTTTATGAGCAAGATACTTATTAATGCCATAGATCCTGAGGAATGCAGGATTGCAAAAGTAAAAGATTTAAAACTCGAAGAATTTCATATCGAAAGTGCCGCAAGGGAAATTATTCATGGTAACATTTATAAAGCAATTATTTCACGTATTGAGCCAAGCTTACAGGCCGTTTTCGTAGATTACGGGGGTGATCGCCATGGCTTTCTTCAGAAGCATGAAATTCATAGCGACTATTTTCAGGACAATCTTTCAAAAGACAAGTCCATAAAAAAAATGGTGAGGCGTGGACAGGAACTCCTGGTACAGGTCATAAAAGACCCGTTCATGAAAAAAGGGGCTATGCTCACAACTTACATATCTCTACCGGGAAGATACCTGGTACTTATGCCCGGTAGCGATAACCGTGGCATTTCACGCAAAATAGAAGATGAAAATGAAAGAAGCCGCCTTAAAGATATTATCAACAAACTCACGGTGCCTGAAGGATTTGGCATCATCGTCCGAACCGCCGGAATAAACTCTACCAAAATGCGCATGTCCAGGGATTTAAGGTACCTGTTACGCCTTTGGAAAAATATCAAAAAAGATGTGGCTAAAACAAAACCTCCGGCCCTGATATACAAAGAGCAAAACCTTGCTTTAAGATCCATACGTGACTATTTCACCCCCGATGTGACCGAAATCCTTATTGACGACGTTGCCGTATATCATGAAGTTAAAAACTTTGTTAAAATCATTTCCCCAAAACATACCAAGATCGTCAAACACTATAAAATGGACCGGCCCATATTCACAAAATACCAACTGGAAGAACAGATCGCATCCATATATGAAAGCCGCGTCAAATTAAAATCCGGGGGGCATATTATAATATCACAGACAGAAGCGCTGGTTGCCATTGATGTCAATTCGGGTAAGGCCACCCAAAAAAAATCTATTGAACAAACCGCTCTTCAGACCAATATTGAAGCAGCCGAGGAAATTTCTCGTCAACTGCGACTCAGAGATTTGGGGGGTCTTATCGTGATCGATTTTATCGACATGAGAGATCCAAAACATAAATTAGAAGTTTTTAGGACCATTAAAAACAATGTAAAATATGACAAGGCCAAAACAAAGATCGGCAAGATTTCAATGTTCGGACTAATGGAAATGTCGAGGCAGAGGCTCAGGCCCTCCATTGAATCCAGCAGTTTTGAATCCTGCAGCCATTGCGGGGGCAAAGGGCTTGTACCTTCCACTGAGATGTTGGTCCTCGATTTTCTCCGCAAACTTCGTCTTGAAACCTTAAAAGATGAAATCTCAAAAGTAAAGGGGATAGTCTCGTCGGTAGTAGCCGATTATCTTTTAAATAAGAAACGCAAGGAGATTCTTGATCTGGAAATAAGGCGTAACATTTCCATCTCCATCGAAGGAGACAACACAATTGTCCACGGCATGAGTAAGATTATTTGTGAGAAGTAAATCCAGATCTCGTAACATGATTGAAAAACAGGTCTTTTTTTTGGACATTATCGGGCGTGGTGAAGCCTTCTCGAAGCATAGGTTTCAGGTGTCAGGTTTCAGGCTGGCTCTCACTTTTTCGCTACTGACACCTGACACCCGACACCTGAAACCTGAGGGCCAGTGTCCAATTTTCATACAATCCCCCAAAAATTAAGGAGTCACGATTATTTTTTCAAGCTGAATGACGAGGTCTAAAATCGGACTTTTAAAAATGTATCAAGCTTTAGGTCTTAAAATTTAGGTTTTATGTGAATATGATTTACCGTTTTAACAAAAACTTAAAACATTTTTTAAAAATCGTTTTTTTGACTTTTTAGGAGACCATCAAAGTTATGCCAAAAAAAACCTCTGAAATATCAAACAAAACCGTAGGAATTTTAGTCGGCTGTATAATCTTTGCTACAGTTGCCGGTTTATCGTTCTGGTTGAAGAAAGATTCAAAGGTCAATACTCAAAACATGCCTGGAAAAGTTCACATACCTGCAACAGCAGAGACTGTCATTGATTACAATAAAATCGAAAAAGACAAAGAGCTCAAAGCGCTTATGCAAAAACGCAAGGCGGAATACGGCATTGAAAAAGGGGTTGACATTATTACAAAGTCTGATGAATCCTTTAAAATCGGTGATTCAACGGTCTCAATGCAGGAAATTTTGGATAAAATGCGTATTAAAAGTGGCGATATTGTTGAAAGGGACCTCAAATCCAAAAAAAATGGTAAAATGAAAATTCCAGAATCATTCGGAATATACGTTGTTCAGCCTGGAAACAATATCTGGAATATACACTTTAATTTTCTGAAAGATTACTTTGCTCATAAAGGCATCTCCCTTTCACCACTTGCTGACGAACCTGTTGGGGACGGACAAAGTTCTGGAGTCGGCAAACTTCTTAAATTTTCTGAAAAAACGGTTAATATCTACAACATAAAAGAACACAAAATGGATGTTGATCTTAACTTGATTTATCCCCTGAGCAAGGTGGTTATCTATAATATGGACCAAATTTTTGCACTACTGGATCTCATCGATTACGAACATACAAATCGCATTCAATTTGACGGCGAAACGCTCTGGATACCGCCAAATTAAACATTCCGAAATTGTAACTTCCAGATCTCGTAACATGATTGAAAAACAGGTCTTTTTTTGGACATTATCGGGCGTGGTGAAGCCTTCTCGAAGCATAGGTTTCAGGTGTCAGGTTTCAGCCTGGCTCTCGCTTTTTCACTACTAACACTTGACACCCGACACCTGAAACCTGAGGGGCAGTGTCCAATTTTCATGCAAACCCCCAAAAATTAAGGAGTCACGATTATTTTTTCAAGCTGAATGACAAGGTCTGAACTTCTCAATAAGTTCTGGTGTATCAAATGGTGATATTGAGCCGAATCCATAATTTATTGAGAACTTACCCGAAATTTCTACAACCTTATGAAATTACATTTTTTTTTAATGGTAACCGCTTTGGTATCATAATGGAAGCATGGAATGCTGGCCCCGGTGAAATAGAAAAAAGTTTCACGGGGTAAAAACGTCGAATAAGGATATCGCTTCGCTCCATTAGATTATAAAATTGAAACACCGAAGGTGTACAGTCCTTTACTCCAGACCTCCAGCACTCCGATGTATTTTTCAACCAAAATCCATCGATTTTTGGGCCGGTTTTAAGGAATAGGTTTTCTATATTGAAATTAACATTTGACGTATGGAATTAATTGCAGTATATCACCGCCATTTTTTATAATTTTTTAAAAAAGTATAAGGAGGTTTTGTCTTGATAAATATCGCTTATGCAATGGGCACAGGTGGGAGTGGTGCAGGTCAGGGAGCAGGAGGATTTTCATCACTGATCCCGATTGTCCTGATGTTTGTTATATTCTATTTTCTGCTTATTCGGCCCCAGCAGAAAAAGACCAAAGAACATCGTGAAATGATAAACCGTCTTAAAAAGGGAGACCACATCATCACAAGTGGAGGCCTTCACGGTCGAATCACAGCCGTAAGTGACGCCACGATGACTGTTGAAATAGCTGACAAGGTTCGTGTAAAGGTTGCCCGTGGCAACGTCGGCCAGGTAGTTCAGTCTTCACCTAAACCCCAGGAAGCAAAAAAAAAGAAAGGCTGATTCAGATAGCAGAGATTTATTTGTAAGGATTAACTGATTTTCTTTCTTTGGGTCATTTTTGTAGCCGTTCAGAGGTTCAAAGGTTCACGAAAAAATAAATTTGCAATTTTGGGAGTTTAAGCGCCCTGCCGGCAAGGCGCGATAAGTAAAGGAAAGGAAAAGATCATTGAAGAATTTCTCATGGCGGGCGGTTGCTGTTATCGCAGTTATTATAACTGCTGTTATCTATGTTATTCCGACCATAAAACCATCTTTGTGGCCACATAAAAAGATAAACTTAGGGCTCGATCTTCAAGGGGGCATGCACCTCGTCCTTGAGGTCGATACGGAAAAAGCCGTAGAAAGCACCATAGAACGTATAAGCCAGGAAATGCGCAGCCTTTTAAAAAAAGAACATATCCGGCCTATCGCCTTGAATCGTATAAACAAAAATCGCATTTTCGTCGAGTTGAAAGGCAAAAAAAACATCGATGAATTTGAAAAACTCCTCGACAAAGAATTTGAAAATTTGCGTATACTTTCAAGATCAACCCAGGACGAAATCCTTACTATAATGCTGGACCTTCCTGACAAGGAGTCCAATCAAATCAAGAAAATGGCAACCGAACAAGCCCTTGAAACTATCAGAAACCGGATCGACCAGTTTGGTGTCAGCGAGCCGGATATTCGCAGCCAAGGTGACAAACGGATACTTATTCAGCTTCCCGGCATCAGAGATACAAAAAGAGCCAAAGATCTTATCGGAAGGACCGCCCTTTTAGAATTCAAACTGCTGGATGAGACCCATGATCTAAATGCTGCCCTGCAAGGAAATGTGCCTCCGGGCAACGAGGTCCTCTATGGAATTAAAGAAGATCCGGAAACACACCGTATCATAAAAACTCCCTATCTTATAAAAAAACGGACCCTTTTAACCGGTGCACATCTGACTGATGCAAAAGTTCAAATAGATTCTCAATACAATGAACCCTATGTTTCCATCAATTTCGACAAAAAAGGCGGAAGAGATTTTGCAAGGATAACCGGAGCAAATGTAAAAAAGCGCCTTGCAATAGTTTTGGATAACAAGGTCTATTCAGCGCCGGTTATCCAGGAAAAAATCGAAGGCGGTCAGGCCCGAATTACCGGACATTTCACCACTGAAGAAGCACGTGATCTTGCCATTGCCCTCCGTGCCGGCGCCCTTCCGGCCCCGGTAAACATCCTTGAGGAGAGAACCGTGGGTCCTTCTCTTGGAACCGATTCCATTAGAAAAGGACTCATCTCAATGTGTGTCGGGGGTATTCTTGTTGTCCTGTTCATGATTATCTATTACAAAGGTTCAGGACTTATCGCAGACGTTGCGCTGATTCTTAATATTGTCCTGATTGCCGGAGGGCTGGCAGGTTTTCAGGCCACTTTAACACTACCGGGTATCGCAGGGATAATCCTCACCATCGGTATGGCCGTTGACGCCAATGTTCTTATATTCGAGCGTATACGGGAGGAAATGAACATCGGCAAGACACCACGAGCAGCAGTGGCTTCGGGCTATGACAGGGCTTCTCTTACAATACTCGATGCTAACGTAACAACGCTTATTGCAGCCCTTGTCCTTTTCCAGTTCGGCACCGGTCCGGTTAAAGGCTTTGCAGTAACACTCAGTTTGGGTGTACTTTCCAGTCTGTTTACAGCCCTTATTCTGTCCCGGTTAATATTCGACTATTTCTTAGTTAAACTAAAGAGTAAAAGACTAAGCATCTAATTATACCTTAACCTGTTTTAATCTAACATCTCAATAAATTATGGGAGCGGCTCAATATCACCATTTAATACACCAGAACTTATTGAGAAGTTACGTTTTAATTGGATAACAGCACAATCTTTGGGGACATCATCAATGCAATTTATAAAGCCCGGTATCAACATTAATTTTATCAGTAAGAGAAAATTTGCTTTCTTCATATCCCTGGCCATGATTCTTGTCAGTATTGCCTCTCTTTTAATTCATAAAGGACCCAGATACGGCATCGATTTCGCCGGCGGGACACTGTTACAGGTAAAGTTTAGCGCCCCTACAAGTCTGAAAAATATAAAATCAGGCCTTGCCGCTATAGATTTAGGTAAATCTTCAGTTCAACAGTTCGGTGATCAGAATGATAATGAATATCTTATCCGAACGGACATATCCGTCATGACCTCACAAGAATTTTCTTCAAAAGTGCAGAACGCCCTAAAAGCTTCAACAGGGAATGAGGTTGACATTCGTCGTATTGAAATGGTGGGGCCTCAGGTGGGTAAAGACTTGCGGGAAAAAGCTCTTTTCGCCATGTTTTTCGCCCTGCTCTTTATTGCGATATATATATCCGGTCGTTTTGAATTAAAATGGGTTCTCAGCGGAGTTATGGCCGGCGCGCTCATGGCTGCCGTTTATTTCCTTACCGTTTTTAATGTGAGCGTTCCTTATCTTATCGCGGCCGCATTGATAGTAACAATTTCACTTTTCTGGTTCCTCGAACTAAAATACGCAATGGGAGCTATTGTGGCCCTTATCCATGATGTCAGCATAACCGTTGGCATATTTTCTATTCTTGATAAAGAATTTACCCTTCCGATTATTGCAGCGCTTCTCACCATCATCGGATATTCATTAAATGACACCATTATTGTTTTTGACAGAATCCGGGAAAATCAGAAGAAATATCCCAAAAATCCCCTGGAGTTCATAATCAACAGAAGTGTAAATGAGACCCTCAGCCGAACCATACTGACCTCTTTAACCACCCTTGTCGTCGTTTTTGCTCTGTTTGTGCTGGGAGGCGGAATTATTCATGACTTCGCATTTGCAATGATATTAGGCGTTATTGTAGGAACCTACTCATCGGTTTACATTGCAAGCCCCATACTTCTTGCATGGCAGAGTCGAAGAAGAAAGAAATAAGTGGAAAACATTCTGCCATGGTTTGTTCTGAAAAGTGTTCCGGGAATAGGAAATCACCTTTTCAAGCGGCTGATAGATCGTTTCCATTCACCTGAGACTGTTTGTGAAGCTTCCGGAAAGGATCTTCTTGAGGTAGAAGGCATAACCCCCCGTCTTATCACCGCAATAAAGCAGCACAAACTTCGTGATTCGGTTAAAAAAGATCTCGATCTTGTGATGAAAAAAGGTTATAAAATTGTTACCATGTCGGATACGGATTATCCGCCCCTTTTACTTCAAATACCGGATCCTCCGCCTTTCTTGTATGTTTTCGGCCGTCTTAACGGTTCCTTTAAAAATATAGCGGTCGTGGGCTCCAGGAATGCAACAGAATACGGCATCTCTACAACCCGTCGTCTGTGCAGGGATTTGGCTTTGCTTAAAATGACGATCGTCAGCGGCATGGCAATCGGCATTGATTCGGCTGCCCACCATGGAGCGCTGACAGGCAAAGGAAATACCATCGCGGTGTTGGGAAGCGGCCTGGAGATCGTTTACCCGGCAGAAAACCGCAAGCTTTTTCATATGATCGCCGAACACGGCGCCGTTATTTCGGAATTTCCTTTATTGACTGAACCTGAGCCACACAATTTCCCTATACGAAATAGGATAATTAGTGGAATTTCCCTTGGAACCGTGGTCGTTGAAGCAACAAAAAGAAGCGGATCACTTATAACAGCACGCCTTGCAGCAGAGCAAAACAGGGAAGTATTTGCTATCCCTGGAAGCATTCATTCATTCAAAAGCACCGGAACACACACCCTTATAAAACAGGGGGCCAAACTGGTTGAACATGCCCGGGATATTATGGAAGAGATCTCAAATATTATTGAAGCTCCGTTTGAAGAAGATAAAACCGGGAATGAAACCAAGGAAAGAATCCCGAAGTTGTCATCCGAAGAATCGCTTGTATTTGAAGTCATTGGTCCGTATCCTGTTCACATCGATGAACTTGCGAGAAAGCTTTCCATGAAACCCGGCAAACTGTCGAGTATTCTTCTCCAACTTGAACTGAAAAATATTGTACATCAATCCCCGGGAAAACTCTTTTCCCGGGAAGTCATAACGTAAAAGGAAGAAAAAATGAACATCGAACATCGAACGTCCAACATCGCCCCAGTGAAATAGAAAAAAAGTTTCACGGGGTAAAAATGTTGAATGAAAGACAAAAACAAAGGCAAGAATTTAATTATTAAAATTAAATTGCGGAGCGACATCATTATTCGATGTTCAACGTTGGACGTTCCATGTTGGATGTTCAGTCTGTTCGATGTTGGACGTTCATTTTTAATATGTTGGACGTTTTCATTTCAAAACAATCCGTTATGGCATAAACGTAATTAGTGAATGTTCACAAAACAATTTAACGCTTATGGGACTTCGCCCCCAATTGAAATATTGGAATGAGGTAAAACTGTGACCAAACCACTTATCGTCGTAGAATCACCAACCAAGGTTAGAACTATAAAAAAATATCTCGGTAAGAATTACAACGTAACTGCAACCGTCGGTCATATAAAGGATCTTCCGGCAAAGGAAATCGGCATTAATATTGAGGAAGGTTTCAAACCAAAATATATTAACATACCCGGCAAACAGAAAGTTATAAGATCTTTGAAACAGGCTGCGGGCGATTCAAAAGATATTTATCTTGCGCCCGATCCTGACAGGGAGGGTGAAGCCATCGCATGGCATACCGCCGAAATTCTCAAAAAAAAGGGGAGAAGCTTCTACAGAGTTCTTTTTCATGAACTTACAAAAAATGCTATTAATAATGCTATCACATCGCCTGAAGATCTCAACCGTAATAAGTACGAGGCCCAGCAGGCACGCAGGATTTTAGACAGACTCGTCGGATACCAGGTATCCCCCTTGTTATGGCGCAAAGTAAAAGGCGGGCTCAGTGCCGGGCGGGTACAATCCGTTGCCGTGAGAATCATTTGTGAAAGGGAACGGGCTATCCAGGCCTTTGAGTCAGTAGAGTACTGGTCGATAACGGCTCACCTGGAGAACAACGCACCACCACCGTTTACGGCAAAGCTGGTAAAAAAGAACGGGGGAAAAATTAAAATCCCCGATGAAAAAGAATCAAGTTCCATTGTGAAAGAGCTGGCGGGAAAAAAATTTACAGTGGAAAAAGTTCAGAAAAAAACCACCGTAAGAAACCCCCTCCCGCCTTTTATTACCAGCAAACTTCAGCAGGAAGCTATACGTAAATTAAGATTTTCAGCTAAAAAAACCATGAACATAGCGCAACAGCTTTACGAAGGTATAGACCTTGGACCCGGTGAACCCGAAGGACTTATCACTTACATGCGTACAGATTCCACGCGGATCGCAAAGGAAGCCGCTTTTGAGGCTTTAAAACTTATTAGGGAAAGATTCGGAGAAAAATATGCTCTTGAAAAGCCGAGGTTCTTCAAAAACCGTAAAAAGGCTCAAGATGCCCATGAAGCCATACGACCCACATCGGTCTTTAATACCCCTGAAAAATTAGCCCCATATCTTTCCAAAGACCAGCTTGCTTTATATCGGCTTATCTGGCAGCGCTTTGTTGCATCCCAGATGAAACAGGCTCTTCTCAATAAAATTACCGTATCTGTCATGGCAGGCCCCTACCTGTTTACAGCAAGTGGTTCATCAGTAAAGTTCCCCGGTTTCATGGCTCTTTACATGTCTGTGGATGAGGAAATCAAAAGTGAAATTCAAAAGAAAAAAGATGATCTTCCCGAACTTGATGAAGGCATGGTTTTAAAACTCAACAAATTAGAGCCCAAACAACATTTTACAATGCCTCCTCCGAGATTTTCAGAGGCATCTTTGGTCAAAGAACTCGAAGAGAACGGAATCGGCCGCCCCAGCACCTATTCCAACATCCTGTCCACTATCAGAGGAAAAGGTTATGTAGACCTAATAAAAGGATATTTCAGACCCAGCGAACTGGGATTTATTGTTAATGACCTTCTAGTAGAAAGCTTCCCCGATGTGTTTGATGTGGAATTTACCGCCAAAATGGAGGACGACCTGGACCGTATAGAGGCCTCAGAGGTTAATTCGTTAGAAATCTTAGAACGTTTTTACGACTCTTTCAAAAACGCACTCGAAACCGCTTCAAAAGATATGCTCAGCTTAAAGGCCGTGGGTATGCCAACGGATATTATCTGTCCCAAATGTAATTCAAAACTTACTATCAGGATGGGTAAAAACGGACATTTTCTGGGTTGCAGTAGATATCCGGAGTGTACTTATACTCGAAACTACATCAGGGATGAAAAAGGTGTCATTCATCCGGTTGAGCCGTCGTCCGATGAAACTTCCGATAGAGTCTGTGAAAAATGCGGCAAGTCGATGCTCATAAAACAGGGCAAATACGGCACATTTTATGCCTGTAGTGGTTACCCGGATTGCAAAAACACTCAATCAGTTATTTCAAGCAACGGCGGGAAGGCAACAGGCGTAAATTGCCCTGAGAAAGACTGCGGCGGCACTCTTCTGGAGCGCAGGTCCAAACGGGGTAAAATATTCTACGGCTGCAGCAACTTTCCTAACTGCACTTTTGCCGTATGGGACAAACCCGTCGATAAAAAATGTCCCAAGTGTAACGCCAGGTTCCTGCTTGAAAAAACTACTAAAAAGCAAGGTACTTTTCTTTCCTGTCATACTAAAGAATGCGGGTATAAAGAAAAGGCGTAACTGCTCTTTGGAGATTCGAATAAATGATATTTGATTACCTTTTAACTGATCGCTAAACACAATCCATTATTTTTTTTGTCATTTTGTTTCACACGCTTAAAAAAGCAAGTTCTGGTACTCTTATTATTTTATCATTTGGTTTATGATGCAACCTTATCACCCATTCTGGAAGTTAGTTTCATATCAGCGTCGGTTATAAAACAATGCTTCCGATCCCACAAAATTATTTAGGAGGCAAAAAGTCCGCTGGACTTTTAATTTTTTTATGAATTGAATTACAAATGGCATATATATTGCTTTTATGACTAACACTCTAAATTGGGTATTGATTGGACTAATTCTGTCCCTTCAATAACTTGTTGGCTCTCAATAGAAAAAGAGGATATTAATGGTTTCAAGAGAAAGTCAAAAAATAGGAAGTATAAAGACTTTTATTGAAAGGCTTGAGAATTTGAGTCTCGACAAGCCGTCAAATGCTGTCTTTTATTTTCGTGGTCATTCTGATCATGCGGAATTTAAGCTCGAACCTTCAATTTATAGAGAAAAAGAATGGATTGAGAATGAGCATAGGATGTTTCACGAGATTATAATGAAATGCCCAAATGATTTTAGCGGCGCTAAAACAACCTTC
>Ga0164318_10004221_pt1 | contig 13760 bp, 12 predicted proteins | sample GuaBasSedimGuay9_FD_113734 | JGI IMG/M metagenome (GOLD analysis project Ga0164318, IMG submission 113734) | Subseafloor sediment microbial communities from Guaymas Basin, Gulf of California, Mexico - Guay9, Core 4571-4, 0-3 cm | ecosystem: Environmental > Aquatic > Marine > Hydrothermal vents...
ATGAGAGTAACTGAACAAATAGATGCAATGGAAGTATCAGCAATTAATCCATTTAAATATTTAGTAGTTACACGTGTGATGGCAACTACTATTGCTATTCCAATATTGTCGTTCTATTGCAGTTTTGTTGGGTTACTGGGATCTTATTTTAACGTTCATGCCCATGAATCTATTGGTTTAATCAGTTATTATCAACATGCATTTTCATCTATTAGCTTTCTTGATATGTTTGGTTCAGCTGTTAAGGCTGTTGTTTACGGGTTTACAATTGGAATTGTTGGAGCATATAAAGGTTTTAATGCCACGCAGGGCACTCGTGGCGTTGGTAAAGCGGCAAATGAGGCAGTAGTGCTCTCTATATTTTTGATATTTATCGAAGAGCTTGCTATTGTTCAGGTCATCAATTTTATTCGTTATTTTTAAAGAAATGGAAAAATATTCTCGACACATAATAAATAAAAATGAACCGGTTATCTCAATTAGTAAACTATATAAGTCATTTGATAATTTGGAGGTATTAAAGGGCATTAGTTTTAATCTTTATAAAGGCGAAAATATAGCAGTACTTGGTAAATCCGGTTCAGGAAAATCAGTTTTAATAAAAATAATCTCAGGATTACTCAAACCGGATAAAGGGAAAGTTATAGTGTTGGGGCAAGATGTAACCAATTTAAATCGTAAAAATTTAGATAATTTACGATTACGCATTGGTTTTTCTTTTCAAAACAGTGCCTTATACGATAGTATGAATGTTTATGAGAATCTTGCATTTCCCCTAACCATGAATGTGAAAAATTTAAGTAAAAATAAAATTGATAATGCCGTGGAAGAAGTTTTAGACTCCGTCGGTTTATTAGAGAAAATAAACCAGATGCCTTCTGATCTTTCAGGAGGACAACGAAAAAGAATTGGCATAGCACGCACTTTAATCTTAAACCCGGAAATAATGTTATACGATGAGCCTACCTCTGGTTTAGACCCTATTACAAGTGCCGGAATTATTAAACTAATTAACAAAGTACAACAAAAATATAATACAAGTTCACTAATTATTACACACGACCTTACCTGTGCTAAACGGTCGGGCAACCGAATAGCTTTGTTGAATGATGGCATATTTTTAAAAGTTGGGGAGTTTGATGAAGTATTTAATAATAATAACGAACAAATAAAAGGTTTTTTTAATTATAATTTTTTATAATAAAATATGAGTAAATCACAAAACAAACGAACAGTAGTTGTAGGCCTATTTATTATTTTAGGATTATTATTCTTTATGGGTGGAATTTTTATGATTGGCAACCTTCATAAAGTTTTTAACAGTAAAATAAATTTAATATCAAATTTTGAAGATGTTAAAGGCTTACAGAAAGGTGATAATATTTGGTTTTCCGGCGTAAAAATAGGGACTGTGAATAACGTGCGTATTTATGGACCATCAAAGGTCGAAGTAAATATGAATATAGAATCAAAAGAACGAAAATTTATCCATAAAGATGCTAAGGTTAAAATAGGTACTGACGGATTTATTGGAAATAAAATACTTATTATTTTTGGTGGCACAGAAAAATATGCAGAGGTTCAGGATGGAGACACATTAGTCGTAGAAAAAACGCTATCTACAGAAGAAATGATGAATACGCTTCAGGAAAATAATGAAAATATTTTAGCTATCACTTCCGATTTTAAAGCTATTTCTAAAAAAATAGTTTTAGGTGAAGGAACCATTGGAAAATTATTAAACGATACCTCTATTTATGTAAATATTGATAGTGCTGTAATATCTCTCAAAAATGCAACTTTTAAAACACAAAAATTGGTTGGTTCTCTTACTGATTTTAGTTCTAAACTCAATAAAGAAGGAATGTTGGTTAATGACTTAATAACAGATACAGTAATTTTTAATTCAATTAAACTATCTGTTTTACGTTTGCAGGAAATTGCAGATACTGCAACTCTGTTTCTAACAAACTTAAAACAAGCCGGTAATAATTCAAGTACTCCTTTTGGTGTATTATTGCATGATGAAAATGCAGGTGCAAATTTGAAAGAAATATTTATGAACTTAGAAAGCAGCTCTGAAAAATTAGAGAAAGACCTTGATGCTATGCAACATTCGTTTTTACTAAAAGGATATTTCAAAAAACAAGCGAAAAAAACCGAAAATGAAAGTACTAAAAAATAAAAAAGTAATTTTTTCAATGCCTGAAGCATTAATATTACATAGTAATTTTGATACAATTTAAAAAAAATTATGATATTTTTGAAAAACGAATAAAATGGATATACTGCCATTAAAGAAATAATAATATGAGCATTTGGTATCTCAGAGTGCCATTTGTCGCAATACCAATAATTGGTAATAACATAATATGAGCAACAGGAGACACCGTTTCGTCCGAAATACAGATGGCTCTTTCCGGAATACTTAATGTAATTCTTGATTAATGGTCCATTCCCTGAAATGGGCATAAAAGGAACAGCTTTAGCGACCGTAATTACCAGAAATTTTAGCTTAATCTTTGTTCTCGTTATTTAATTAAACGAGAAAAATTATTGACATTTTATTTATTGCTTTATTAGGCTCTGTTTTGATAATTTTTATAGGACAGAACATTAGTAAAAATAAATTTGATAGAATTTTTTAAATCTTTAAGGTATTCATTAATATTTTCGATGACTTGGGGTTTATTGGTATATGTATTGTTATTATTATTTAGTCAACATATTGCTTCCATATTTACAGATAATTTAACTGTTATTGAAATCACCAAAAAATATTTTAAATTTCTTGGAATAAGTTATGGATTTCAGGGTTTGGTAATGTTAAGCACTTCAAGTTATAACGGTATAAATAAGCCTTATCCATCAGCCATTTTTTCTATAACCAGAATGCTTGTTTTATATACTCCTCTTACATGGATTGGCTCAAAAATAAATAGGTCTTAATGGCGTATTGGGGGCAGGATTTATTGCAAATATATTAGGGGTTAATGCGTAAACTCCCGTTATATAAAATTGCTCAAATAGAAGAAAAATAATTTATTATGGAAAAGTTTTTATTATTAGCTCTTTTTGGTATTGCTATGGCTTATTTAAAGGGAGTAACTGTGGTTTATCTTCGTAAGGCACTTGGAGTTTTTGACTCACAATCAAACAGAAAATTGCTCAAAAAAAATTCCCAAACACTACATTTTTATTGAGAAAACAAGGGAAGTGACCACAATATTGATGCTTGTAACTTTAGCCCTTTTGGTTGGCAAAACATGGCTTGATATGGCGGTTGTTTTTCTTTGGACATTCGTATTTTGGGATTTGTTTTATTATCTATCTCTTTACCTTTTGATTAAATGACCACCTAGTTTTACTACGATTGATGTTCTTTTTCTTATACCTCGTCCTTGGATTGCGCCCGTATGGGTTCTGTTGGGATATCATCAATCACTATCACAGTTATTGCTGTTCTTCTTCTGACTTCTATTTATTAGAAATACTAAAACTTAAGGCAGAAGCCAAAAAGCGAAATTAGAGTAAGCGAATTCAAAAACCAATTAAAACGGTAGTATCCTAAAAACTATCCTTTATCCAATTATAAGGTTTACGTTTAATCCATTTTCCGCGTGTAAAATCAGGGAATTGTTGTACTTGTCCGCCTTCGGCAATAGAAGCCTCAGAAAGCGGTGTGATAGAGCTCCAAGCTGCTGCATCATAAGCATCCAATGGAGGTGCAATTTGTCGTTTAGCCGATTCCACAAAAGCATTCATAACGAAGAAATCCATGCCTCCATGCCCTGCTCCTTCCGCTTCGGCACCAAAACGTTTCCATAATGGATGATCGTATTTCTCTAACCAAGCATCAGCATCAGCATCATCCCAACGGTGTGCTTTTTCTGCTTTGCCTTCAATATAAATTCTATTTCCATCAACTTCCCAAATTCCTTTGGTTCCCTGAACGCGGAATCCTAAAGAATAGGGACGTGGTAAATTAGTATCGTGCGTAACAATAATGGTCTCACCATTGGCTGTATCAATAGTTGTGGTTACAATATCGCCTAACTTCCATTTTAGTTTGGCATTGGGATGATCTTCTCCCCCTTGTGCTACAATATGATTATGCAAACCACGTGATTTTGTAGCGTGAGAAGTAAGCGAAATAAACCTATTTCCCCGATTAATATTAGCATAAGTTGCTACCGGACCAACTCCTTGGGTTGGATATAAATCGGCATTTCTTTTTAAACTGTGCTGTGTTCGCCAAGCAGCTTCACTATATCCTTTTTCGCCAAACTCAACACCATGACCATAAGCGTGTACTCCATCGTTGAACTTCACTTCACGTAAATCGTGCTGATAACCACAGCGGAAATGCATCAATTCACCAAATACATCTTGCCTAACCATATTTAAGACGGCCATAACATCACGACGATAGTTTACATTTTCAAGTATCATAAGATGTGAGCCGGTAGATTCGTGAGTATTTACCAAATCCCAACATTCCTGCATCGTCATAGCAGCAGAGACTTCTACTCCGGTATATTTCCCTGCTTTCATAGCATCTACACTCATCGGCGTATGCCAAAGCCAAGGTGTAGCAATAATCACCGCATCAATATCTTCTAAGTCTAATAAGTTCCGATAATCATAATCATCCTTTCCAAACTCTAAGGCAGTGGGTTTATCTGCCTTCTTCAACATATCCTGAGCCAATCTAAGACGGTCTTTGCTAATGTCGCAAATTGCTTTTACATTGATATCTGAACGCTGTAATGCATTTCTTAGATGTCCTGTGCCACGTAAACCAAGTCCAATAAATCCAACATTTAAAACTTGTTTTGAATTACTTCCAAAGGCTAAATTTGGTAAAAATGCCAAGCCTAATCCCGCCATAGTGGAGTTTCTAATAAATTCTCTACGATCGATTGCCATAATTATGATTCTTTAAATACGAATTTAAGAAATAATCGAGACACGTAGAGTCAAAAAAGAAATAAAGGAAATTTTAAAACGTTTTATTTAATATCCAGGCCTTATCGTAACCTTGATTACGTATCCATTTAATTTGTTTTTTGGCATCCGCAGAGTTGGAAAACGACTGCATACTAACACGATAAGTTCCGTATTTGCTCTGACCGGCAATAGAAGCGGCGAAACCGTCAGCCTTTAAATGACTAACAAAGGCTTCTGCCCTATCCTTTTCCATAAAAGAACCGCAAATAATATGATATTGTCCTTTTGGAATTTCTATTTCCTCGTGAACGATAAACTCATTAGTTTCTATATCACTTTCAATATCGACATTATCAACCAAAGCATCTTCCGTAGTATTTTCTTTTATATCAGAATCAATAGTTTTATTATCAACTACCGTCAAGGTTTCTGTATTATTATATTCTTCATCTGAAAACATTGACGATTTCAAACTATCTAAGAATGAAAAAATGGAAGTCTGTTGAATATTCTCATTCTGCACCAAAGTAGGCAAATAAAACAAAGTACCAATAAAAACTGCCAAAGGAATCAATATAGCGGCAATTTTCCTTAAAGCAGAGCTGTTTAAGGTAATCACCTTTGTAGAAGAAAGCTTAACCTCTTTTTTCTGTATTGGAGCTTGCGAACTAAAATCAGGCTTACGCTCAATAGACTTTAATGCCAAAGGCCTTAAGCCAAAAGCATTCTCATTATAATTGATAGTTGTATTTGGATTAAACTCCAATTTATTATGGCTATTTCTATCTAAAATCCCCAATTCGCCAAAAGCAATCTGCTTTCCATCGGCGAGATCACGCAGACAGTAATCGACAAAGACCTCAAGAAGAAGCAAAGATGTTTTATAAGAAATATCTAAGCGTTGTGACAAATGATGCGCTAGTAGACCATCATTAGTATTTAGCTGTGTATTAAAAACTAAATTTCTTCTAGGAGGATTAATACTATGTTGATGAGGAACTATCTCAGCAGCATGGTAATTGGTAAGAAAGGCGCCCAAACGAGGAACGATAACACATTCGTGTTCTAATACCAATTGACCAATATGTGCTGCTAAATCCATTTATTTTTTTTGAAAGCCAAATGTAGCGCGGAATACATAAAAAATCAAGGAATGTTGGTAAGTTTTAATAAATCTGCAGGAGTATCGACGGCAACAGACTCAAAATCAGTAACTTTTGTTTGAATAGCGAATCCGTTTTCTAACCATCGCAACTGCTCTAAAGACTCTGTTTCTTCCAATTTACTTTTTGGTAATTTGCAAAGCTGTTCTAAAATATCAGATCGATAAGCATAAATTCCAATATGTTTAAAATAATTAGCTCTTTTGAACATCTCCATTCTATTCTCTCCACGAAAATAAGGAATAGCATATCGACTAAAATAAAGAGCTTCGCCACTCTTCTGTTTAACCACTTTTACAACATTAGGATTATCTAACTCATCTATCTTACTGATAGGCTTTATCAAGGTTGCTATTTGCGTTTCCTGTTTATTAAATGTCTCGCAAAGCTGCTCAATCTGAATCGGATTAATATAAGGCTCGTCGCCTTGAATATTTACAATAACGTCATACGACTTTCCTTGATTTTTAAGTTCTTTGACAATTTCGTTACAACGATCCGTTCCTGAAGGATGCTTGGTATCTGTCATTAATACCTTCCCTCCAAAACTAATAACATGCTCAAAAATTCTATTATCATCAGTGGCAACAATAACATCTGCTAAAGAGTTTGCTTTAGAAGCTTGCTCATAAACGCGCTGTATCATCGACTTCCCGTTTATTATAGCCAATGGTTTTCCGGGAAAACGACTGGAAGCATAACGAGCTGGAATGACACCTAAAAATTGCATAATGTTAATTAAAAACCGAACTTAGAATAAACCATGAATTTCAGCATTTATTTTTTCAATAACATTCCCTAAATCTTCGGGATTATCGGTAAAATCGGTATTATCAACATCAACAACTAATAATTTTCCGATAGTATAAGAATTAATCCATTCCTCGTAACGCTCATTTAATTTTTTCAGATAATCAATACGAATTGTTTCTTCATAATCGCGTCCACGCTTTTGAATTTGATTAACCAAAGTCGGTACACTGGCACGTAAATAAATAAGTAAATCCGGTGGTTCGATAAAAGAACTCATCAATTCAAAAAGAGATAAGTAATTATCAAAATCACGCGAAGTCATAAGATTCATTGAATGTAGGTTAGGGGCAAAAATATAAGCATCCTCATAAATTGTTCTATCCTGAATAATGGTTTTATTACTTTTCCGAATATCTACAACTTGTCGGAATCGACTATTTAAAAAGTACACTTGAAGATTAAACGACCAGCGTTTCATATCCTCATAAAAACTGTCTAAATACGGATTATCATCAACGCTTTCGTATAAAGCTTTCCAGCCCATTTGCTTAGCCAACAATCCTGTAAGTGTTGTTTTTCCCGATCCAATATTTCCTGCTATTGCAATATGCATATTATGTGTTTATTTTTTAGGTTTTACCAATGGAAACTCTTTTCCTTTTAATAAATATGACATCTATTTTTTATTTATTTGTTTTGAAGTCAAGACTTACCCACAAAACCAAACAAAGGTAAAAGATAAATTTATCCAATCTTATAAAGAAAATTAGAATCTGTTAACGAAATACTAAAGAAAACGCAAAATCATTTTCCAATTAGTTGAATTTAAGGTAAACACAGAATTTTAATATTGTTAATAATTTTAAAAAAAATGTTGAAAAAAAGCATCTGCACTATCTTACATTATTTTCAATATCTCATCCATATACTCTCTATTATTAGCCAAACGAGGGACTTTATGTTGTCCTCCTAATTTATTCTTCATTTTTAACCACTTATAAAAAGTACCTTGCTTAGCAATATGAACTACAGGTTCCTGCAAAACCATATTCTTATAACGCTTTGCCTCATAATCAGAGTTAAGCGATTTTAGTGCATCATCGAGAGCATCTACAAAAACAGCTATATTATCGGGAGCTTTCTCAAACTCAAAAACCCATTCATGACTTGCAGTATTCTCATTTAATGAATAAACCGGACTTGCAGTATATTCGTTTACCCAAGCATTAGATTTTTCACAAGCAATAGAGATAGCTTTATCGGCATTATCTATTATCACTTCTTCACCAACGGCATTAATAAAATTTTTTGTCCTACCACTTACCTTTATCCTATAAGGATTTAATGAAGTAAAACGAATGGTATCTCCTATTTTATAACGCCATAAACCTGCATTGGTACTAATAATTAAAGCATAATCTACACCTAATATTACCTCATCCAAACTAATAGTCTTTGGGGTTTCTTCTTCGAGCTGAGACATAGGCATAAACTCATAAAATATACCGTAATCTAACATTAGCAACATATCATCGGCTCCAAGCTTGTCCTGGATACCAAAAAAACCTTCAGAAGCATTATATGTTTGCCAGTAATTTACCGGCTCATTAGCAAATAAGTGATTAAACTGTTTACGATAAGGTTCAAAATTTACGCCTCCCCAAAAAAAGGCTTCAAAGTTTGGCCAAATATTCTTAATATTTTCTTCGCCTTTAAGCTCTAAGATTTTTTTAATCAAAACCATTGTCCATGAAGGCACTCCAGCAATAGTAGTAACATCTTGTTGCATAGTAATTTGCGCCATCTTATTTATCTTCTCTTCCCATTCTTCCATTAATGCAACAGCAAGATTTGGAGTTCTGCTCATCTCAACCCAAAATGGTAAGTTCTGAATTAATATCGACGACAAATCACCCTCATAATAAGCTTCATTATTTACTTCATTAATACGATTACTACCACCCATTCCTATACTTTTACCATCAAAGATGAGTGTTTCGGGATGACTATTAACGTATAATGAAAGCATATCTTTTCCTCCCTTAAAATGACATTCTTCAAGAGCATGTTTACTTACCGGAATATATTTACTCTTACCGGCAGTAGTTCCGCTTGATTTTGCATACCATTTTATGTCAGATGGCCATAATATGTTTTGTTCGCCAAGACGTGTACGATCAATAAAAGGTTTTAAATCTTCATAACCGGAGATAGGAAGCCTCTCTCTATATTGGTGGATATTATTGATTGATCTATAATCATATTTTTTTCCCCATTCCGTATCATTAGCTCTAAACAACAAGGTTTTAAACCATTCCTCTTGAACATCATGCGGATATTTAATGAAAAGCTCGATTTGATGCATCCGCTTTTTCATGATCCAACTTATAACAGAATTTCGTAATGCCATTGTTTTAAATTAAAGCTATCCAAAAATATAAAATTTATCTGAGACTATTGAAGAATAATATTAACTCATTTGCTGTTAAAAACAATGAACTATTGCTAAAGAGAAACCATGAATAATGTGTTATATTTGCAAAAAACACTTAATGGATAATCGACGAAATAAGATTCAAAATACTATAGTAGGAATTAGTCAGGGCGACTACAATGGAATAAGCTACGAGATAGTATTAAAGACATTCAGCGATAAACGCATGTTTGATTTTTCAACAAACGTACTTTATGGTTCTGCAGAAATAGCTAACTTTTTCCTTAAAAACCTCGGTATGTCAAATTATGCTCTAAACATAACTAAAAATATATCCAACCTTAAATCGAACAAACTAAATATTATAACTATCAATAACAATGACTTAGATATTGAGCTTGGTAAATCGACTAGAAAAGCGGGAGAAATGGCTTTTAATTCTTTAGAAGCTGCTATTGAAGATCTGAAAAAAAGAAAGATTAATGTATTGGTTACAGCGCCAATCAACAAAGACAATATCCAATCGGATAAATTCCAATTTGCAGGTCATACCGGTTATTTGGCTAAAGAATTTAATACTGAAGATTATCTGATGCTGATGGTGCAACAAAATTTACGTATTGGTGTAATTACCGATCATATCCCTTTAAAAGATGTAGCGGAAAGCATAACGACAGAACTTATAGATAAAAAAATAAGAGTACTCAATCGCTCTTTAGAGTATGATTTTGCAATAAGAAAACCAAAAATTGCTATTCTTGGTCTAAATCCACATGCCTCGGATAATGGTTTAATAGGTACAGAAGAAAAAGAAATTATTAGTCCTGCAATAAAAAAAGCACAAAAAGAAGGGATGTTAGTATATGGTCCTTATCCTGCTGATGGATTTTTCGCCTCAGAGAATTATAAAAATTTCGACGGTATTTTAGCTATGTATCACGATCAGGGGTTAATTCCATTTAAAACTTTAGCTTTTAAAGATGGCGTTAATTTTACTGCCGGATTACCTGTTGTTCGTACTTCACCGGCTCATGGTACAGCTTACGATTTATCAGGCAAAAATCTTGCTTCACCCGATTCATTCCGTCAAGCGGTTTATTTAGGAGTTGACATATACAAAAACAGAAAAACATACGATGAGTTTAGTAAAAATCCTTTAAAATCAGCACTAAAAAAAATTAATCATAGATCAATTAAAGATGAGGATGCCTCTATACTTCCCGATGAAAATGGTGATAAATCATCAGGATTACCTTATTAATAATTAATATCATTATTTACATATTCTTATAGAATGTATAACATTTCCACAATAGTCTCAGTCGTAAACGGAGAACTGCTATCCTCCGGTACTAAAGATTCAAAGATTAACGATATTCTTATTGATAGCCGGAAGCTGATTTCTCCAAAAGAAACACTTTTCATTGCCCTAAAAACAAAAAAAAACGACGGCCATAAATATATCCTATCACTTTACAGAAGAGGACTAAGAAATTTCTTGATTTCTGTTCCTCCGGAAAACATTGAAAGTCTTAAAAATGCAAATTTTATTATTGTAGAAGATACACTTGCAGCTCTTCAGCTTTTAGTTAGTGATAAGAGAAAAAAATTTGATATTCCTGTTATAGGAATAACCGGCAGCAACGGTAAAACCATAATAAAAGAATGGTTGTTTCAAATGCTCCAAGCTGACAAAAATATTATTCGTAGTCCTAAAAGTTACAATTCTCAGATAGGTGTTCCACTGAGTGTTTGGCAAATGAAACCCACACACGAATTAGCAATTTTTGAAGCGGGTATTTCGGAAACCGACGAAATGCAAAAACTTCAAGCCATTATTCAACCTACTATTGGTATTTTTACAAATATAGGGCAAGCACACGATGAGAATTTTATAAATACAAATCAGAAAATTGGAGAAAAACTTAAACTATTTACCAAAGTCGATACTTTAATTTACAATTTAGACCATTCTGAAATTCAAGGTATTATTATCCGATCTCAAATTAACGAAAGCGTTAAATCTTTTACTTGGAGTACAAAACAAGCTGCAGACTTACAGATTACAAAATCGGAAAAAATTGAAAATAGCACTTTTTTAAATGCATTGTTTAAAGAAGAAGAAATAGATATTAGGATTCCGTTTATTGATGCCGCTTCTATAGAAAACAGCTGTCACGTTTGGGCAACAATGCTTTATTTAGGTTATGATAATAAAGTTATTAAAGAGCGAATGCTACAACTAAATCCGGTAGCTATGCGACTTGAGTTAAAAGAAGGGATAAATAATTGCTCTATAATCAACGACAGTTATAATTCGGATATTAACTCACTATCTATTGCTCTCGATTTTCTTAATCAACAAAATCAACATAATAAAAAAACTCTGATTCTCTCCGATATTTTGCAAAGCGGGAAAAGTGATATGGACTTATATCAAGACATCTCGCTTTTGCTTAATGAAAAAAGTGTAGATAGACTGATTGGTATAGGCTCTGCTATCTCGCGTATGCGCGATAAATTCAATTTGGAAAGCCACTTCTTCCCGACTACAGAAGAATTTCTAAGCAAATTTCCGTTTACCAATTTTCAAAACGAAAGTATACTTCTAAAAGGAGCTCGTTTCTTTGAGTTTGAACGGATATCAAAAGTGCTACAACAAAAATCTCATCAAACGGTATTAGAGATTAACCTCGATGCTATGATTAGTAATCTCAATTACTTCCGCTTAAAGTTAAAGCCGGAAACCAAAATGATGATTATGGTAAAAGCCTTTTCGTATGGCAGCGGTAGTTACGAGATTGCAAATATTATGCAGTATTTCAGAGCCGATTATTTGGCTGTTGCCTACGCAGATGAAGGCGTTGAACTCAGAAAGTCGGGGATAAACCTACCTATTATGGTTATGAGTCCCGATGAGCAAAGCTTTGACAGTATACTAAAATACGATTTGGAACCCGAAATATATAGTTTTACTATTTTAAATAAACTGGAAGAAGCAATAAAAAGGAATATTCTGCCTAAGAATAAACCTATAAAAATTCACCTGAAAGTTGATACGGGAATGCATCGCCTTGGTTTTGAGTCAGAGGATATTGAACAACTTATTCTTCGATTAAAAGCCAACAAGCAAATCTATACAACTTCTATATTCTCCCATTTGGCAGCAAGCGACGATGCTCGTTTTGATGAATTTACTCACGAGCAAGTAGCTAAACTAAATGAGCTTAGCGAAAAAATACAAGCAGAGTGCAATCATCATATTTTAAAACATGTTTTAAACTCAGCAGGCATCAGCCGATTTCCTGAATATCAATTAGATATGGTACGTTTGGGGATTGGATTATACGGTATATCGCCAAATCCGGAAGAAGAAAAAAACTTAAGAAATATCGGAAGTTTAAAAACAAGTATAACTCAAATTAAACAAGTAAAAAGTGGAGAAAGCATAGGCTATAACAGAGCTTACCTTTGCAAAGAAGACAAAACTATCGGCATAATTCCTATTGGATATGCAGATGGTCTTAACAGAATGCTTGGTAACGAAAAAAGCAGTCTGATAATTAACGGAATAAAAGTACCCATAATTGGTAATATCTGTATGGATATGTGTATGGTAGATTTAAGCGAAATAGAGGCAGAGGAAGGTGATGAAATTATTATTTTCAGTAATCAACAGCATATTAGAGAGTTAGCAAATATTGCTCAAACTATTCCATACGAAATCTTAAGTGGTATTTCCCGACGGGTAAAACGGGTTTATTTTAAAGAGTAATGAAATCTACACTTCTTCGTTTAATATATATCGCTTCAGTAATTATTGCTGTACTCTCTTTCTATTTTTTCGATTTAAAACAGTTTTTTCAAATTGAATACTTACTTCAATTTTTAGATTATATCCAAAAATATAGCCTAATAAGTGCCTTGCTCTTTTCGTTAATACTAATTGTATTCTCTCTTTTAAATTTACCCACCTTTTATTTCTCTATTTTGTTCGGCTACATTTTCGGCTTTATTCCCGGATTAACTATTAGTTTAATAAGTAGAACTTTAGGAGTTATTGCCGCCTATTATAATATTCATTTTTTATTTTTTGATGTTTTTACCAAAAAATACGGAGAGCACCGACATATAAAAAAGGTTAATAATTTAATAGAAGAAAAAGGATTCTCTGCGGTTGTAATTCTACGTAGCCTTTACGTTTTCCCTACCAGCTTTCTAAATGCAGTTTTTTCCATTTCAAAAATAAAGCCTTCTTCCTATTTCTTTGCTTCGGCTATCGGCTTACTCCCTACATCTATTATTAATGTGAGTATGGGATATTTTATTGCAAATAATGAAAACTTAAGTGATAATCCTCTTTTGCTAACACTAAGTATTGTTTTGGCTTTGACATTAATAGGACTTAGTTTGATTTATATGCGAAGATTGAAAAAAAATTGAAAAGTTCCACATTCAAG
>Ga0164318_10004222_pt1 | contig 13758 bp, 13 predicted proteins | sample GuaBasSedimGuay9_FD_113734 | JGI IMG/M metagenome (GOLD analysis project Ga0164318, IMG submission 113734) | Subseafloor sediment microbial communities from Guaymas Basin, Gulf of California, Mexico - Guay9, Core 4571-4, 0-3 cm | ecosystem: Environmental > Aquatic > Marine > Hydrothermal vents...
AGTTGCAAGGAACGCATTACCACGGCAAAAAACACGGCAAAAAATACCGATGCGACAGTAATTAATGTTCGTCTTTTGTTTCGCCAAATATTTCTTCGTGCTAATGTAAAAATGTTCATTGTGTGTTTTTAAATAAGTAGGATAAGTTTTGTTATTTTATCCGTTTCATATTTTGTTGTGTAAAAAAATTATCGCTAATCGGGATGTCAAAAACCATTGAATTTATATCAACAACGGTTTTATGATTCGGTTCATCAGCCGGAATAATTTCGAGATGTGTCGGAATTTTTTTGTTTCCCATCATTTTAACGGATGAGGCAATTTCTGTTTTTACCAAGTAACCGTCTTCATCATAATATTCCGATTTCATTTGGTTATATTCGTCTTTGCTGATCCATTTTATTAATTTACCCCAAATAACAACGGCATCTTCTTTCGGTGTCAATTCAATTTTCCAGCAATCGTTTCCGTTAATTTTTTCGGAACCGATTATTTTGTGGGTATAATCATTGACAATTGAGGATTCTTTCAGAATATCATCATTTGTATAATCGGAACCCATCCAGCCCTGCGACATCAGAGAGGGCGGCATTTTAATTAAACGAGAAATTTTAGGATTCCAAGTCCACATTTCGTTTTGTCTTTTCAAAAAAGTTTGACCTTTTTCTTTTGCAGGATATGTAATCAAAGCAAGAGAATAATCGTTTCCTTTTCCCCAGGTTTTAAATTTCAGGGTTCTTTTCCATGTGGGACGAACAATGGTCATGGTCATTTCGGCTTTTGCCGATTTTCCTCTGAATTTTTTGTCGGCTTTTTTTATTATATCTGTTGCATTTTGAGAAAACCCTGAGGAAACGATAAAAAAGGCACTGAAAAAGAAGATTGATTTTATGACTTTCATAATAATAAAATTAATAAATAAAAGGGATAAATTTTTTTGTATGTTTTTTGTAATCCGAGAATTGTTCTTTGTACTTTTCTTCCAAATATGTATCTAATTTCGGAATATTAAAATATGCAAAAAACAGATATAAGAATAAGGGAATCCAAGCGGAATAAACATTATGCGTTAAAACAGCATAACCGATAACCCATAATAAATCACCGAAATAATTTATGTGCATTGAATATTTAAATAAATTTATTGTGTAAAGTTTTCCCTTGTTTTCGGGGTCTTTCTTCCAAGTGTGTCGTTGATATTCCGAAAATGTGTTAAGATATGAACCGAAAAGGAATATCGCAATTCCCGTATAATCAATAATTCCGAGCGGAGCATTTGACCCGTATCCGAAGATGGCAAAACCGATGTAATACAAAGCAAATGCAATAGGAACACTAATGGTTTCTTCAAACGGAATTCGGCGTTTTACAAACACAAACGTTGCAAAGCTGATTCTCAGAAATACGATAATCGAAAAGCTGAAAATAATTATTCTTCTCATAAGATTCCCTTCTTGTATATTAATTCCGAACCAATTGTAAACAGTTGTGCCGCCTTTTTTGAATGCAATAAAATAAGCAAGGTATAACAAAACTATTTCAAGACCGATGATTATCAGTTTTTGAGGGATACTTTTTGATTTTTTACCGTATAAATCCATTATTTTAAAATATTTATAATCAGTTTTTTAATGTCTTCTAAAGGGTATAATTCCTGCTCGGAAATAAAATTAACGGAAATCCCGTCTAATACAGAACCGAAAAAAACAGACCAAATTTCCGGATTTTTTTTGCCCTGTTTTTTATAGTAATCATTAAGTGTTTTCATAAAAGGTTCCATGTATTGATACATCGGTTCTTTAATTATTTCCTTAACACCGGATTTCATTAATAATGAAAAATACAATCGCCAAATACCGATATTTTCTTTTAAAACATCAAAGACTTTGTCAATAAAAAAATTAAATTCATCTTCGGTTAAAACACCGTCTTTATTGGAATCAAATATATCGGATAAAGTTTTTAATCCGCCGAAAATAATTTCTTTAAGTAAATATTCTTTACTTTAAAAATAAATTGTATAATAAACCTTTCGATACATCTGCTTTTTTTGCAATTGTATGATCGGATGTTGCATGATAACCGAATTCAGCAAACTCCTCTAATGCAACCGTCATTATGAGATCTTTTTTTGTTTTTTTATATTCATTAAAATGACCGAACGGTCGTTTAAAGGTATAACAAGTTTTTTTCTTTTCAAAAAAAATGCAAGAATATTTTTTAACTTTGTTAAAAATATCAATAACCGATGAAGTTCAAAGCATTAATTTTTATCTTGTTTATTGCAATTCGATTAAATGCTCAAAAAGAGCTGAAGATTGTTAAAATAGATAATTCAGAATATCCGCAGATTGAAATGCTGATAAAAAGCAGCAAAAACCTTGATACAAGCTCCCTGCAAATAGTTGAAAAAAAACAAAAATTACAATTTCTGACATCTGATGTTCCGTATAAAGAAATAAAACATGAGCGACGCATTTTGTTTTTGATTAATGAGACTGAAATTCAAATAATAAAAAACATATTAAAAGATGAGGTCTCTAAATTAAAGAAATCCGATAAAATAAATATCGGAATTATGTCAAAGGGAGAAAACGGAAAGATAAAAATTCATTATACTGCCCCGGAATTCAGTAGTAATCATCAATATTTCGCAGATCATATCGAACATTTTTTCTTTGATTTTAAATTACCGAAAACCAACACATGTAAAACTGAAAAAAGGATTCAGGATCGTTTGTTTTCGGGAAATAACGATATAAAAAATATAGGGATTATCATTTTGGGAGATATGGCAGACAATGACTTGAATTTTTGTACGGGAATACAAAATAATGAGCTTGCTCCGATTTATGTCTTACAAACCAAACCTTTAATCAAAGAAAAAGAAGACAAAATTATTGCTGTTTGTATGAAATCCGGCGGGATGTATACACAAAGTAAATCCGATAAGGACGGATTAAAAGTTTTAGAGCGTTACAACGAAGATATTTCTCTTGACCCGTTTAATACAAAATCGAATTTAAAAAAAATTATTTTTCAAATATCCGGAAAAAATAATGAAACAGGAATCAAGATAAATTACGGAAAACAGTCTCAACAATTTACAATCCGGAAACCGAAGAGGAATCAATTATCACAAAAAGAACTTTTTTTAACCGTTTTTTCTTCAATTTTATTGGTATTTATTCTGTTTCTTCTTTATAAATGTCGGAAAAGCAAGAAAAAATATAAAAGGAATGAGAAAAGTGCTATTGAATTACAACCGATGAATATCACAATTCCGATAGAAATAAACATAAAGGGAAAGGGTTTAAATAAAACCTATTTTTTTGAAAAACATTTAATTCGAATCGGCAGAAATAAAGATAATGATATTGTTATTCCGGATACAACCGTTTCAGGGAATCATGCAATTATTAATAAACAAGGTAAAGAATTTACAATTCAGGATTTAGGCAGTACAAACGGTGTTATTGTGAACAAGAAGAAAATAAAAAAACAAGTTCTTAAAACAGGAGACCAGATTAAATTAGGCGGAATTGTTATGTTTGTAAGGTTTTAATATGTTATCGCTTATGCATTTTTGTATTTATTTCAAAGATAAAATCCGGAACAGATTGAGGTATTAAAATTTCACTCTTAATTTTTTTAGGAATATAAACAGCACACATTGTTCCTTTAACATGATATAAATTTGAATGTTTTTCTTCGGGTGTTCCGTCTAAAATTCCGGCAAGAACAGGAAATCTTACTTTTTCCGGATTGTATGCATAATCGTGCCAAATAACGATTGAGTTTTCATGAGATAAATATTTAAAAGTATTTTCCGTATCACTTTTAACATAGTCGTAGTGATGATTTCCGTCTATAAAAATTAAATCAAATTTTGTACTTAATTCTGAATAATTAAATGTTAAAGAATTTCCTTTTAAATGAGTAATATTTTCTTTTTCTTTTGAAAACAGACCGATTTGATTTATATAATCTTGCGAAAGGTGTAAAGATTTCATTTCTTCATCCGATAAGTTTAAAGTAAAACATTTTTTTGCGACAGAAGCAACATTTGCAGTTGTTTCACCGCGCCATGTTCCGAATTCGAAAAACAGACATTTATTAAAACTTGCAGCAGCATTTTTCAATAATAAAATATCCGTAATCAGTGAGCCGCCGTCAGTAAAAGAATATGGCTTTACACAATTTTCGTTATTAAGAAAAAGATCCTCGGAGTGTACAAGAGGCAGACCGTTATTTAAATTATAATTTTTAATAACATGCTCTTTCCAAATGTCGGGTGAATTCAAAACATTATTTAAAAGATACGGATTTTTAAAAATTAAACGTATTGCTTTAATTGTTTTTTGTAGTTTATTCATGGTTTATATTTATTTTATTAATCCTTTGATAAACAGTAAGTACCATCTGATTATAATTTCATTATATTTTTTTATTTTTGAATCAACGGGTAAATTGTTTTTTTTCATTGAGAAAAGCATTTGATTTGTAATGGCTTCATAATTTTTCCAATCATTTTTTATTAAGAACTGTTTTCTGAAAACAAAAGGAAGAATCGGCTTAATACGATTTTTAATTTTTTGAACAGAAACAGAGAATAAAGATGATTGTATTTCTTTTTCAAAATTAAGATTGAATGATTTAAAAAAATGATTTTTTAAGACATCATCATATAAAAGTTTCATTTTTTTATATTCGAAAGGGACGTTTTTGAAAAAACAAAGCATTTTTTTGTCCCAATACGGAAAACGTTGCTCAAAGCCGAAAAAATTAAAAACACTTGTCGAATTAAAAATAAATTTTGTCAATTTTTCTTTAATATCATAATCTTCAAAAACTGAATAGGGGATATCTTTCTGATAATCAGGATTAAAAGAGAGTAAAGAATTTTTCACTGCTTTTTTTATTTCAGGTTTTTCAGAATCGGAAATTGAATTATAAAAAAATTTCTTTTTTACGATAAGATTTGAAATGCCGGAAGGTTTTAAATTTTCGGACACAACTTTAATCAATTGACTGCCGCCCAATAAATCGCCTGAATGTCCGGGAATAAAGACGGAATTTTCAGCAATTAAATTATTATCTTTTAGGTATTTTACGGCAAAATATTCTTGAAGGAAAGGCATTGACGAATATTTACCGGCAAAATGAACATATTCTTTAAATGATTCTGTTTCAATATAATTATTGATTAATTCTTTTGAATACTCAATAAAAAGCCACTTAAAATTTAATGCTTCGGCAGTTTTTTTAGAATTTTCCGTTTCAAAATTATTTTTTTTACCGAAAGTAAAACAAATAACATTTGTATAATTATGTTTTTTCAGCATCAGAGCTATTAATCTGGAATCATAGCCGCCGCTTAAAGGCAATATAACAGGACGATTTTGCAAAGAAATTATAAGACGTTTAAAGGTTTCTTCAAAGACTTGAATTGCTTGTGATTTAAGGCTTTCATACGGAGCCGGATTTAATTTATTTGTTGAATACGAAAAAAAGAACTGCTGATTTATAAGTTTGTTATTTTGGAAAATAAGAAATTCATTTGATTGTGTTTGGTAAATATTTTTCAGTAATGTTTTATTTCCGATTGTGTGAGCAGCAGAATTAAATTCTGTCTCTGATTGTTTATTTATGACGGATATTTTCAAGTTGGTTTTTAAGAAAACGATATCATCACTTATAAAAAGACTGTTTTTTTGAAAAGAATAAAATAAAGGAAAAATACGAGAAGTATCACTCGCAATCATTATAATATCTTTTATTTTTATAATTACCGTAAAAATACCGTTTGCTTCGGTTATTTTATCAATCAAATCAGCTTTAGTTTTAACAGATTTAAAATAATCTAATAAATCTGATTTTTCGTAAAAGTTGTTCTTATCATCAAAAAAACAACCTTTTACGGAAATTGTATCATTTTTAAACCAATGAAATCCGTTATTTTGTATTAAATGTATTTTATTCATTTATAATTTTTGAAAAATGCCGGCAATATTCTTTGGCAATATTACTTTTATTATATTTTCGAATTACTGAATGTCTTATTTCATCTTTATTAAAGGAGTGATAATTTTCCATCATTTCAGACATTGCAGATGCTAACTTATTCGGGTTTTCTGATTCCGTTATGTAACCGTTATCTTTATTAATAATCGATGATTGACCCCCGGCATCCGTTCCGATAACAGGTAATCCGCATGCCATTGCTTCAATATAAACAACCCCGAAAGCTTCAAACCTGCTCGGCAAAACAAAGGCATGTGCTAGATGCATTTCTTTAATGACCTCATCTTTTGTTAATTTTCCCGTAAAGAAGACCGTTTTTTCCAGATTTAACTGCTTTCTTAATTGATTTAAATTTTTATATTCCGGGCCGTCTCCTCCTATCCGTAAAATAATTTTTTTATCTGAATTTTTCCGGATTAAAGAAACTGCCTCCAGTAAAATATCAAACCCTTTAACCGGATTTAATTTACCCAAACTAAACCAATTAAAAATGTCTTTGGGTTTTTCAATGCTTGTTAATTTGAAATCATCGGTGTTAACCGTATTCGGAATTATTGTTATTTTGTTTTTAACGGAGTCCGCTATATCTACAAGTTTATTTTTTAAAGCCGGAGAAACACAAGTTACTAAAGATGCTTTTTGTAATGCCGGTTTTAACAGAGGGAAATATTTTTCCGGAAGCATTTTTTTGGCTTCCGCCGTATTATATATAAATCGTGAACGGTGTTCGGTAATAACAAAGGGAATTGAAAATTGTTTATTTATTTCAGAAGCAACAACACCGGCCCAAATACTGCTGTGGGCATGAATAATATCCGGGTGACCGTTTTTTTTGACATATTCAAGATATCGTTTATAGGTATCGCGTATCCAAAGTCGGCTACTGAGAAAATTTAATTTAGGAATATTATAAAATTTACTGCGATAAACATTTAATCCGAATTCATTATGATAAATGTTTTTTTTAAAAAGAGCCGTAAATTTAAAGCTTTTAAAAGAAGTTATTGTATTTACTAACACATCAACATTATTTTTTTCATGTAATAATGCAATATTTAATTCTTGAAAAAAATAACCGCTGTTCGGAGGATACCAAGAAGGAATAACAAGAATTTTCATAAATTGAATTTTAATAAGCATTTTCAGATTTCTTGGACATTCTCAATAACCAGAAGAGCATAAAAATACCGAATAAAAAGCCGGTCAAAGAATACATTGTAACGGCAAAAACACCGTTAAACAATAATTTATAGCTTAAATATATTGATAAAAAACGAAAAATTAAAAGTAAAAAATCAAAAATACTAACAAATTTTTGTTTGTTTAATATTGTAATAATCCATGAAACAGGCCTGTTTAAAAATGCAATACTTATCCAAGGTAACATGACGGCAGCATACAAACCGGCTTTTCCCCAATCTTTCCCGAAAAAAAAGTCAAAGAAAAAAGTTGAAATAAAGATGATAATTACCGGGAGAATAATAAGTTTTGCAAGATTTAAATATGTTTTTTTTACAAATCCGTATAAATCCCCGTTTTTGTTTTTGATATCCGTGGCTGTTTTATAAAAAACTTGTCCCACGGATTGTGCAACCATACCCGTCGGAGTCATTATTACTTTTCCTGCCATTCCGTAAAATGCGACAACTTCCAGACCGAAATATTTTCCGAGTAATAAAAACGGAATTTGGTTTGACAGTGTATTTAATCCGCTTAACAAGGTATTATATAAAGGAACATCTTTGTATTTTTTGACTAAGGCACGGCTGTTTTTTATTGAAACATATTTAATATTATTCTTAATGGATTTAATGCTGATAAAAAAAAGAAGGAATGCGGAAAATGCTTGTCCGATTAATGCACCGGCAATTAAACCGTTTCCGGAAGTTGAAAAATACTTAAGACTTGTTTGTGAGCCGACAATTACCGCAGATTTAGTAATCTTACCGGAGGATATTTTTTTATAGTGTTCGGTTCTGTTATTCCAATAAGACATAATTTCAAAAAAACCTAAAAAGAATGAACTTAAAGGAATATAATAAAACCAATTTCCGATATTATTTTCTCCGGAAATATTTGTAATAATATCATAAAACAAAACAATGAGTACAAAGAAAAATAAGTTTATAATGATATTAATTATAAAGGCAACAACCAGCAGATTTATTGCATGTTTATCGTCTTCGGGCAATACAATTGAAAGTTCAAATCTTAAAGAAGCTATAATTTTTAAGATACTTGTGAAACTTGAAAAAATAAATAATACGGCAAATAATTCTTCCGAATAAAGTCTTGTTAAAAGAGGAATAAAAGCAAATAAAATTAATTGTCCCGTTACAGAGCCGGAAAAAAGCGTAAAGAAATTTTTTACAAATTTTTTTTTATAATTTTCTTTAATGAAATTACGAATTGACATATTTATTTTTTGAAAAGTCTTACAAACAAAGGTAAATTATTTTGTTTATAACAATAATAGATTTCCGGTTTAGCTCCCCATCCTTCAAAAAATCGTGCAACACCCGGCAATGCCGAACCTTCAAAATCCAAAATTTTATTTTGCAAGGCATAATCTTGAATAAAAGCATCAAAAATTAAGAAAGAGGCAAAATTTTTCTTTCCTTCTTCCGAAGATGCTATTAAAGGCAAAGAAATACGATTTCCGCAAAAACTGAAAACTCCGACAGAAATTAATTGACTTTTTTCATTTATTATACCGTAAATTTTAAGGGCGAAACGGTCTTTTACAAAATGAATTAAACTTTTCAAAACAGTTAAGTCGTTGTTTGATAAAGAATTAATATTGTTGTTTGTTTTTAACGAAACGGCATCTTCAACGCTTAGCTCTTTATCTAAACTGAATTTTAACAATTTTGCTTTTTTAATATTTCGTTTTGTATTTGTCGAAAAAGCTTTTCTTAATGCTTCATAAGATGAATTTAAATTCAATAAATGATTTGGTTTTTCAGAAATATATTCTGAGTTGAACTTGTTTCCCGAATTAAAATGAATGGTCAAATATTTATATTTTTTCGGTATTGAATTTATAAAGCCGGATATTATTTCAGCAGAAATTTCAGCGGGAGAAAAAATTCCGATTTGTTGCGTAAATTTTGCAGGAGCGATATATGAAATACCGAATTTTTTCTTCACCAAAAGCGGCATTACAAAATCATAATTATCCGAAACCAAAGCACACCATTTCGGGGAGGCAATATCCAACCATCCGGAATAACCGTATATTCTTTGATTTAAGGATCCGGAAATTTTTACATCCCATAATTTTTTATCAATCTCGTTATGTGTCAGATATCTAATATTCAAAACTTATTCGTTGTGTACGCTTAATAATAGTTCTTTTTTTTCTTTTCCGAAAAGGAAAAAGTCATTCTTACTTTTGCCTGAAATATGAGAATAAACCAATCGTTTATTAAATTTATTGAATACGGCAAAGAAGCTTGACAGTCGGGCAAGTCTGCCGGATGTCATCCATCTTAAATCATAGAAAAATGCTTCTTTTTTATCCTCGTCAACACGGCTGATATTTCCGTTAATAATATGACTTTTTGTGTGTTTCGGGGACAGCATGGTATCAGAATATTCTTCACCGAGAAAATCGGTAATTTTTTTTAAAACGTTTTTCGGATACATTGCTAATTCTTCATATCCGACGGTCATTATCTTTAATCCGTATTTTTTCAAAACATATAACAATTTTTTATTTTCAAGATACCACCTTAAAGCAAGAAACAACATCGGTTTTCGGGTTCTTGCAAAACGAGAGTACACCCAACTTCTGTAATCTCTTGTCAAATAGATAATTCGTAAGTCGAATTCCTTATTCAAAAATTGAAGATACGGATAAGAATTTTTAGAACTGTCGGTTAAAATCATTTTATCGCCGTATTTTTCCGAAAATTTTTTAATTAATTTTCGATATTTTTCTTCAGTTGCTTCATTTGAAGAAGATATTGTTTGTAAATCTTTCCAGAAATCACAATCCGCCCCTTTTTTTCCGCAGGAACAAGTTGATTTTTCAAAAAGAGCATCGGGATTGTCTTTATTAAAAACAGCATAAATTTCTCCTAAACCGATAATATTCGGATGACATCCCAATGCCATATCTAAAACGGTTGAACCGGAATGTCCCAAACCTGCTATGTAAATGATTTTTTTCAACAGAAAGCAAAATAATGAGTACAAAAGTAAGAAATTGTTTTTGTTTTACGGATTTTCATACGTATTAAAGGAATAATCATTATTTTTACGAATTATCAAATTGTTTTGTCCGTGAGTCAAACGCAACAACTTAAAATATATCGGGTTTTCGGGAAATCGGACAAAGGACTTGTTCGAAAAGAAAATCAAGATGCTTTTACATATTTTGAAAGCATTAACGGTGCCGTGTTTGTTTTATGCGACGGAATGGGCGGAATCTCCGGCGGAAAAAAAGCTGCAAAACAAACATTAAAGACGATTGAAAAATTTATTTCCGAAGATTGGCAGGATAACGAACAAACATTAATTAAAGAAGCAATTGAACTTGCAAACAAACAAGTTAGAGAAAAATTAGGAGATACCGGAACAAATATTTTTCCCGGAACCACCCTTGTTTTAGTTTTAATCAGAGATAACAAAGTGTTTTATGCACATGCCGGTGACAGCAGAATTTATTATCAGACGGGAAAAAAACTGTTTCAACTTACCGAAGATCATTCTTTGGTAATGAAACTGTTGAAAGAAAAAAAAATCAGCAGAGAAGAGGCAGAAAACCATGTCCGGAAAAACGTCATTTATAATGCTTTGGGAATTAATGAAAACGTCATTGTTGAAATTAGTCAAAACCCGATTTCACCGGCAGATAATGATTTTATTCTGTTGTGTTCCGACGGATTAACCGGAGAGTTAAGTGATGAAAAAATTTTATCTGTTTTAAAAAATGATTCGGACATTCAGAAAAAGGGTAATTTATTGATAAAAAAGGCATTGGCAAACGGAGGTTCCGATAATGTTACGGTTCAGTTAATTCAATTTTATAATACCGGAAAAAAACCCGGGAAAAGATACCGTTCGGATAGCGGACATAAGAAAAAAAGAATAAGACGTATTGCCGGATTCGGATTTGTTTTTTTGCTTGTGAATGCAATTTTAATGCTTAATTATTTCTATAAAAATAAAAAGCTTGAAACACAAAATAAAAGTGCCGAAAAAACGATTGTTTCGTATGAATTAAGTTTTTTTAAAAAAAGCACAAAACAAAATGTTTATACAATCGGCAGGAATATTTATACGTATCCGGAAATTACAAAAAATACTATAATTGATATTTTAAGAGTTAATAATAAAAGGGCTTTATTTTTTTATCCGGGAGAAAAGATTAAATATCCGAAAAAAAAGAACAACTAATTGAACAAGACGAATGATCGGAGAAGTTTTAAATAATTATGAAATAGATGAAATTATTGATGAAGGCGGAATGTCAACCGTTTATCTCGGGATTCACAAATATTTGAAAAAAAAGGTTGCCGTAAAAATGTTGAATCCGCTGCTTCAAAAAAACCCCTTATATAAAAAACGATTTTTAAATGAAGCAAAACTTCTTTCAAGATTAAATCATCCGAATATTATTACGCTGTATGATTATATTGAGAATGATTTCGGAATTTTTCTTATTACAGAATATGTCAAAGGACAAACATTAGACGAATATGTTGATTTGGTTACGGGTCCCGTTCCTCAATCGAGAGCCATAAAAATAATCGTGCAAGTTTTGGATGCTGTCGGGCACATGCATTCTAAAAACATGATACACAGAGATATAAAGCCATCCAATATTATGATTACGTCCGATGATGCCGTAAAATTAATTGATTTCGGTATTGCAAAACATTTACGAAAAAATCAAGCTTTGGTAACGCAGGGAGGAGCAAAATTGGGAACGACGATTTTTATGAGTCCGCAACAAGTAAAAGGAAAAGTATTGGACAGAAGAACGGATATTTATTCAATCGGGGCGACATTATTTTATGTACTTACCGGACAATATCCTTACGACAAAAATTTAAGTGAATACGAAATTTACAATAAAATTGTAACACAAGTATTTCCGGATCCGAGAACGTTTTATGTCGGAGTTTCAGATAAAATGAGAGCCGTCATAAGAAAAGCAACCGAAATTCAACCCTTGGACAGGTATCAGGCATGTGAGGAGTTTAGTATTGACTTATTAAGTGCACAAAAAAAGAAAACCAAAGCAAGTAATATTTCTCTGCAAACAAGAATAATTGATGCGGCTGATTTGGAAATAAAAAAACCGACCTTCGGAGCCGACTTTTGGCAAAACCTGATTATGTTAATGGCAGCAATTGCTTTTTCCGCTATTATTGTAACCGGTTTGTATTTTTTATCAAAAAAAGATGAACGTCGCGTTATTGACAGCAATGCATATCTTTTGGAAGGTGACAGTCTTACGGCATCAAAAATTGAAAGTTTGCATTACGGTGAAACCGTCAGAGTGATAAAAAAACCGTCTGACGGAATAATAAAAAAACCGTGGTTTAAGGTCAGAAGTTTAAGAAATAATATCGGATATGTGTATGAAGAGGATTTGGAAATTTCACATGCGTTTGTACAAATAAATGCCATTATGGGAAACAGCATTGCCGGGAATTTAATACCGGCTAAATTCAAAACCGCATTGCGTAACTATTATGTTGAAAATCAATATTATGAGAAGAATCAAACAGCGTGGAAAATTTTTCCTGAGGAAAAAAAGAATTTCGAAATGAATACGCTTGCTTTCGGAGATTATAATGATAATAAAAAAGATGATCTTGTTGTCTTATTATACAATACGGAAACCAAAGAACGCCAATTATTAATTGTTTTTGATAATGAAGAAACCCTTTCGCTTCGGTTAAACGAAGACGTAAAAATACGAACGGTTAAAAAAGGACGAAGAGGCGGTCGATGGTATCTCGGGAATATGTTGAAACGCACGAATGAAGAAGGGAAAAAATTCGAAGCAAAAAAATACGAATATTTATCGCATGACGGTATCCTTTTATATAAAATTAAAAGCAAGGAAAATATTCTGTATGTTTATGATACGCAAGAAAAAATGTTGAAATTTTATTCACAGACATTGTAAGTCGTCTCTCTGAGACGGCAAAATAAAGAGTCTCTCTGAGATGACAAAATAATGAACACGATTTTAAGTTTTTGAAACCGGAAAAACGATGCAAAATTTCACAAAAAAAATCGAACAAGCAGGCGAGCTTATCAGAATAAAAGCACGGGTAAATACTGAACTTGAAATTGCCGAATTTGCCGATCGTATGTCAAAAGAACCGGGCGGAGGAAAAGCGTTGCTTTTTGAAAATACAGGCACCGATTTTCCTGTTCTGATTAATGCTTTAGGTTCTGAAAAACGCATGCAAATTGCATTGAATGTTAATGATTTCAATGATATCGGGGAAGAACTTGAGAAGATGTTTAAAAATCTTACATCTCCGAAAAAAGGATTTATCGATAAACTGAAAATGTTACCCGAGTTAGCTTCTTTATCATCATATATGCCTAAAACGGTTTCCGGAAAAGGACAATCACAAGAAGTGATACATAAAAATCCGGATTTGTCAATTTTCCCGATTTTAAAAACATGGAGTCGCGACGGAGGCAAATTTATTACATTACCGCAAGTGATTACAAAAGACCCGATTACCGGCATTCGAAATG
>Ga0164318_10004223_pt1 | contig 13758 bp, 12 predicted proteins | sample GuaBasSedimGuay9_FD_113734 | JGI IMG/M metagenome (GOLD analysis project Ga0164318, IMG submission 113734) | Subseafloor sediment microbial communities from Guaymas Basin, Gulf of California, Mexico - Guay9, Core 4571-4, 0-3 cm | ecosystem: Environmental > Aquatic > Marine > Hydrothermal vents...
CAGATATTCTCAGAGGATTTAATGATTTTGTCGCATATTTCGGGATTAGTTTAGGTCTTTTAATGATTTTGATAATCGAATATAAAAAGCGTAAGCAAATAGATATCTAAAATTTTTATCTAAAAAATTTCTATTATATTCTTCTATACCTTTTTTCAGTAATAAGCAATTTTGAGATACAAATTTAGGATATAGATCCTAATGCTATGCAATCGTTGTTGATTCTAACTATAGAGCGAATTTAATAATTTGAAAAAACGTCCAAGAACCACCACCTCCGAAAGTTAGGGGACTTTTAGCACCGAAAAAAGCAGTACCTGTCATGAGACCTGCTGCAATCGAATTGAAAGGGCCGCCTGGTATTGGTGTTCAGAATTTTATAGTAGAAAACATAAGTATTAAGAGAAAGGAAATAAAGAATATACCCTTATTTACAAAACCAATAAAAGTTGATTTCTACTCATTATGGAATACACAAGATAGATATCAAATCAAGCGTGTGAAATTAAACAATACTACAGGTTTAGAATTACCAGCAGGAAATTTAGCGATATGTGCAGAAGATACATTTGTTGAACTCCTAAAGATTCAAGATCTACCAAGAAATGGTACATGTAATTTGAGTATTGGTATCGATTCCAGATTAAACGTGAGAAAAGAGCAGCAGTTAGTAAAAGAAACTACTGGGTCGATAAGGCAAGGAATAAAGAAAGCATACGAGACAACGCTTTTTATTAGGAACTGGAGCAAAGAGGAAATAAAGTTAAGAATTGAAGACTTACCTCCAGAAGGTATAATTAAACCACAGATAATTAATGCAACTCACAAACCAGATTCTTTTGAACATGGTAGATACATTTGGAATTTGAATTTAAAACCGCAGGAAAAAGTCGAAATTAAGTTCACATACGTATATAAAGAACAAAAATAGTTACTCTTGAAGTATCTCTTCTATTTTTCTAATTACTTCATCAACCGATTTTGCAGAATAAATTATGTCTTCTCTTCTATCATCCAGTCTCTTTCCAGCTAGTTTCTCCGACCAGCCAGAAAAACCGCTTACTGCAATTATTGGCTTCCCGTACATCCAAGCGAACGCAATCTCACTAAGAGTTCCCGATTTACCTCCTATAGCTATAACAATACTTGCTGCTAAAACATTTATTACATTCCTAAGCCAACCTAGGCCCGTTGGAATAACAATATCTACGTATGGATTTGCTCCTGACGCTTTTTCATCAGGAATTATACCAATAGTTATTCCTCCTACTTTTTTGACACCACGACAAACAGCTTCCATCACACCACCACGGCCTCCAGTCAGAACTAAAAAGCCTTTCTGTGCCAATTTTGTTCCTAAAGTCTCAGCAAATTCTAATTCCTTTTTATTTTGCGTATCAGAATCCCCAATAACTGTTACGATCACCCGTCTCGTTGCTTCTCCCTCCATCTTGTATAATATTCTCCAAAATGTAATATTAACTAGGTTTAATCAAATAATTTGATTCTTTACTGCATTTTATTCATTAACGAAAGTGGTAGTTTTATTTTTAAAAAAAGTAAGGTATAATAATTCAAGTCCCGCATTTATGCGGGAATTTGTGTATCGGTGATTTAATTGATCAACTTTAGAAACTTAAACGAAGAGGAAATAAACTCTGTCATAACAAAATTAGAATTACTAGGTTTCAAGAAAACGTATGAGAAGCATCCTGCCCTTGTTGCAAGATTTGAGAGTAAGCATGGTATTATTAAAATATACCGGAAGGAAACAAAAAATACGTATTCTCTTGTAGCAACAGGATCCAGCCCATTCGAAAGGATGATAAATAACATCGTACGAGAAATCAAAGGAGAAAAAGTAGAGCCAACACGGCCATTAATAAGTAAAGGTGAAATAATAATTGGCGTAGATGAATCTGGAGTAAAACTTACGGAACCACTAGTTGTAGCATCGGCTAGTACACCAGGATATCCTATTGTAGACTCAAAAGCTTTAGCAAAAGAGGGACTCCATAAATATGTTCGCCTAGCGTTCCGGCTCGGAGATTTTATCTGTTTACTTACATTATCACCCGAATTAAGGAAAAAAATTAGTGACCGAGGATATAAAACATATGAAGTTGTCCATGTTTTTTCTAAGAAAATAAAAGAATTCTTTGAAGAACTTGGTATAAAGCCGTTAATATTCATCGATGGAAATGTTCCCGAAGGGATAAAAGATATTAACAATATAGTTTATGTTGGAGAAGGTGGCGAAAAAAAGAACGAGAATATATCTGCAGCGGGTGTCCTTGCGACAGACATGCGAAGAAGTCTTGAGGAAATAAAGAAAGAAAAGGACTAGTATTTCTTACCTAAATACATGTAATGTTTGGCAGGTCTACCACATAACGAGCATATACCATCTATTTTTTCCTCTGGATCAAATCCTAGTGCTTCTAAACCTGTCTCTTCTTCGATTTTTTGACCACACTCGTCATCCCCACACCAAGGAACTTTTACAATTCCTTTTTTCTCATTATAGATCTTAACAGCATCTTCTAGCTTCTCTGCAGAGAAAATATTTTCGTTTAACCATTTTTCCGATCTAGATGCTAATTCTCGCTTTATTTCCCTAAAAAGTTCGCGGATTTCATCTTCTATTTCCTCATCCTTTACAGTAATTTTTTCAAGCGTATCTCTTCTAACAAGTACAACCGCACCTTTTTCAACATCTCTTGGGCCGATCTCAATTCTAATTGGAACACCTTTCATTTCCCAATAGTAGAACTTTTCCCCAGGAGATTTTTCGGAGTAATCAACCTTTACTCTGAATTTTTTATCTTTAAGCTGTTTGAATACTCTCTCTACCTTTTTTAAGACAATATCCTCCGTGCCTTTATACACTATAGGTATTATTATAATCTGAATTGGAGCAACATTCGGTGGGAATATTATTCCTCTATCATCGCCATGTACAGACATCAAAACTCCAACAACTCTCTCGGACACACCATAGCACGTCTGATAAGCATATTCATGAGTCCCATCTTCCTTCTGAAAGACTATTTCAAATGCCTTTGCGAATTTCTGACCAAGATTAATAACCGAACCAAGCTCTATTGCTCTCCTATCTGGCATTAACGTAAAGAAATCATAATTATACTCTGCACCAGCAAAAGTATCCCATTTTGGTGTCCTAAGAATGATATACGCGAGATCTAGAGCGTTAAAGAACTTGCTATAAACTTCAATTGCTTCCTTTATTTGTCTTTCAGCATCTTCCGGTGTTGCATGTGCTGTATGTGATTCATTAAACCGAATAATCTCCCTGACTCTAAGGATCGGTCTTGTATGCTCGGTTTCGTATCTGAATACATTCACCGTCTGATAAAGTTTTAGAGGCAAATCTCTATATGATTTAATCCAATACCGAAACATATAGTACATTACTGTTTCACTAGTTGGTCTTAATAGGAATTTTCTCTGAAGATTTCTACTGATAGTTCTTTCTACGACAAAGGTTTCTCCGCTAAATCCTTCTAGAAAATCTTTTTCAAGTCCGAAGACTTCCTCAGGTACTAACATTGGGAAATATGCTTCTTCATGACCATATTCATCTAGGAGATCTTCGAGAATTCGCATTGTGAGCTTTAAAGCTTTAAAACCGTATGGCTTCCATACAAGCATGCCCTTTACAGGATATCTCTTATCTATTATGTCTGCGGCTTCTACAACATTATCGTACCATTCTGAAAAGTTAGTTACCTTATTAATTATGCTTACCTTAGCCATTATAATCACATCCAACTAGAATATTAGAAATGACTTTTTTGTCTTTATTCTTTAGCAATTTTACTATATAAGAAAGAGCTAATTTTATTTCCAATATTTTCGTGATGTTAGAACTCAGGTGGAATCAATTCACCTCACCTTTTTAAATAGGAAATTACAGTTTATTTAAAAAATTTTCTTTATTAGAAAGTTTTTCTTTTAATAGTACTTAAAACAAGATCAAAATCAATTTCGTCCAAAATCGCACGAAGTTTTGATGCATTCGCTTCTGATATATATGTAGCTGGATGTTTTGGAACTAGTTTGCACTTACCGACATCTATGGAGGAAATTTCGTAAAGGCCTATTTCTCGGGCCTTATCTAAGATTTCTTGCTTATCAAAGCCAATTAAGGGTCTATATATTGGGATCTCTATTAAAGATGATAGGAAATAGAGGTTATCTAGAGTTTGGCTTGCAACTTGAGCCATACTCTCCCCCGTAGCAATTCCTCTTGCATTTTCGTTCTTTGCGATAATCTCAGCAATCCTGTACATAAGTGCTTTACAGAAGAGACACCTAAATTTTTCATCGAATAGCTTTATGGATGAATGAATTTTCCAGATGGGAACGATATAATAGTATTTGCTTTCTATAGGAATCCACTCTCTAATCCATGTTAGGGCATTTACTACTCTATTATGTGCACGATTAGACCAAAATTCATTCATATCCATATAGACTGGGATAATATCTGCTCCTCTTTTCATCAAATACCAAGCAGCTAAAGTACTATCCGTACCCCCCGAGAAAAGAACAACAATCCTCCCCGAGAAACCATAAGGCAATCCGCCTACTCCTTTAATAATGTCTGTAAATAGATATGCATCTTTTTCTCGGACTTCTACAAAAATTTCCAACTGAGGATCTGTCAGATCTACCTTTAGATTTGGATATGACTTTAAAACAACATCTCCTAATATATTTTCAATTTCCTTGCTATTTATTGGGTATATCTTTAATCTTCGAGCTCTAATAGCGAAAGTTTCCTTTGCTTTTAATTTATCTTTAAAATATGATATAAGAGTCGCTTTTATAGCTTCTATATCATTAGGGACTTCTACAGCTGGACTGCAAGAGGCCACTCCAAATATTTTCCTGACGATATCACAAACTTCTTTGGGATTTTCTGAATATACAAATAATCTACCACTCGATTTCCTTATTTCTTCGAATTCTATTTTTCCTTTTTTAAGGAAGAATTTTATGTCTTTTTGAACCAAGTTTTCCAACCTGGTTCGTACAGGGTACGACTTAATTGGGATTTCCCCAGAATATCTAATAAGAGCCACCTTTTTCAAGAGATCACCATATGAAAACTCGTATTAGTTCGTGTAGAATTATTTGCTTAATATAATCTTTGATTAAAAGTCTATAAACGCCTGCAAACAGGACAGTTTTCGTTGAGCTTAACATCAATTTCTGAGAAAGTTTCGTAGTATCCGTCATATATTATTAGCTTATTTAATGCTGGTTTACCAAAGCCTGTTATTAGCTTTAAGGCCTCCATAACTTGCAAATTTGCCATAATAGCTGGGGTAACCCCCAAGACAGGAAACGGCTTCTGTTGAACATTTTTCTTTGCTCCAAAAATACAATACAAACACGGGGTCTTTCTGGGGATAACTACTAAGAGTTGCCCATACAGCCCCTCGATTCCAGCGTGGATAAATGGTTTCTTATTGCGAACACATGCAAAGTTAATAATCATCCTTGTTTCCCAGTTATCTAAGCCATCAATTACTAGGTCAAGATCTTTAATAATTGAATCAACATTTGAATCATCAACTATTACCTTCTTTCCAGTAATTTTAATAAACGGATTTGCCTTTCTTAATTTCTCTACTGCAACATCGATCTTCATTTTTCCAATGTCCTCCTCGGTATAAAGAACTTGCCTGTTAAGGTTACTTCGTTCTATTGGATCTTTATCAATTAGGAGAATATTGCCAACACCCGCAAATACGAGTTGTTGCGCAATGTTTGTACCTAATCCGCCTACACCAATAACACCAACTTTCGCGGCCTTTAATTTCTTTTGTCCTTCCTCTCCAAAAAGCATTATTTGTCTGTTATATCTCTCTTTTTCGGCATCTGAGAGTACTATGTTTTCCCATCTCTCTATGGGTATTAACATAATTATCACAAATATTGAATAATAAAGAAGGTATATCAAAAATTTTGAGATTTTAGAATATATAAATGGTGATTTAAAATGCAGAAAGTTGGTATTATTAGAAACAAAGAAATTTCTTATTTTGACATTTACAATTTTTTACGAGAAAAAGTAGATCTTACTGCTTGCGGCGCGATTATTTCTTTTGTAGGTATTGTAAGAGGTATCGGAAGAAATGGTACAAAGGTTAAATCATTATACTATGAATGCAAGGACGAAATCGCTATAAAGGAACTAAATGAAATTCGTAACGTCATATTATCAAAATACAAAGGAGTAAAAGAGATTTTAATCTATCATCATATAGGAAATCTTAGAACTCTTGATGATACAATTTATATACTTGTAGCAAGTGGACATCGAGAAGAGGGCTTTAAAGCTGCTAAGGAATGTTTAGAATTAGTAAAAGAGAGAGTTCATATATGGAAAAAAGAGATAACCGAAAGAGGAGCATATTGGATTGCTGGAGATTCTATTGTTGATTTATAAATCATTAAAGCTTCTCTTTCCTTCAATTAAGTCAGTTAAGATTTTATCCAACTGATCAATAGGAACTCTTTTCTGTTCTTTAGTATCTCTAAATCTTATAGTAACTGTATTATCACTAAATGTTTGGGCATCTATTGTGATGCAATATGGTGTTCCCTTTTGATCTTGCCTTGCATATCGTCTCCCGATATTACCGCTATCATCATATGCTATGAAATATTTTGTTTTATCGATCAACTCATGCCAGATTTTTAGAGCTAACTCTCTCTCTTTTTCCCGGAAATCTCTTGGCATTAATAGTGGTAATACTGCAGCTTTAAATGGTGCTAAAACAGGTGGCAATGCCAACCATTCATATCCACGATCTTCTCCTTTTCTATATGCATACATGATTAAACCAAGAAGTATTCGTTCTATACCAAAAGAAGGCTCAATTACATGCGGGATATAGATTTTTCCCTCAAGTTTTTCGTATAATTTTGCTCCGCTAACTTTCATGTGCCTAGTAAGATCATAATCTGTTCTATAGGCATTTCCAATAGCTTCTTTCCATCCAAAATCATATCTGATTTCAAGATCAAAGTTCCCAGCTGAATAGTGTGGTGTTTCTTCTGGAAGCATCTCACGAAATCTTATTGCATCCTTAGGTATTCCTAAACTCGTTAAAAATAGTGTTTCTTTCGCTAGGCAATAAGCCATCCACTCGTTGGGTAGGATTTTATTTTTGACAGCATCTTCTGCTCTCATTACCATTTCTTTTGGCTCACGCCCCTCTTTAGAGGCATTAATTTGCTCATTTCGTGTTAAAATTCGTAATTGAACGTTACGTAAGGTTGTATCAAATTCCGGCGCATTGTTCAAAGGACATTTCTTGCATGTTCCGCATTTAGGAGCATATCTTACTTTTCCGTATTGCTTCTTAATAGACTCTACCAGCTCTCTCTTTTTAGGATTTTCATTAACATCGGTTTCAGAGAAAGGTACACATGTAGGTTCTCTTAATACAAAGAATTCAATCTCCATCTGATTGAATTCTCGGAGCCTGAAAAGCCCTCTTCGTGGCGAAATCTCGTCTCTATATGATCTCCCTATCTGGGCAACACCAAACGGATGTTTTCCTGCAATAGATTTTACACGCTTATAGGATATGAATATAACTTGTGCTGTTTCCGGTCTTAGAACTAGATTGGGCTCTTCTCCCTCTCTTAAAGGCCCGCTGTTTGTCTGAAACATAAGTGTATATTTTTGTATTTCTCCAAGTTCTCCGCCGCAAGAAGGGCATTTTATTTCATTTTTCTTTATAATTTCTTCTAATTCCTCAATGGATTTTCCTTCAACGGATATATTTAGTATTTCTTCAATTAATTGGTCTGCTCTATAGATTTTCCTGCATTTCTTGCATATAACTAATGGATCCCAAAAGCTCTCTAAATGCCCAGATGCAATCCAAATAATTCTTGGAGTTAGTGTAGATCCATCGATTTCGAATGTTAACTTTGATCTTCTGATAAAAAAATCCCGCCATAGTTGTTTAATATTCTCAACTAATCTTGAACCCATCGGCCCAAATGTATAAAATCCCGCGATATCCCCCTTTCCCGCATATATTTCTCCTGTAGGGAATACTATACCCGTTTCGGCCATGAAACGCATAACATTTTCCAGTGTACCATATGTTTTTGAACTCATATTCAGCACCATTAGTTCACGATTTTTCTCTTAATTTATTTTTATTACTTAAGTTAATAGGGATATTTACTTAATACTTTTTTTAATTAATAGATATATCTCATCCAAAAAAATAAAATTACAGCGATTAAGACTTATGTCTTTCATTGCTTCCTTTAACATCTTGTTTTTCATTCATTATTTCAATTTTATTTTTTAATTTTTTTAATTTCAAAGATAACAGAATCTGTGGATGAATTTTCAACTATGGATTAGAAATTTAACATTTTAGGCACAAAAAATTTAAAAGTTTAAAAATAAAACTATTTTTAAAAAAAATATTACTCATCTACTTGTTAGAGGATTTCGAATGTCTAAGCCGGAACAAACGGGTACCTATTTATTTATAATAACGGATATTGACGGCAATATCGTTTATACTTACCCGGAACTTACAAATAGGAAATTCTTAAATGCTCAAGCAAAGCTCATACAAACCATTGTGAGGTACAAAAAGTATCTTTTAACAGAAAAAGAAAATAGAATTAAGATAAACATATCTGACGGCGCATTATATATTTTACCAGAAGATATGTATATTTTTTCTCTTCTAGCTTCGGAGAGCGAAGATGAGGATTCTATCTGGGGGAAATTAGAGACAATTGCGAATAAATTTAAGAAAGTTAAAAAGCCTTCTAAGTTGGAGAAAGTTATTAAGGAAGTATTATATCCTCCTTCTGGAGAGGATTTATATTCTCGTTTATATGAGATTTCAAAAAAAATTCTTAATAAAGTATTGATTGATCGGGGAGAAGTCCCACTTTACCTTGGAACCGTAGTAAAACAACAAGTTTATCCTCTACTCAAAGACAAAAGTATTATTGAGAAAGAGAAGGACATTATGCGACGAAAGATCCTAGAGATGTGTAATGGGGAAAATACTGTTGATGATATCGCTTCAGCAACCAATACCCAAGTAGTTTATACGATGATAATTCTGGCCGATTATTCTGCACAAGGATTAATAGATTACAAAGTACAGTATGATTTTAAATTATAAAATATTCATTACACTTTTTCTTTAATTATTTCTTTAATTATTATACTATGTCTCCTCGCTTTTCTCTTTCAGTTCTCCGGCCCTGACTAAAGGCAGAATTCCTCTCTTGAACATATCGATAACACTCCGTGCTCTGGAAATGATCGCAACCGGTGTTTCATTTTCTTCCGGCTTCGGAGCAAGTAGCAATTCGTTATCATCTCGTACAACACCAAAGATCGGAACCGTTTCAGATATCCTTACGACAAAGTTGATTCGTTTTCTAATTTCCTTGAGTGTGATATCTGAGGGGCGCGTAGTTACGATCTCTACTAATGAACTACTATTTTTTGTTTTGAATATTATCTTAGATGTTTCTGGATCCATCTCTGGTACAACTAATCTTGCTGATTTCTTGCTTCTTTCAATCATATCAACGGAATAATTTTTGATGAGATCTTCACCAAAAAGAAGCCATGTATGCCACGGTCGACTTCTATTTAGATCTACGAAGTCATTCCATAGCTGGTCTATTTGCGAACTCATAAGTTCTATATCTAAGACTTTGTTTATCCCATTACCAACGGTTTCGATAAGAGAATCTAAGTTGTCTTCTATATCTTTCTGGAATTTAAGAATAAAGCTCTCGGCATCTTCATAGTATTCATCGAATTTCTCATGCATATCTTTAAAGTCTGCGGGAATCTTATTTGCGTTCTCCTCGATTTCTGGAATTCTATGGAGTTCGGATTCGATTTTAGCACTTATTTGTTTTATAAAGGATTCTTTAAATGAGAGTAGATTATTAAGGAAACTGTCAAACTTGTTTTTTAGGCTATTCTCATAGTCATCTAAATTCTCCTTTATTTTATCTGCAACAAGTAAGCTCGTTTCTTCGATCATCTGCCAAACTTTAGAGCCTTTCTTGTCCTCCGGTTCCAATACCAAATCCTTTAATGCTATGGAAATTTCTGATAATTCTGAAAAGATATTAGTTAGTTCTGAAGAAAGAAAGTTATTTGCTTCTTTTAGTATGATCGTTGATCTTCTTAGCTCCATATTCACTTTCTCTCGGAAGCTCTCAAATTTCTTATTAAAATCTGATGTTATTTCATCTATTTTTACATTCGCCTCACTAATGGTTCTATCTATAAGATGATCTAAAATTTTGGATGTTTGTTCAACCATTTCATTTAGTTTTTCATCTAATTTTTCAGCGGACCCCCTCGAAATATTTTTAACAAATTCAACTAGTAAGTTTAAGTCTTCAACCATACTATCTAAGCTTTTCTTCCTATTTTTTTCAAGCTTAGATAAATGTTCCATAAAGATTTCTAAGGATGATTCTAGAGTTAGATCATATATTTTCTGAACCAAGCCAAAATCTTTGATCTCATGATCTTCTAGAAGTTTGATTATTTTCTCTTTTAATTTACTTTTATAGTCCTCCATTTGATCCAAATTTTCTGTTTCAAGAACGCCTTCTAGTTTTTTCTTAATTTGAGAAACAAATTCGTCCAATCCGCTAGATAACTCATCATATGTCATGTTTACCTCTTTAATTGCATTTTCTCTGATTTTTTTGAACTCAGCAAAAAATCTTGCCTTTAGTTCATCTATAGTGGAAACCATATTTTCAGCCATTATATTTCTCAATTGCTGAATTAAAGTTGATATTTTTTGCGATGATTCTGTTATTTTCTCAGGCACTTCTTTCCACAAATTTTCGACGTCTTCCTGAAATCTAGATAGATTCCTTGTAAGTGAATCTAGTCGTAGTCGAATTTTCTCTTTTTCAGAATTTAGAATTGTAATTGCTTGCTGCATTTGATCAAATATCTCCTTAGTACCTTTTAGAATATTTGCCCGATAGTTATTTAGTGCATTTTTTACCATTTCACCAATGTCAATACTAAATTGTTGAATTAAACTTTCTAGATCCTGAACTTTCTCGGAGATCACTTGTGGGATTATATTTATTTGTGAATCAATGAATTTTACTTGGTTATTTAGGGAATCTATTATATTTCTGATGCTGTTTAACAGCTCCTTCGTACTATCTTTTATTCGAACTTCTATTGGCTCAATCGTCTTCCTTAAGGCTTCAGATAGCGACTTAAACATTAGAATAGATTCTTCAATATATTTAATGAAATCTTCTTTTTTTGACTTAATATTTCTTGGTATCGTCTCCTTTAATTTTTTTAAATTGCTTATTAATACTGTAATTTTCTCAGATACAAATTTGTATGGTGGAAGTGCAACAACGACCAATGGGTCACCTTCTATTTTAAATACAAGTCCAGCGCTCTTCAGTTTTTTGATGCTAGATTCTATCTCCTCTGCGTTCTTGTTAAATAGAAAAGCCAAACTAGATACTGTCGTTGGACCATTTTTTATCAAGGTTTCATAAATATCGGCTTCAAGATCAAATAAGTTAAGATACTCTCGCAAAAAGGATCTAATAACTACACCCATAGATTTTCACCAACCGGATTTCTTCATTTCGTTCTACTTAAAAGTAATCACAAGATTTTAGAAAAAACTCTTGTAAATGTTAAACATTAAGCTATAAACATAAAAAATATTATAAATCCATTACCTTGTTATTCGTATGTTTTTAAGTTCCTCTAAGGCTGTTACTCCACGACCTTTGAGGAAGTACTCCCTTACTGGTTCTAATTTTTTAATCAACCAATCAGCTACTGCATTCTTCAAGTCTAAAGGATGCAATTTACCGTTTACATAATCATCCTTCAGCTCATTAAAGGAGAAATATTCCACGGCACCCCCAAACTTTGCTGGCCTGTCTATAAATAGCTTCTTGTCTAATGGAAAAATTAGCAACTCAGCAATACTCATTATTGGGTTATACTTAAGTTGACGTGGCGGACAATAAGCATTTCGTATTTTCCTCTTTATCTCTTCTGGAGTATCATGGACAAATATTGCCGTAGATGGCTTTGATTTACTCATCTTTATATCTATAAGTAAATCCTTTAGTTTCTCTTTATCTGTAGCTTCAGCTTCGTTTAATGCTTGGATATCTCTTTCCGATAAATGTAATCCCATAAGAATCGAATGATGCACCGCAATGGGCTTTATCTGAAGGAGATCATTACCAAGTTTTACTTTTAATTGATTAAACTTTATTTTCTTACCAACTTCTCTAGCGATAACATGCGCTTTCCGTTGATCAATTCCAGCATGCGCTATATGAACTTGAAGTGCAAAAATATCCGCAACTTGCATTATGGGGTAGATGAGCTTTGCAAAATCTATTGCTTCACCCATTTTCCGTCCAAGTATCGTAATTGATCTCCGAACTCTTGACAGTGTTGTATTTTTAGCAATATCGATTACTGTTTCCCAATATTCTGGGTTTTTTGCATATAATTGGCTACCAAGTACAAGATTTACTGCATTAGGATTTCCTCCCATTGCTTTAACACATAGTTTCATGGCCTCTCCAAAGTAATTTTTCGCAACTCTCTGAATAATATCTAAGTCGCTTCCTAGTTTATCGTTTATCCAGCTATGCCAATCCGCAAGAAAAATAGTTGTTTCTACTTTTGCCCTTTGTATTTGCGCTATTTTTAGTCCGCTTACCAATCCGGTTCCCAAATGCACCATCCCAGAAATTTCGAATCCTTGATAATGTTTCAGTTTAATTCCATGCTCCAACAAAGTCCTAAGATCCTCCTCTGTTAGAATTTCCTCAGTCGGTTTTGCTTTAATGAGGTTCAACCTCGTTATTACGTCCATTGATTGCACCTGCTGTTAATTTCTAAATATATAGGACTATCACTTGTTAATGAGTACAATTCTCATATAAATGTTAAACCTTGAATTAAAATTAACAATACAGATTTTAGTGCAGCATTCCTCTTATTTTAGACCATTTTTAGATTCTGGTGTCACTTATTGTAGGGTTACATATGGCACATAATGGTTTTGGTATCTTCATTATAAAATCGATAGATGTTATCAATATATCGGGCATTGGACCCATGCTTATTCTCAGAAAAAAATTAGGGAATTTCTTTGTTTCCGTAGTATTAACTTCGGAAAAAATAAGCGCTAAAGAGCTCGCAAACAAAGTACATCCAATAGATGATTCTATAATAATTTGGGATTTAAGACGAAATTTGCTTATTGAACGAATTGATAAAAAGCTGTTTACAAGACCGTTTATTAGCATACTGAATTAATCTTTCTTTATATTTTCATAATAAATTCTCCTATAACCCTTCTTAAAATAACTTTTTATAGGAAATAGTCGTGAATACTACAATATATCAGATAGAGGGGTTCTCTTATGACATATAAACTGTTATGTACGGATGTTGATGGAAGCATAAAACCGTTTTATGGTCCCGTAGACCCAAAAACCGCCGATATCCTTAGAGAGTTATCAAATGAAATGTTTATTGTTATGCTCTCTGGTAGAACTGCAACGTATCTAGATGGCCTTGCTGTTGGTATTGGTATCGATGGTATGCGTGTTGGATTAGTCGGAGAAGAAGGTTGCATCATCCTTTTCCCGAAAGATTACAAAAACTATGAAGAA
>Ga0164318_10004224_pt1 | contig 13752 bp, 11 predicted proteins | sample GuaBasSedimGuay9_FD_113734 | JGI IMG/M metagenome (GOLD analysis project Ga0164318, IMG submission 113734) | Subseafloor sediment microbial communities from Guaymas Basin, Gulf of California, Mexico - Guay9, Core 4571-4, 0-3 cm | ecosystem: Environmental > Aquatic > Marine > Hydrothermal vents...
ACCAACCATGATAATAGCTATAGGGAGAAAACGCACCAATAGCATATTGATCCTCCTGTGGTAGATCCGCGTCCATAATGGCATCATCCATAGGTCTTTTTTTTGGGAGGCTTTTTGCTACGAGGGATTTTAAGAGTTTCTCACTGGAAAGAAAAACACTAGGGAGATAAGCATGAAATGTTGTAAAATATCCAAGGTTTTTATCTAAAGATAAAACATTATGAAGATAAGTAGTTCCATTTCTCCAATGTCCAATTATAAAAAGAGGATGATTTTTTATTTCTGTGTTGTTTATTTTTTTATCATATTTTATCCGTTCTCTTATTCGAAAAGGAGCTATGATACTACTTAAAAACAATGTGTAAACCATTCTATTGAAGTATCTAAGACTAAATCTGAATTTATTCTGAGCAAGAATTACAAGGATGTTTGTGAGATTATAACCTGGTAATGGTGTTTTAGTTACTAATATTGAGTTTTCTTTTAATTTTTCAAAATCCATAGTAGCTAAAAAATGTTGTATTGTTTATAATGTTTTATTTAATATTCTTCGTCAATAGATGAAAATCTATGCATTGTTTCAATATGATTATGTTCTGAATTATTTTTTTGTATAATAATGAGATAATATCTTTTCTATTAAATCAAATAAAATGTTGTTGGCAACACGGCTGCGAGGAGTAGGCTGTAATGAAAATGTATAGATTGTTTCTTTTCCTTTTTCAATAACAATGTTTGTTTCCTGGGTTTTATAACCTTCAACATGGGCTCTTAGGAGATACTCACCAGCTGGTAAATTGTAACGATAATATGATCCCCATTCATTGGTTATAGGTTGAATATCATACCATGTTTTTGTTTTTAGGTTCCATGCAGCAACAGATCCACCACCTAGTGATGCATCTAATTTGTTTTGAATTGTTACTTTTAATCGTCCCTTACCCTCCTCTGATGGTTCATTATTGGTTTCCCATCCATATTTATAAACCCAGGCCATGTAATCCTCACCTTGATCTATCCAAACAGATCCACAATGAATCTCATTATGTCCATCATTGTCACAATCGCCAATGTTCATAACAGCGAGACCACCCCAGGTTGGAAGCACATCTTCTTCAACATAGGTGGTACCATCCCAGCCGAGGATATGTACGAGATTAGTCCCAGCGCAGATTTCATTTACACCATCATCATCTACATCACCAACATCTAATGCTTCAATTAGTGATTCCTCACCCTCCCAGTATTTGTTAAAAACTTCAACATATTTGTTTCCATCCCATTTAAAAACAGATATCTCTGGGGTGCTATATCCAACATTAATCTCATTTTTACCATCCATATCACTATCCTTACATACACATGCAAAAGGATACTGCCAAGCATCAGGATCACATTCTTTGATAACTGTTGAATCAAAACTTTTAGTTTGCTTATTCCAATCAAGAACCCATACTTTAAGACCAGAACCGCAGACTATCTCATTTTCACCATCGTCATCAACATCACCACACCCTGCCATATAAACATATGTATAACGAAAATCAGGGTTATTCCATACTGCTTCTTTAACGAGTAACCCTCCATGGAAACCAAAAACAACTATTTCCTCTGCTGTACCACCATCTCTAATCGGACCACCACTCATAATAAGCTCATTCTGGCCATCGTTGTCACAGTCACCTATAAAACAGTCACCATTACCACCACCATTGTTGAAAACATATGAGTTCATACCAATTAAACTATATTTTTTTCCATTCCATTTATAAACAGCTGCATTCCAAGTAGCAGCTATCTCATTTTCACCATCACCTGTTAAATCACCAATTGCGAAACCACCTGCATCAGAAGTTTGCTTTGGATAAAAAGGTGGATGAATAGTATGTGTTTCAAGATATGTTTGCTGATTTTCATCCCATTCAAAAACCTGGATCCTGCTATCCCGCCCAGCGACAAGTAACTCGTTTTCATCATCGTTATCACAATCACCAATAGCTTGTGGTCCTTCATATCTAGCTCCATACCATGAATCTGAACCATAGTTCATCTCCCATTGAATACCATATTTATCGCTATAAGATATTTGATGTTCTCTGATTTTGTTTTCCGTTTCCTGAATACTAACTGTTTTTCCTACAGCTGAAAAAACAAAAAGATTACTACATACAATCACGATAACAGCTGTTAACGTCAAGATTTTTTTCATAATCTATTATTCCTCCCAGATAAAAACAATAAAACAAGAATGTAGAATCAACTACAAATATTTTTTCTAAAAAGTTTATATTAATAAATATTTATTTATAAATCAATCTTTTTATCTATGTTTTTATCTCTCAAAAATTATTTTGTTTTCATAAACGATTTTGAAAATCCTATGATACGGTATCATAGCCGTACTTGTTTTCATGAATGATCTCTCTAGTTTTATGATATCATCTCCAGAGATAATCATTGTATCATTTGGAGCACCTCTATGAACATACCATATCTCTGCATTTTCCAACCTATATTTCTTATGCCATTTCAACTCGTTTAAAACATCTCTAGGATTTGTCATAAGTCAATCAAATATTTACTATTATCCAATGTTGCCTTCATATGTTTATCGCCATCCCCCTCAACAATGGTATCATGCCCTGGATAGATATTAAGAATATCAAGATTAGCCAGTTTTTCTATTGATTGTCTGAGTTGTTTTGGATCTCCACCTGGAAAATCATATCTTCCAAAAGAACCATATGCGAAAACTGTGTCACCTGAAAACAGGGATCTGCTTTTTTCACTATATAAACAGATACAGCCTGGTGTATGACCCGGGGTGTGTAAAACATTAAATGTTTCATCTCCTATCTTAAGAACATCTCCATCTCTAAGTTTCACATCAACTGGCATCTTAGGCATAGTCCCCCCAAGCATTTTTGCGAAATCACTATCACCTGTTTCAATTTTTTTAGAAGCATTTATATGAGAAAGTATTCTAGCTTTTTTACCTGTAAGCTCATAGATTTTTCTAACACCTCCACAGTGATCATAATGCTCATGTGTTAGAATTATCTTTTTTATTTCAGATGGGTTGATTATTTCTCTTATTCTTTCTTCGACATATTCTGAATGAAGCCCTGTTCCACAGTCAATTAATGCTGGTTCAGCTCCTTTTACTATATATATGTTAGAATCGTATTCTACTCCGTAGATACAGTGTATTTCCATGTTTTTTAAAATAGGATATGTTTTGATAAAGATGTCGCCTATTTTTTTATTTGAAGAATCTTGGTGGGTTTATCACATAGAATGTTATTTCTCCACTAGATGCGACATTTCCATCTTGGTCATATACTTTTGTTTCTATTTTTTGTTTATTAAACATTGGTTTATCTAGTTTCCATATATATGGTGCCTGTGTTATTGTATCTTTTAATTCTCCGTTTAGATAAAACTCTGCTTTGCTTATTTTTTCATCATCAACATCGATTTTTAGAGGTCCTATTATTAATGGTTTGAAGAAGGGTATTATTTTTTTGTTTTTGAAGTATACGAAGCTTTCTAGTGTTATGTTTTTGTATCTAAATACTACATATATCATTACTAGAGTAGCTATGATTCCTCCTAGTATTGGTAAGAGGATTGAGAATGGTGTTTGCATTTCTTGTTTACCATAGGGTATGTATTTGTATTTAGCTGAACTATCCATTGTTTTTGTACTGTTTTTTTGTTTTACAAAAACAAATATTTCATAGTATCCCTCATCCAGGTTGTTTGGTGGTGTGTATGTGTATTCTTTGTTGTTGTTACTTGGTTTTAATAAATCTGTTATATCAATGTTTGGTCCACCATCTGTTGGTAGCGTTGTTTCAGGATCTATCATATAGAATGCCGCATCTATGATTGTTACAGGTACATTGTATGTTATTTTTATGGTTTGATTGTTTCTATCAATAGTACCACCAGTTGTGGGGGAGAAAACTGCTTTATTTAGAGTAGGTGGTTGATAACTGTATCTTATTATGTATGTGGTTTCTGGGTCGTCTAGGATATATGTTTTTGAGTTTTTCCTAATTATTCTATCTGTGGGTATTTGTGTTTGTTTTTTTGTTACATTAATTACATTGTTTATTTTTCCATATTCACCTATATCTGGATCTGCAACTTCTAGGTATATCCAACCGTTTGTTTTATTTGTTGAAATTTTTTGTGTTACAATATTGTTTGTTTTATCTATCTCTGGTGTTCCATTTGTTATTCCTTTTTTGTATGTTATGCTGATTATTTTATCTGTTGTTGTGTTCCATATGAATTCTGGTATCAGACTATCATCTGTTGAAATTAGGAAAACAGTGCTGTTTTTTATATTGATGTTTCCTGTGTGTACTGGTTTTAAAATATTATTTGGATCAACAAATGTGTCAACAAGGTTGTCTCCATCTGCATCGTAGCTGTAGAATTGTTTTGTTAGTGTTATGTTAAATTTGTTTTCTATTTCTTTTTTTGAGGTGTTAGATGTTTTTATCTGGGTTGATTGTATGATGTTTGCATATGTTGTCTCTGTGTCTGTGTTTCCTTCGTTGTCTGTGACAGTTAATGTTACTGTGTAGTTTCCATTTGTAAGGTATGAGTGTGTTGTTTTCACTCCATCTGCTGTTGTTCCATCTCCAAAGTTCCATGTGTAATTTGTTATTTCTCCATCTAAATCAAAGCTTTTAGATGCATTGAATTCAATATCTACTTTTGTTACTCCATTGTATGGTCCCCCAGTTTTTCCATAGGGTTTACCTGTTTCATTCTGGTTTCCAGATGGATCTGTTGCGTTTATTATACAATAAACTTTGTCTACTTCTGGCTCTATTTGAATGGTTTTTTGATAGTAATCCCCGGTTTTATCCATATCTGCTATTTTATGGTTGTTTTCTCCATACCAGTATTCGATTTTTGCTGTTTTAACTTCATGGTTATCTGTTATTTTAGCTTGTATTGTAAATTCTTTTCTAACATTGTCTGATGTGTAATTGTTTTTGATTATGGTTATAGTTGGGGGTTCTGTATCAATTATTTTAACTGTTTTTTGTGTTGTAGAGATTGAGTTTCCCCATGGGTCACTTGCGTAGATTGTGTATGTCATCGGGGATGTTGTGTTCTGAAGTTTTATGATTTGTTCAAAAAAATCATCTTCTGTATTTACCATTGTGTAGTTTCCACTTTTACCATCATGTTTCCATGCTACTTTTACAGTTAACTCTGATGGTGAGTCTTCATCATCTGTTACTGTTGCATTGAAAATGAAATTTTTTGAGGGTGACCCTGTTGTTGGTGAGTTATCTGTTATAGTTGGAGATGTTCCTTCTATTATATTGAAATTATAGGTATCACTTGTAACCCAGTTTCTAGGGTCTTTAACAGCTATGTGGTAGGTGTATGTTCCAATTTGTGTAAATTTTTTGTTACAGTAATATGTGTTTCCTGTTTTGTTTTGTTTTATTGAGAAATTAGTTGTTTGACTATTTGGATCAATAATATGTAGATAAATTTGTTTTATCTCTGTGTTGTCTGTAGCTGTAACAGATATATATGTGTAGCTTCCAATGGTCTGATTTGTTGGTGTTGCAGATGGGGTTCCAATTGTTGATGGTGTTATATCTAGTAATGGTCCATAGTCTTTATTTGATGCATAAATTGTATAAGCACTGTCTGCGATGCTGTCATTATTGGTGTCATATGCTCCTTCACTTGTTTCATCAAAGTCATCCCAATAGTTGCCACATAACACTGTACCACCTACTTTGTTTGTACCATTTGTTTTTGTAATATTCCACTGGTTATGGTTAAGGCTTTTATCAGCTGAGTTGTCATTGTTATTATGGAAATAATTGTTGCAGATTAGGTTATTTACTGTAAAGTAATCCAGATATATACCATATTCTTGGTTGTTTGCTATTTCATTTGAATGGATAGTATCATTTGTTGAGTTAGACATATGTATTCCGGTTTTAGTATTACCTTTGATTACATTGTTATAAACAGTGTTAAAGTCATCTGCGAAGAGAAATACTCCATGCTGTGAGTTGTTGCTGATTGTGTTCTGCTGGATAGTGTTATTAGAGCCGACTATCATTATTCCATAGTTTGTGTTTTTGTTCACTGTATTAACCTGTAGAGTGTTTTGACTAGAGTTTTCCATTCTTATTCCGCTGTCATTGTTTAGATATATCTCGTTGTGTGATATTGTGTTTTGATCACAGTGATCATTTAGGAAAACACCGTTCATATTATTACTTGAAATATTGTTGTATAATATTGTGTTGTAGTTTGATGTTTCATTTAGGAAAACCCCGTTTTCAGTGTTTGTTTTTATAGCTGAGTTGTTTTCAATACTGTTATATGATGAGTTATACAGAAAAACTCCGTTTAAATTGCTTGTTACAGTGTTATATGTTATGCTATTGTGCTCAGAGTGATTAAGTTTTATTCCATCTCCATTGTTACTGGTGATTATGTTATCATATAATATATTGTAATCACAGTTTGATAGTAGTATTCCTTGTTTACCATTTGTTATTTTGTTATCTGTTATTGTTGTATAACCTGAGTTTATTTTAATTACAGAACTATCATTCCCACTGTTTTTAATTGTGAAATGACTAATATTCACATGTTGAGCATTTATTGTTATAACATCTCCATTGTAGTTACCGTTGATAATTGTTATATCCCTGTTTTCACCAAAGATGTCAAGTTTATGAGATATAACTAATGTTTCATTATATGTTCCAGCGTAAACAATGATTCTGTCACCAGCAGAAGAAGCATTTATTGCGTCGCTGATATTACTAAAATGATCCACATTCCAACCAGGAGTGGTACTATTGTAATCATCATCTACGTAATACTTTGGTAAAACTGCTGCTTGGCATGGCTCGAAATTATTTACTACTATGAAACTATTTGAAATAATTATTATTGTAAATACTATAATTAAACTTTTAAGTGACATCCCATCTGCCTGCGTATGCAATTGCATATACGACATAATTTATTATATTAAAAATATTCCTATAAACAAAAAAACTACAAAAAATAATTAAATAGAAGTAAACATTCCTTTGTTTAAAAAATAGTTTTACTTTACAGTTTTCCTGAGGAAAAAACCATGGATTCGACACAGAATAAATATGAGGGTAGATTCGATAACTCTAATATTATCAAAAAAACAATTTTTTCCCTTATAACTGTTGCAACTCCAAAAACATCAGATGAATATGCATGGTCCTGTGTTAAAAACCTTTTAATAGAACTGAAAAACACTTACCCTTTTTTGAAATACATAAGAATAGGAAACATTGAAACCCTTGACTACAGGATAGATGATATCAATATAACCCTGGAGATTAACTCAGTTAGCCCGGATGAACTTGGGAGAGCAATTCAGGATATTATTGATTTACTAAAAAAACGTCTTGGGAAAAAAGCAGGTTACTTTTTTTTACAAGAGTTCAAACAAGTACTGGGTGAGGAGTATCATTCAATCATAAAAAGAATGGGTGTAGATCTTCGCCTTATAGAACTTAAAAATCAGCTTTATGGATTTGATGAAGATTATAAAATTAAGGATAGAGCTGACACTAATATAGCTTTTTTAGAAAAAAATGGGATATAAGAATTGCGCTTGATGGTTATCTTCATCCTTTTTCCTTCAGAGATTCTATTTTTCTAGCCCAGTAAACAAATGGAGTATCACAAATAGCTACTACTATTTTCATTATCATTGATACCAGAAAAATTTGACCTATTACCTCCCATGGGAATATACCTACAAAAGCAATTAATGTGAAAACTATGTTATCCAATGACTGACTAATGATTGTTGATAGATTATTCCTCAGCCATAAAAGTCTTTTCTTATGCTTTTTTTTAAGTTTAGCAAAAAACCATACATCATGGTTTTGTGAAATTAGATACGCTGTTAAACTTGCAAAAGTAATCCTTGGTAGGAATGAAAATATCGCGGATAGATGCTCACTTAAAAAATCAGATTCATCAGGTATAAACTGAATTGTTAACTGCATCAAAATCGTTGTAACAATTAAAGCGAAGAATCCAATCCAAACAGCTTTTTGCGCATCTTTTTCAGAATGGTTCTCATTAAGAATGTCAGTGACTAAAAATAACGATGAATAAACAACAGTTCCTAGCGCTGTTACTAATCCAAAAACTTTAACTGTTTTCATTACTTGAATATTTGCTAGTATAACTCCAATTACTGTCCAGGCATATAACCCTGTTTTTCCGAATAGTTTGTAGGCTAGTATTACCATAAAAAAACTAATGATCAGTGTGCTAATCCATAGTACTTCGTTAAGCATTTGGGGAAGAAATTATTTATTTTACTTATATTTTTCTGTATAAGATGGGTTTACTAAAATTCAGGGTTACAGCAACAGATAGAAAAGCAAGAACTGGATTGTTAGAATTAAAACATGGATGTGTAAATACTCCAGAGTTAATACCAGTTGCAACAAAAGCAACAGTTAAAGCATTATCATCAGATGACCTAAATGAGTTAGGGGCTCAGATTCTTATTTGTAATACATACCATTTAATGCTGCAGCCAACTGCTGATGTTATCGCCAAACTTGGTGGTTTACATAAATTCATGAACTGGGATAAACCTTTGATGACTGATAGCGGTGGATTTCAAGCATTCTCACTAGGTCTAGGTAAAGAACATGCCGTTGGTAAAATATTTTTTCCAGGTGAGGGATACACTGAGAGTAAACCCCAGGGTAAATCAATAGCTAAAGTAGATGACAAAGGTATTATGTTTAAATCGATTTATGACAAATCATATCAATATTTAACTCCTGAGAGATCCATTAGAGTACAGGAAAAACTAGGTGCAGATATGATTCTTGTTTTAGATGAATGCACTTCTCCGTTGTCTGATAAGGAATATACTGCGAAAAGCATGGAACGTACACATAGATGGGCAAAGCAATGTTTAGAACTGCATGAAACAGATCAAGCCTTAGTAGGAATTGTCCAAGGCGGTCATTGGAAGGATCTACGGGAAAAAAGTGCTAAATATATTGCTTCCTTGAACTTTGATAGCTTTGCAATAGGTGGATCTCTTGGTAAATCAAAGAAACATATGCACAGTGTTTTAGATTGGGTGATCCCATATCTTCCTGAAAATAAACCTCGCCACTTACTCGGCATAGGTGTTGTTGAAGATATTTTCGAATCAATAGAAAGAGGAGTTGATTTATTTGATTGTGTTTCTCCGACAAGAATTGCAAGGAGTGGATATGCATATATTCGTCCTCCTCTTGGGACAAAGAAAAATAAATATCGATACAAAATAACATTAATCAAATACAAAGCAGATAGTCAACCACTTGATCCTAACTGTGAATGTAAAATATGTAAAAATTATTCTCGAGCATATATCCATCATCTTCTAAAAACAGAGGAACTCCTTGGGTATAATCTTATCAGCTTTCATAATCTATATTTTATGCTTCAACTGATGAGAGAAATAAGACAAGCTATCAAAACAGGAACATTTCAAAAAATGAAGAAAGAATGGATGAAATAGGGAAATAGCAGGCCTGCTGAGAGGTAAACAATGTACCAGAAGAAAAACTGGTAAAATATTAGCGTTTTTGATAATTTTGAGTATTTTTAGAATAACTTAATACAGTAAACTCTGTTTTTCCTTGTGAACCTTACTCAAGTATTACTAAAATCCTTCCTGTTTATTTTTGATTAAGTGAATTAGATATAAAAAACATAAATTTATTTTTTTGCAGTAAATATTATAATTAACTTTTACTACAAATGTATTTAAACTATAATAATATATTATGTTCTGTATTATAGGAAGAGTAGAGGCGATTATAGGAAGAGTAGAGGCGAAAATTATGAGTAAGTTACTGTCTTTTTTGATAATAGGAATTTTAGTCCTAGGTGGACTAGGGGCTGTTGCTGAAAACAAAGTAAATAAAGTAATATCTGAGTCAGAAACAATAAATTTTTCAACACCAGTTATACGTGAAAAAGACAGCTGTATCTCCATAGATTTACCAGAGAAAACCATTAACTCCTGGGAAAAAGATAAACCAACACTACCAGTAGTCACAAAAGTATACACATTTCCATTTGGTACCCAAATAGAAAACGTTAAAGTAACATTTTCTAAGGATATTAAGCAAACAATATCAAAACCTATCGAATCTCCACCAGAGTTACAAATAAAATATGTTACTCATGTAGCAAACAACATTAAAAATTCAAAAACATTGAAAACATATTCAGATATTGATATATACCCAGAGCATAGATATGGTTATAGAACAGGAGCAGGACTACTCAATGAGCAACATGTTATTTATCTCACAGTGGATATTTATCCAGTAGAGTATCATCCAAAAGAAAATGCTATTTACTATTCTACTAGTGTTGATATTGATATTTCATATGTTTTACCTGAAAAACCTGTAAACTTCCCAGATGAATATGATCTTCTAATTATAGTACCTGATGAGTTTAAATCAGCATTTCAACGTCTTGCTGATCATAAAAACAACTTAGATCCACCAGTAAAAACAAAACTAGTAACTCTTAATGAAATCCCCTCAGTAGGTGTTGATAAACAGGAGAGTATCAAATACTATATCAAAGATGCTGTAGAGAACTGGGGTGTTACTTATGTTCTCCTAGTTGGAGCAGGTGTTGAAGGTGAAGAGATATTCCCTGTTAGACAGGCCTGGATTGGTTCTGGTACCTATGAGAATTATTTCCCCTGTGATCTTTATTATGCAGATATATATAATGGCACTGGTGGTTTTTCAAATTGGGATTTTGATGGAGATGGAAAATATGCTGAGTATCCTACAGATTTTCCTAATGTAGATGTTTATCCAGATGTCTACCTTGGAAAACTACCTTGTAACAATGTTGATGAAGCTAATACAATTGTTGATAAAATCATCTTTTACAAAGAACATAATAAGATGGTAAAAAAAATCTTGCAGATGGGTGGTGACTCGGTTACAGGAGATCCTGAGGATATCTATGAGGATGAATATGCAGAGGAAAAAGTCCTAGAAAAACTCCCAGGTTACTCTGCGACACAGCTATGGGCATCCAATGGAAAACTAACAAAGAAAAACATAGCAGAAGGTTTCAAAGATGGTGTAGATTTTGTTGAGTTTTCAGGACATGGAAGCTGGGCTAGCTGGGCTACATACACATCCTTTTAATGATGAAGAAACTTGGATTCCACCAAAAACACCGATATCACCGTATACTGGTTTTCTCTACATTGACTATGATATATACATGGTAAATAATGCAAAAAAACTTCCTGTTATTGTTTTCACAGCATGTAGCAATCATAAATATACAGAGTCACCAAACTGCATTGGATGGAGAGGACTTAGTAAAAAGAATGGTGGCGGAATTGCATCATTTGCTGAAGCAGGTATAGGTACCGGACCTGGTGGGACTCAATGTGTAGATCGATATATTAATTGGATGGAAGTAAAGGTTTTTGAAGAATTATACAACACTAAAATACTTGGGCAGGTTTGGAGTAACTGTGTAGCAGATTATTACAATAATTTCGAACTCGATTTAAATAAGGATGATTATAAAACAATTTTAGAGTTTTCAATGTTTGGTGATCCAACACTTGCAATAGAAGATGGCGATGACCCGATAAATATCCCAGTTAATAAACCATTATTCCATGGAGTTCTACAGAGACACATGGGTTTTTTTCCACAGTTAGAAAAAATAATTTATGTCTAACTAGTATTACTAATAAGAACATTCTCTTTTTCTTTTTTTAGTAAACAAGTAGAAAAAATGTTGAAAAAATAAAAACCAATCTTGGAGAATCTTTTATAAACGATGCTTTGTTTATCATATGGTTGTTTTAGAGGAAAAAAATGAAAAAAATAGTTTTTATTGGACTTACAACCTTGTTGATAATTATTAGTCTAAGTGGTTGTTTAAACCAAGAAACAAATCAAAAAAACATGGATGAATTAATTTTTGGTGAATGGTACAATGAGCAAACATTCTTCAATCAAGAAACTAATAATACAATTACTTATACAGTTGTTTATGAATTTTTTTCAAACATGAGTTTTTTTAGTGGTATTTGGAATTCTAGTGCTGGTGCTTATACCGCTGTTATCAGAGGAACCTATGAGCTAAATAATGGCAAAATCTATTTTATGGGAGAAGATCGAAATTCAGATGTATCTGTTCATGAATATTATATTTCTGCTGATGGCAATACTTTATATTTCTGCTGATGGCAATACTTTATATCTCTATTACGAGGATGGAAGCGGTTATGATGTTTTTAAAAGATATGTATAAGGTATAAAACATTTAAAAAATCTTGTAGATTTGAAGAACTGGTATCAGTAGAAAAACCATTTTTGTTTAATTATTGCGCTTAGAGAACTTTATGTTAAAGAAGATACGTTAAACATGGAAATGGTAGAAAATTTTGAACTCTGTATGAATCTAAGGTATGAAGCGGATTATGATTATGAAACTAACGTATCATAAGGAAAGTGCAGAAACAGCTATAAAATATGCAGAAGAATCTCTAAAAATGCATTAAAACTTGTTTAGATAGTAAATTAGTGGGCCTGCTGAGAGCCACACGCTTCAACAGGAGTAAATTCAGGTAAAACATTATAGGTTATATGGCGTTTTTGATTTACCTATTTGATCAAATTATAAAAAATGGTATTTCTTTTTAAGTGCAGATGAAATTTTATCTTTATATTCATAGTTAATATAGACTGCTTTTCCATGCTTGGATGGTTTTTTGATTACAACATTCTTTTTGATTAACTCATCAAGTTCTACTTGCATTCGACCTTTAATATGACTTGGAAATCCTCCAACTAAATTATCTATTAACATATGTCCTTTTCCAAAACATCTGTTTCTCCATAATTTGAATAGCAGATCCACTTGCAAATCCGTAAAATCCATCTTATTCTTGATATGGGAAATAGAATTATATGCATTATGTAAAATTTTTTTACATAGTTGTTAAAAAAGTTTATATACTTTGGACTACATATATAGATATAGGTGTATTGAATGTTCAAAGATATTTTTGGAAATAGTCCACAAACAAAAATACTTGATTTTCTTGCAGATCATCCAAACTATGATTACAATGTTTCAGATATATCTAAAAATTCAGGAGTAAGCCGTCCAACTGTATACAAAATCATTGAGATACTTCTTAAAAAGAAACTGATAGTAAAAACAAGAGAATCTGGTAATTCATCTCTTTATAAATTAAATACGGAAAATAAACTTGTTCAGGTTATATTAAAATTTGATTTTGAATTAGCAGGACAAATTGCCGAGATGGAATCAAAAATCACTGTTAAAAAGTATGAACCAGTTCTTACTTCTTCTAAAGCAAAAGCTGTTACAACATAAAATTTTATAAAAGATGGGCCTGCTGAGATTTGAACTCAAGTCTATGGCTCCCGAAGCCACAAGGATACCAAGCTACCCCACAGGCCCAAGATAAATAGTACACAACAAAAATAGAGAAACAAAATAAAGATGTTTTCAAAAAAACTCTTATTGAAATAGCTTGAATACTGCGTGGTCTGAAACCAGAGGTGTAAGACCCGCAGATGAAAAGCTAATCTTTTTTCTATCGATAATAATACGTTTTTTGTTGCGCGCAGCAAACCAGAGGTCTGC
>Ga0164318_10004225_pt1 | contig 13749 bp, 12 predicted proteins | sample GuaBasSedimGuay9_FD_113734 | JGI IMG/M metagenome (GOLD analysis project Ga0164318, IMG submission 113734) | Subseafloor sediment microbial communities from Guaymas Basin, Gulf of California, Mexico - Guay9, Core 4571-4, 0-3 cm | ecosystem: Environmental > Aquatic > Marine > Hydrothermal vents...
CAAAGTTTATAAATTTCCCTCACACTCCATTTTATTGTTTAGTTTGAATAGAACAGAAGTTTAATACGATGCGAGAAGTCCCAGTGGGGATGAAATGTCCGACGTGGTTTACCTAGCTCCGGAAGAAATTCCCAAAAAGTGGTATAATATACTGCCAGATCTACCAGAACCTTTGCCTGAGCCTAGAGATCCAGAGGGGGAAGAATCTAGGATAGATCTCCTCCCTAAGATATTCTTGAAAACTGCTCTGAAACAGGAGTTCTCTAAGAGGAGATGGATAAGGATTCCAGACGAAGTGCTTGAGATGTACATGCACATATACCGACCTAGGCCACTAGTAAGGGCGAGAAGGCTAGAGAAGTTCCTGAAAACTCCGGCTAGGTTGTACTACAAGAGGGAGGATCTGAGCCCTACAGGTAGCCACAAAGTCAATACAGCCATAGCACAAGCTTATTATGCTGCTGAAGAGGGATATTCTAGGTTGACTACCGAGACTGGCGCTGGGCAATGGGGCTCGGCTTTGTCTCTAGGAGCGAGCTTGATGGGCCTAGAAGCTACTGTATACATGGTGAGGTTTGCATACAATTGGAAACCGGGTAGAAGAACATTGATGAAGCTTTATGGAGCAGAGTGTCTTCCCTCTCCTAGCGATAGGACGGAATTCGGGAGGAAACTTCTGAAGAAGGATCCAAACCATCCTGGATCCCTAGGTATTGCTGTATCTGAGGGGATAGAGGATGCTTTGAAGAACGAGGACGCTGTTTATTGCCTAGGAAGTGTTCTAAATCACGTGCTACTGCATCAGACAGTAATAGGATTAGAGGTGCTCCGACAATTGGAGGAAATAGAGGAAGTTCCAGACTTCATGATAAGTTGTCTTGGCGGAGGCAGTAATTTCGGTGGATTTGCCATTCCTGCAATAAGGAAGAGGTTAAAGGGTGAGTGGGATACGAGATTCATAGCAGCTCAATCGATGGCTGCCCCGAACTTGGTGAAAGGGGAGTACAAATACGATTTCGGGGATGCTGCTGGATTCACTCCTCTCCTAAAGATGTATACCTTGGGACACGATGTGGAAATGCCTACGATCTACGCTGAGGGACTTAGATATCACGCAGCTGCGCCCATAATAAGTCTTCTTAGGAAACACGGGATAGTAGAAGCTGTGGCATACGAAACTGATGAGAAAGAAGTGTTCGAGGCAGCTAAACTATTTGTATCTAAGGAAGGTTTCGTCCCTGCCCCAGAGTCTAGTTATTCAATAAAAGCTGCAATAGACAAGGCTATAGAGGCAAAAGAAAAGGACGAAGAATGGGTTATAGTTTTCAACGTAAGTGGGCACGGATTCGTGGACTTGGAGGCATTTAACAAGGTGCTGTTCAGTAATGGTACCTAGACGTTTCCTCTATCGTGCCGTAAAGCATCTTGTATGCTTTGAGTAGGTCCTCTGTCCCTAACACTTTTTTTCCTTCTATTATTGCCTTTTCCACTGCTATTTTGAACAGGTTCTTCACGTCCCTAGGGGAGAGATCACTCACCAATGGTATGACACTGGACTTGTCTATGTTGACTTCTATTATCTTCTCGGCCCTCTTAGAGTACACGTCTATCACTTTAGACATGAGTCTCTCTCCCCTGACGTCTACGTTTATTCTCTTCGGGAATCTGGATAATACTGCTGGGTCAACTACCTCTACATTATTGGTAGTCGCTATTGGAAGTACCGGGGCTTTGCTCTTTGCCAATCTGTCCAATCCAGATATTATTGCATTTCTTAACTCTATTGCATCTCCTCTCAGTCCATAGGAGAACGAAGGAAGTGCTAAAGCTTCTATCTCCTCCAGCATTAGGAGTGTTGGTCTCTTAGTTCTAGTTAGTTCTTCGAAGTGCATTTCTATGAGTTTGGCTCCTTCTCCAGCATATACTCCCTGTAAATCCGTGCAGAATATTTCCTTTGTGTCCACACCTTCCTCTCTAGCTAGTATTACTGGTCCTTCGCTTTTTCCTGTTCCTGGTCTTCCATACAGAAGTATTCCTCTTCTTCCAAATTCTCCGATCAATCTTGAGTACTTACTATGTTTTAACAGCTTTATTTCATATAGGACCATTTCTTTTACTTCTTTCGGCCATATCAATTCTTCGGATGATCTGAAAGACGTATAGGCCTGTCTCAACCTCAAGACGTCTTGATGAAGCACTACCTCTACCTCAGTCATTTTGCCTATTTTGGCAGGTGAGGGCCTGATTTCCAATACCTTTGCAAAATACATGTCCCCTACTTCTATTACGTCTCCTCTCTTCACCTCTCTTTGTTTCATCAAGTGATTCCTGATTATTATCTCTGCCCCCTTTGGATCCAAGTCTAAGGTTCTGGTTAGAGAAATTATTTCTACTCTAACTTTTCTGGCGTACAAGCCCTCACCTCTGTTTCCTTCGAGAATTACGTGCCTTCCCTATAAACTTTACCTAGTATCTCTGCCCCTTTAATCAAATTATCCACTGAAGTTGCATATGATATCCTTATATTATTTTTCCCGACCTCACCGAACTCCTCTCCAGGAACCACTGCCACTCCAGCGTTTATGGCTTTTCTGCTGAACTCTCTGGAATCTTCACCTATGTTGGGAAAGAGATAGAAAGCTCCTTCAGGCTTATTCGACTTTATTCCATGTTTTCTAAGTTCTCTTATTAGTATGTCTCTTCTTTTCCTGTATTCTCTTACTACTTCTCTCACGAAGTCTTGTGGGCCCCTAAGTGCTTCCAGTGCTGCATACTGAGCTATCGAATTCGCGTTAGCCACAGAGTATTGGTGGACTAGTGCTACTGGGGATATTAAGTCCCTCCTGCCTATGGCGTAGCCCACTCTCCAACCAGTCATCGCATATGTCTTAGAGAAGCTATTTACTACTATCACCCCACCGTCGTGACTGAACTGTGCTGCACAATAGTGCGTGGCATCATACACTATCTTTTCATAGACTTCGTCCGATACCAGTATTATTTCGTTGTCTTCTGCCAGTTCAACTATTCCTCTTATTTCCTTCTTCCCCATTACGGCTCCTGTCGGATTACTCGGTGAATTTATTAATATCATCTTAGTCTTGTCTGTTATCTTCTCTTGAACCTGCTCTGGTTTGAGTACAAATTCGTCTTCCTCGAAACACTTTGCCCTTACTGGAACTCCCTGAGCCAGCTTAACGTAGGCTGAATAATAAGCGAATCCTGGATCAGGGATAATCACCTCGTCTCCCGGGTTCACGTAAGCTTGGATCACATCATACATTGCCTCACAAGCGCCCACTGTAACTACGACTTCGTCCGGATCATAGTCCAGACCATATTCTGAGGAGTATTTCTCACATATGGCCTCTCTTAGCTCTATTATCCCAGGATTTGGTGTGTAATGGGTTTTGTTCTCTCTGAGTGCTCTAATGGCCGCCTCTTTTATATTCTCTGGCGTATCGAAGTCCGGTTCTCCTATCCCCAAGTTTATCACGTTTCCCTTTCCCTGCGCCAGATCAAATAGTTCTCTTATTACTGACTTACCAACTCCGCTTAGCCTCTTAGCCTCCTCCATAGCATCATCACCATCACGAGGAGAACGAGTACCGTTTGATGATACGTAAACCCTGGTATTCCCTTGCCTTTCTCCCCTTCTTTCTCCTTTACCTCCACTGAAACAGAATTGGAGATTGTCTTCTCTTCATTTCCTTCCTCATCTTCGTATTTCGCTTCTGCTGGTGTCAACGAATAAACTCCAGAATAGCTAAACTGTATCGAGTATCTCAGGGTCCCGGTTTCTCCTGGTGCTAGATCTCCAGTCCAAGTGAGATCTCCTCCAACTATAGTGGCTCTAGCTGGAGGCTTGTCCGTGATTACCAAGTTCTTGGCTATTCCACTTCCCTCATTTCTGAATTCCACTGTGACCTCTATGACTTCTCCTGTCTTCACTATGGGCTTACTAACTCTTTTCTCTAGTACTACTTTCGGTTTTCCTGTAATTATCTCTATCTTCCTGCTATCTCCTAATATTTTGCTAGATCCTCTGTATATTTCAAGGGCTATCTCCTTCGAGCCTTTCTTCGTTGGAACTAATGTAAAGGAGATCTCCTTCTCTCCTCCTGCTGGAATCACCGTGGATATCTCCTTGTTTCCGTCTGCCCAATCTGCCACTATCTTTACTCTAACGGATTCTTCTCTATCTCCTGAATTCCTGAGTTTGACTTTAACTTCGAACTGAGAGTTTAGAGAAATATTTTGTGGTATTTCAAACCCTAAGAGTTCGATCTCGCTTTCTTTTTCGTATACTGTGATAGTTTCCTCCTTTTCTTCTAATTTGCTCCCATCTAGGTACAATTCAAATTTGACCTTCTTATCTCCGACCTCCTGTGGAACTAAAAGTATCTCCACCATCTCTGTTCCTGGAGATATTTCCACAGCTTTCTCTAATTCTTCGGGTAGGAAACCCTCGGCTATAACCTTTAATGTCGCCTGTACCTGCTCAGTTCCGGTATTTCTTAGTAACACCTCGAATTTCACCTGATCTCCTAAGAAGGCAGTGTCTGGTTTCGTTATCTCCATTTCCACACTGGGTGGAGATGCCACATTCGAGTAGAATGATTTGCTATCGAATACTATTTTCTCGTCGAACCTTTCCCAATACAACTCGAGAAGAAGTCTTGCTGTCCCTGGTGTGATCCCAGAAGGTACTGGAATTGGTATGGTGTATTCCTTCTCCTCCAAGAAGGAAGTGAAACTTAAGGGTATGCTAGCTATTCTAGACTGGTATCCTCCTAGAGTAATCGTGAGGTCTAATCTCAGAATCTCGTTTTCCCATCCATATGTGTAATTCTTTACTTTCACCCTCATTTCATTAGTTCTGCCAATATATAGAAGTGCTGGCGGTGAAAACCACGTTATCTCAGCATATGGGCCTATTATTTCAAACCAATCTTCCCATTCCTCCCCAGAAAATCTAACTGTAACCTCGTATCTTCCGGGTTTGACTTGCCTACCCTGGTTGTCCTTCTGATCCCATATAAACCTCTCGCTTTCTCCAGGATTAAGTCCAGGAACATAGTCTGCTTTTTCGTATACTCTCACTCTTTGGTTAGTTTCTGGATCTATCCAATAGATGTAGTACTCTATTCTCCCACTCATCACTCTGTCGGATATGTTCTTCGTGACCACCACTACTCCGTATCCTATCTTGTAGGTGTCGTCTTCAACTTCAACGTATACGTCCCTAGAAGCGGCCGGCATCTGGAAAGTCGAAGCTAGGAGAATCAAAAACACCAATGCCATGATACTACTTTTTTTCATTGCTTCTCCCCCCGAGGGATCTGAACAACGAGACTAGGTCTATTCTGTATATTCCCCTAGTCCCGGCCACTATTATGGGCTCCCTCGAGAGAAGTTTCTGTATGTCTACCTCATATATGCCTTTCCCTCTCACTCTGATAGTCTCTATGTCGAAGGTTTCCCCTTCCCTGAGTCCGAACTCCCTCATTAACTCTGCTATTATCTCTTCTAGTTCCTCTTTTCTTTTTTCTCTGTCATTAGGAGTCAATTCTGTCAAATCGATTACTTCTCTTGGAACTTCATTCTTCTCGTACGAGAAAAACCTACTTCCGCACTCACATCCATTTATTATGGCCTTGGAGCCCTTTGGATATTTCCTACCGCATTTTATACACACATACATTTCCCCTACCCCTTAGAGGATATTAGGCGAAGAATTTCTTCTAGTGCTTTAACACTCCCGTTTACTCCCGAAATAACCACATCAGAGGCTTCCCTAATTCTCTTCGGAGGATTTCCTACGGCATAACTCTTTCCTGCTAATTTAAGCATCTCATAATCATTTTCTCCATCTCCTATCGCTATCACTTCCTCTGGAGATATTTTCATCTTTTTCAAGAGGAAATTCAAGGCATTCCCCTTGTTGACGTTCCTTTGTCTTATGTGGTAGGCGAATCCAGAATCCACGACTACATATCCTCTGGCTGAGAAGAACTCTCTTATCTCCATTAATTGATCTTCAGAAAGTGTCTTCCAAAGGACTATTCCGGTTCTCCTCACTGGATTAGATGGTGTCAACGGGACCTTTATTCCAGTCTTGGCCTCGAATTCCGACAGTAAATTCACCATCTCGGTTTTGTCTCCTAGCCAGAACACTTCATCGTTTATTCTCACAACACCTCCGTCCTCCGCTATTATTCCTCCAGTAGCCCCTATTAGTACTGCCGCTGCTTCGGCGAAATAGAGGTGATTTCCCGTGGCTATGACTACCTTCACTCCCGCTTCTTCTATTTTCCGGAGTAGTTCAACTGATTTTAGGTTGAGCCTCCTGCTCTTGTCTGTTATAGTTCCATCTAAGTCTGTTACTAGTAATTTGGGAATCAATCCGTTATCCCTTTCTCAGTTATTCTGAACATAGCCTCTCCTTCTGGCAAATAGGGACTGTCAACGAGTCTGGCTATCCTCCTTCCTCCCTTGCTCTTCCTGAGATATATTATGGCTGTGGCTTGATGGGCCAGTACGTGTCCTCCGACTGGTGCCGTTGGATCTCCGAAGAACATGTCTGGTCTGGCCATTACCTGATTAGTGACCAATACCGCCAAGTTATACTTATCAGCTAGTGTCTGAAGAGTATGAAGGTGTTTGTTCAGCTTTTGTTGTCTTTCTGCCAGCATTCCCCTACCGACGAACTCACTCCTGAAGTGTGTGGTCAAGCTGTCTATGACTATTAGTTTCACTTCCTCTCTTCTAACCAATTCCTCGGCTTTTTCAGCCAGTAGCATCTGGTGATAGGTTGTGTGTGCCCTAGCATGGAATATGTTGCTCAATACTTCCTTTGGATCTAGACCCATGGAGGACGCTATTTGATGTATCCTCTCGGGCCTGAATGTGGCCTCAGTATCTATGTATATTGCTTTGCCTTCTAATCCTCCCTTATTCCTTGGAAGCTGTACGTTTATGGCTAATTGATGTGCCAGTTGAGTTTTTCCACTCCCAAATTCTCCGTATACCTCCGTTATGGCCTGAGTCTCTACTCCTCCACCCAAAAGTTGATCTAGTGATTTGCTGCCTGTAGTTATTCTCCCTATGGCCTTTCTCCTCTCTAGTATTTTGTCTGCTGTTTCGAAGTCCATCTTCAGTGCTTCCCTAGCACTTTTCACTATTTTGGCTGCTGTGGATTCTGGAATATCTGCCGCTGTACTCAATTCCGTTGGGGATGCCACTGCTATTGCTTCCAACTCCCCATATCCTGCCTCTTTAAGCTTAGCAGCTATTGCTGGACCTACTCCTGGGAGTTCCTCTATCGTCTTAATGACTATCTCCTCACCACTCACCTCTTTCTTGGACTTGGACTTGGACGTTTCAACCACCTTCCAACTCTTCTAACAGAAGTTTTATTTCTCTATCTAAATCTGGGATGGACAAGCTATTCACCCGCATCTCCAAATTTCCGGTCATTTCGTTTCTGGTTAGTGTCCCGCTAGCTATTATTTCCTTACCTAATATATCGTTTGGACCAATTGAGCTTAATAGTTCCTCTTCGAAGCCAAATGCCCTGACTACTCCGGTTCCATCATCTAGGACTAGGGAGAAGAAGAACTTTTCTATGTCGTTACCACACTCTCGGCACTTCTTGCCATAGACCGTTGAGCCGCACTTCTCACAGACAGGTAACTTCACCTTGACCACCGTTCCCCTTACTTCGGCAATCTCTCCCTCCTCAAGAGATGCTATTTCCCTTCTCTTTTTCTCGTCTACCCCCTTTAGTACCTCCGTCTCCTTGCTCACTAGTATCTTCCCTCTTCCTACTATTCTGCCTCCCTTGACTCGTATTACGTCTCCTCTTCTAAGCATTAGAATCTTATCCATTTCCTCCCTCTCTGCTACTAATTCTAGTACGTTTCCTCCAAATCTGGCCCCTACACGACATGTCATCTCTTCCTCAGTCGTTACTGGGTTGGAAATCACCTCAAGTACCCCATCGAAATGGACTTCTATTATTTCAGCTCCTGGAGGATTCACTTCAACTCCTGAATTCGGGCCTACGTTGAGGTATATTCTCTCGCCCCTTTTCTGGATATATGCGTCTGTTATGGATAGTAAATCCCCTATTTCTATCCCTCTTGCAAATTCCGACTTGTCTCTCCAAAAGTAGGAAGATATTCTTCCTGTATCGTCCCCGAGTATCAGATGGGTTCTCCTAACACCGAATCTCTCTTCTTCCTCTCCTTTTTGAATGACTCTAGCCCTTAGGTTGACTATTGGTGGGAGTATCTCCCGAATCTCTCTTATCTTTAGAAAACCAACGGGAGGTGTTCTCACATCGAATGAGGAGAGAGAGGAGTACTCCGTGTAGGAAGCTTCTATTTCTCCTCCCAGTCCCAGCTTGGTGTATATGGCGTTTAGTTTCACCGACTTGCCTATGTCTATTTTCTCCCAATCCCTCACGGATTCGTCCCAGAAAGTCACTCTCATAACTCCCGTTTCGTCCCTCAGCGTTATATCCGCTACTCTTCTCTTGACTCCGTCTATTTCTGTCTCTCTAATTCCTGTTTTGTTCTCTACAATTCCAGCTACGCTTGCCATTACCCCTGGTAGAAGATCGGATATTTTCGTTCTGCTCGGCACGTCTATCTTGGAGCCGTAATCCTCTAACTCGGAATACTTCCCCAAATGCAGCTCTATCTGTCCGAATTTGTTTCTGACCACGTAGAGGTTTCTCGCCAGATAAGATTTACCTACTTCTAGGTCAAAAATTGAAACCAGAGGTATTATTCCAGTTTCGTCTCCTATTATGTAGGTGTTTTCTCTGACTTTCTCAATTACGTTGAATAAAACTACTTCCGGCCTCTTCCCCTCGTATATCTCAACGATCTTAGACCTAGTTGGCCTGTACTCCGGAACTTCCTTACACTCCGTTCTCTCTAACTTGGTGTCCCATGAATAGTATAGTTCTAAGGATCCCCCTAGGCCTCTCCTAACCCTAGCCCTAGATAATTTGATGCAATCTCCAACTCTGAGACCTTCCAGGTTCTTCTCCTGCTCGTTCCAAAGTGTCAACCTTATTTCTCCCGTTTTGTCCAATAGGTACACAGAGATTACCCTTCCCTTTCTTCCGTTTTTATAGGAGAACTCCCTGGGTCCTTGGATGTGTATTATTCTGCCTTCTATGGTCACGCTCTCTCCTTCATCCCTTATTTCTGAGATTCTCATTTTCCTTTCCTTTTCGTAGTCTTCTTCTAGATCTACTCCCATTTCCCTAGCCACTATGTAAGCGGCTCCCTCCTTGCTTATCAGCCCCTCGAACTCCTCCACTTTCTCCTCTACCTTTCTCTCGAATTCGTCTATGTCTAGACCTGCTTCCTTTATTCTTCGATATATCTCACTCATGGGTGTCAAATCAATTCCTCCAGAGCCTTGGATACTTTCTCGGGTGGGACTCCTAGGCTTATCTCTTTGGTCCTACCATATCTACCTTTACTCACTACCTTGGCGTTTATTATTCCCAACATGTCTAGCTCGGAGATTAAGTCCGAAACCCTTCTCTGCGTCAGGACTTCTACCCCGGTTCTATGGCAAAGATCTCTGTATAGATCGTATACCTCTCCAGTGCTGGATGGTCTGCCCAGTAATAAGACACTGTATAAGACTAACTTGGACTGCTTCGGAAGAGTCCTTATTACCTCTATTATTCTGTCTTGCTCGAGTTTCTCCTTGGCTTTCCTAACGTGACTCTCTTCCACTCTCTGGGATCCCTCTTCCTCAGCTATTTCTCCGGAAATTCTCAGTAAATCTAGGGCTCTCCTAGCGTCTCCGTGTTCCTGTGCTGCTAGAGCCGCGCATAGGTTTATTGCTTCTTTTGTGACTACCCCGTCCTTGAAAGCTATCTTAGCTCTTTCTCCTAATATGTCTCTTAATTGAAGCGCATTGTACGGCTCGAACACTATTTCCTCTTGACTCAAGCTGCTCTTAACCCTTGGGTCTAAGTAGTCCACGAGCTTCAGATCGTTGGTTATTCCCACCACACTCACCTTGGAGTTCCTCAACTCAGAGTTCATTCTAGTCAAGTTGTAGAGGACGTCGTCTCCACTCTTTTTGACTAGCTTATCGATTTCATCTAGGATTATAACTACGAACCTCTCCTCCGAATCTACTGAATTGAAAAAAGATTTGTACACTTGGTCTGTTGGCCAACCGGTTAGTGGTACTTCTTCCCCAAACGTGTAGGCTAGATTCGCTAGAACTCTATACCTAGTGTCCACTTCAACGCAGTTTATGTAAACTACCTCTATGGGTATCTGCTTTTTCTCACCTACTTGTTTTAGCTCTCTTCCAACGAATTTGGCTACTGCTGTCTTCCCTGTGCCGGTCTTACCGTATATGAAGACATTCGATGGTGTTTCTCCTCTCAATGGAGAAACCAAGATTCTGGCCAGTCTGCTTATTTCCCTCTCTCTGTGAGGTAGATGTTCTGGGGTATATGTATGTCTCAGTGCCTCTTTATTACGAAATATCGTTTCTCTTCTCAGAAGCGTATCGAACAATTCAGTTAGGGTCTTCTGAACTTCCAAAGCCCCTCACCCCCTCACACTTCTCCAGTGGAAGCAGAGGTATATATCGTTATTTCGCGTGGACCGTAGTGTCACCCCCTTGTTTCCAGTGGAGCGGATGGAGTATTACACTGGAGCAGCGTCACCTAGGAGAGTGGGACCCCCTTGTTTCCAGTGGAGCGGGTGGAGTATGCGTTCCTCCCAAGTGTGAATCTGGACTTCTAAGTAAGGGTAGTCAAGTTTATATACCAGAGAGATCAATAACTTGGGGGGATTCTGTTTTGATCTAGTGGTGTACCACGATACCACTATCGTTCTGTTCCAGTGGCTCCACTGGAAGAGAAGGGGTGGCTCCACCCGAAGGATATCTCGAACATATCCCGATTTTATTATTATCGTGATACATGTGTATTTCAAGTAGGCGGAAGGGTCATTTCCTCTCCACCAAACAACTAATCTCGATTCTCATGAGACATTAGTTGTTTGTCACAGACTACCTTTGCCCCTGCCAAACAACTAATCTCGATTCTCATGAGACATTAGTTGTTTGCGCACGAACGGAAAATTATATATATGGGTGCATGTCTACCCTCTACAGCCACCCTCGGGGGAGATACGTTTTGCCACTCCCTATGTATACCTCCCTCTGGGGAGGTCTTTAGGGTCGGCAGGGCCGAAAGTCTCCCCTCATCTCGGTGGCATTTCCTCCTGCTTCTGCTTTTTTGCGGTGGGAAGGTGCGAGCTAAGAGGGTATCGACCCTAGATAGGGAAACAAACGAGGAAGTAGGTGTACTTGAGAAAGTGCGAAATCAGAGGAAGATACTGGCTTTGGGTAAGGAAATAGAAGTACCAGAGGCTTTGGAGGAACTTCTCGAGAGAAACCCAATTGAGGTCCTGAGTAAAGTAGATCCAGAATTGGCTAGAGAATTGAAGGGCAAGAGCATAGAGATCAGGACGGAAGGAAGGTACATAGTGATCTACAGATCAGACGCTGTTTTCGGTTAGGGGGAGTGCAGTTGTCGAGGTCCCACAGGGCCTCAGAGCCAAACGAATCATTAGTCGAAGTTCTGTTCCACTACTTGACTGGAGGATCTAAGTGGGATCTACGCGTTAAGAGCTTGCACTTGAGGGAGATCTCTAGGGAGGATCCAGATCCATTGGCTAGAGTAATCGCCTACTGCATAGAAAGAGGAGTTTATCACAGAAAAAGACTGTGCAGTGCTCTGCTTTCACTCCTAAACCACTCCTCGAAGAGATACAGGGAAACCGCTTGGACCCTCATCCAGAGGGTCCCCCTACCCCATTTATTACATTTCTCCGAGATAGTAAACGGTAAGGAGAACACTAAGAGATTGAGAATGGCTATAGCAGTTAAGATAGCTAACTCGAGCAGAGAGGAAATAATGAAAGCATATTTCTCATCTCCTTGTAGATTCAGGAGACTCTTCTCCTATCTCAGGCTTCCGAGAGAGAAAATAAATGGAAAGAGAATATCACATGAGAATTACCTCTTCGCCTCTAATCTCTCTAGGCTCTCGGTCGAAGAGGCAATCGAGAAGCTTGGAGTCGGACTAATCGATCTAGTGAAGTACGCGCCTTTTCACGTGCTTGTGAACGTAGTCCAGAATCCCAGGGAGGCAGAAGAGATTGCTAAGTCTTCTAAGCCAGAGGACTTCTTGAGGCATGCCGTGTGGTACAGAACGGTCCTAGGAGAGAAATTCGAGGAGATAGCCCGAAGGAAGATCAGGGAGATGAGGAACCCATTTGCCTTTTCCCACATATTGGAACACCTCAAGGAGAACGAAGCTATAACGGAAGACCTGGAGAGGGAAATCCTGAGAAGAATGAGGGAAGTTGCCGAGGAGGTAATAGCCAGAATTGGCCTAAGGGACTTGGCCATAATATTCGACGTATCAGGATCCATGGCAGAGTCCAAGGAAATAGCTGAGGCCTTTTACAGGTTCTTCAGCTCCAAGGCTGGAGTGAGATACCTCATAGCCTTCAGGGAATACGCCTTTCTGCTCGATCCAGAGGAGATCAAAGAGATCGAAGTGGATGGAACTACCTCCATAGGGAGCTCAATACTCCTCCTTGCAAAGGAAATTAAGAGAAGTGGAAATAGAGTCAAATTGATAATTCTAATCAGCGACTTTGAGGAGAACACTCCTCCCTATTTGAGAGAAACGATAGGCCTCTTGGAGAAACTAGGGAGACCACCTCTGATTTTCGTAAGAGTCCCAGGGAGTGGAGATGAGAGAGTAAGGGCGAGCGAGCTAAATTACCCTTGCGCGGAGGTAGAAGTGAGTGAGTTTCACCCAAGGCTAGCTCTTGGAATAATATCAAATGTCTTAGAGTTAGCGAGCACCATCTACAACGAGGGAGGGCTAAGAGAAGAAGAGATTACATCCAGAAGACCAATGCTTGAGGAAATAGGATCCATAACTCTCCCAAGGAGACCAAGGGAAAGTCTGAGAAAAGGTTTCTTGGCCAAACTCCTAGGAGGAGGGGAGGAGAGATGAGGAAGGTGAGAGCCCTCTTCCTCGGATGCGGATTCCTGGGTTCGAACCTAGTACCTCAAGTCCTACCTCATTTGTCTTCTCTCGTATTGGTGGACAGAGACGAGGTCGAGCTAGGCAATTACGATAATCACTTAATCCCAAAGGGATATGAGGGCAGGAAGAAGGTCATGGCTCTAGCATCCTTGGTTTCCCTCCTTTCAGAAGTACCAGTTTTCCCCGTTCACATGAACGTCCAGAAGATGGAACAACTAATGGACCTCCAGAGCAAGTTCGATCCAGATATAGTCATTTGTAGTTTCGATAACGTCGAATCTAGGGCATTAGTCAGGGAATACTCCTCGAGAAGCAGAATCCCAACTCTGTTCCTAGGGGTCACCGAGAACTACATTTACATCGACTGGGGAGAGAACCTAGTTCTCCCGAGGGGAGACATAAGTAGTGTTCTTAGGGGAGTGAGGGACGTTTGCTCTAGGCTGGACTTCAGAGCTCTAGGATCTCTAGCATCCGCTCTGGCATATTACTCCTTCAGAGAGTGGCTAATGAATGACTCAGAGATCTCCTTCATAGCCCACATTAGCGAAGATGGAATAAGAATAAGCAGATTGGTGAGGTAATTGTTAGCCCTGATCGGATACAGGAAGTTTCCGATATTCTATTCG